>Ga0074076_100139_pt1 | contig 13334 bp, 11 predicted proteins | sample YNPg_D_FD_63713 | JGI IMG/M metagenome (GOLD analysis project Ga0074076, IMG submission 63713) | Hot spring microbial communities from Beowulf Spring, Yellowstone National Park, Wyoming, USA - YNP_Beowulf Spring_D v2 (version 2) | ecosystem: Environmental > Aquatic > Thermal springs > Hot...
ACGTGCCTTTCTCGTTCGGGTCTTTCACATTTCCTTTTAACCAGAACTAATACGAAACGTGTTGCCTTCACGTAGTTATTTACAAGGACTAGGAGGGATTCAGAGGAGGCGACATTGAAACCGTAGCTCTGATCGCGTTCCTCCTGGCCATCAACATAATTAGAAAGACAGTATCTAGACTATCATCTGCCCCTGGAAGGGGCGAGGCTTTCAGCCTTTTGTAAAAAGATCTGGACAACGAAGTGAGGAAGGAGTTCCATATAAGAACTACCCAGTCAGCCCTTGTCGGGGTGGCGTCCTGACCTAGCTAGACGACTGATCTAAAATCGTCACGAAACAATTTTTCTACATTGATCTATCCGCCAGAAAGGGGAGAAAGCTCAAGGTATTCCTCTCTATGGAAGCTTCAATCTCGTCAACCCTTAACTTCAATATCTCTGTCAGTTTGGCCAAGGTTAAGGACACATTGCAAGGTTCATTTCTTGAGTCCCTGGTAGGACCGAGAAATGGTGAGTCTGTCTCAGTAAGTATAGAATCCAAAGGGATGCTCTTGACCACCTCCTGCCTACTTCTATCCCGCACTAAGATTGGAGGGACGGAAATATAGCCCCCCATGTCCACTGCCTTCAAGGCATACTTTATCCCTCCCTCAAAGGCGTGAAGAGCGAACCTGACCTTGTAGGAGGATATTATGGATAATGCCTCGCCTATACCTCCTCTAACGTGCACTATCATAGGTTTTCCAGTCCTCTCGGCCAATTGGAGAAACTTAGTAAACACATTCACCTCTGTCTTCCTGCCCTCCTGATCCTTCACCCAGAAGTAATCCAATCCTACTTCACTAATTATCCGTACTCTCTCGGTCAGGGAGAGACAGTCCTCAAGTTGAGACAGTTTTGAACCCACATACTCTGGATGGAAGCCAGCTGCAGGTATCACGTTGGGGTAAATGGAACTTAACCTAAGGGCCTGGAGGTTACTATCGTAGTCGACACCTGCATTAACCACAACGATTGGACATTTGGATAACACCTTATCCCTATCTCCGTCAAACTGAGGAGTCTCAAGATGAGCGTGAATATCATAGAGCATGAGTCTTCATTCCACAGTCCAGAAAATAAGGTGCGTTCAAAGGAACTTCTAGGTAACTAACATAACATGCATATAACGAACGTTAGGTCCTAAGTTAGATTACCAACGGCCATGAAAATGGACTTTGAAGTTCACATGGTCCACCACAAACCTTCATGCTCATTCATATGTCCATCTTTATAGTGATGCGTGAAAATTGCTCAAAATGCCCTGGTCTGGTCATGAACTTCGACGTGATTGACGATCTGGAAAGATAGTCACCATGAACTTTCATCGCCACCCATTCATTTCAACCACATTGAAACATAGCCGAGGAAATGATTAATCAAGCTCACCCGCCCTCTATGGCCCTCTTGAAAATTTGTTCTAGGTCCCTCCTCCCTACCTGTTTTGGAGAAAGGGCTAAAAGTCTCTGTTGTGTCAGCGTACCTTCCACCAACTGGTCAACGTCCTCTATCGAAAAATCCAATTCCCTTAGGTTGGTGGGAACCTTAGTTGAAGTGAGCAGTTTCATGTAGTACTCGAATAGTTGATCTCCGACCTTTCCCTCCTCAGGCTCCATCCCAAGCCTCTGGACAACGTGGGAGAATCTTCTTTCAGCAAAGGGCGCAAGGTAACTGAAGGCGTAGGCTGCGGGTATGGCGGTACTTATACCGTGAGGTGCTATTGGATATCCGAACTCGTAGTCCTCAGGGTACCACTTCCTGAGCATGCCGGCAATGGGGTAAGCCATGGCATGAGGAATGTGAACTCCTGCGTGACCGAAACCTATTCCAGCAACACTGGCACCGAGCATCATATAATATCTGGCCTCAATGTCATAGGGATCGGCGTATGCCCTCCTGAGATAATCGTGAACCCACTTAATTGCCTCCAGGGCGAAGATATCTCCTATCGGAGTAGCCCCAGAATAGACGGGCCTTTGGGAGGGATCTGTTACCAATGGTCTAGCAGTATAAGGATGGGCTGTGTAGGACTCTATGGCGTGGTTCAATACATCCAACCCAGAGGAGGCGGTAACCATGGGAGGTAAGGTTACGGTATTCAGTGGGTCAATTATTGCAACCGAAGGTCTCAAGTATTGATTGCTGACCCCCGTCTTCACTCTGAGCTTAACTACGTCGAAGATAGCAACATTGGTGTTCTCACTCCCCGTCCCTGCCGTAGTTGGAATTGCGATCATTGGCTTCAATGGGCCTGGAGGAGAAATTCCCTTCCCTATGGGCCTGTTTACATAATCGTTGAGATCGGCGGGATAGGTATATAGGAGGTTGATTATCTTGGCGGTATCTATTGTAGATCCTCCGCCCAGCGCAACGAACCCATCTATTTTCAGATCCTTGACTTCCCTGTAGGCATTGACCAACTCCTGGTCCTCGGGCTCAACCCTAACGTGATGGGTGACGTTCACGGTCATACCTTCCCTTTCAAGGTTCGACTTAACCTGTTGGAGCAATCTACTTTCCTTTAGTTTACTTCCCACCACCAGCAACACATTCCTCATGCCCAGCCTCTTTGCCTCATAGCCCACGTCCCTGGTCGCTCCGAGACCGAACTTCACCTGCGGTATGTTTATAACGAAAACGGTGTCGTTAAGTGGAGACGAGGCCAGAAAGGAAGGATCCATGGTTTTCACTCTAGGCCCTTAGGGGCAGTGGGAAACTTGCTCCAGAGCCCCGGATCGTGGCTAAGCACTATCTTAGCTCTCTTAGCCTTCTCCCTAACCTTTAGCTTCCTTATATAGGCGTGCCACTCATCTGCGTCGCTCAAGAGCCAACCCTTGGCCTCCAAATCGTATTCCTGGGGTATGTGAAGGTAGTCTCCTGTGAAGGTATAATTGTTCCCGGCCTTTGTGGTAACATGCATGACCTGGTGCCCAGGAGTGTGTCCACCCGTGAACTCCAACTGAACTCCATCCACGAGGTCAAATTGGTGGTCGTCTATGGGAACCCAGTTTGCTCCCTTAAGTGGCTCCATATCCGCCATATCATATGCCCCACCTTCCCCTGCCATAACATGTAGAGGGCGTACTGAAGTTCCCTTTTCTGCACCAGTATGGGCACCTTGGCGTCCCTGAAGGGAATCGCTTGGCCGATGTGGTCAAGATGGAGGTGAGAGATCACGACGAAACTTACGTCTGCCGGCTTCAGTCCAACCTTAGCCAACTGTCTTTCAATTCTATTCTCCTCAGAGAATTTTATTATGGGGAAAACGTCCATGAGACCCTTAGCATGTGTCTGCATTGCGTCTGGAGCTATTCCAGTGTCGAAGAGAATATAGCCGTCCTTGTGTTGAACCAGCGCCGCGCTCACCGGTATTTCGACCCATTCCCTCTTCGGTGACTTGTTGGAGTTTGTGAGGGCTCCCCCGGCCGCCCCAGGAAGGAACCATCCTATATCCCCTCCTAGCCAACCCAACCGCCTTAGATCCGGTTGCTGATTGCTTTCTGAGCGAGCAGGAAAGGCTGAGATCGCTTCGTCGCAAGCTAATCCCGGTACCCGATATACTTGTGCTTCGAGCTGAAAAACTGTTCAGCAGGGATAAATTGAACATCAACTGGCTCATAAAAGAATTCTCAGCAGATCCCGACTTAGCGAACTGTCTCCTTTCGGTACTTAACTCAGAAAAACTGCCGGGCGGTATTCCGTCACGTCTGACCGAGGCCGCGCGTCAGCTTGAATGCCCAGAAAGCAAACTCAGATGGTTATGGTATGTAGATAATGCTCACACGCCGCAAGGTTAGAGGTCAGAAATCTAGGATGAGTAGGAGGTCAGTGCTGGCGGTTTCTGACACAGGTCTCAGCGTCATGAGCGCAATCGTGGGAAAGAGGCTGGCGGATGAGCTGAGAGAAGGATGTGCGCTGATCGAGCTTTCTAGGGCTTCAGAATTGACCGGCTTGCATGAAGATTCGCTTCTCGGCGTCCTTCGCAGGGCCGAGGAGCACCCAGTTGAACAGCTTCGCTACATCTGCGAAGTGGCCGTGGGAGGGGAGAAAACCGGTCTGTTCTGGTCAACTCCTCAGGGCGCTGCATCTGGAAAGATTGCCGAAATCGCCGCCAAACGGTTGCAAGAAATGCGGAGAGATGTGCTGGGCGTGATGCGCAGCGTCCCGCACGGACTTGCTTCTGGCAAGGTGGCCGAAAGGCTCAGTGAACAAGGCCTGAAGTATGAGGTTGTCACGGTTAAACTCATTCTTGATAACCTCGCGAAAGAAGCCAAGGTCAGCATCGACCAGAACAATGTCTGGGTCTACCCTCCTCGGGAGAGGGTGATGGATTTTCTCATTGAGAACCCGGATTCGTCCTTCACGCTTGGTGAGCTGAGCGCAAGGCTGCACGTGAACCGTGATGAAATAGAGAGAGTACTGAAAGATCTTGTCGCGCAGGGAGAAGTGGAAACTCTCCCCAGCGGCCGCTACGTGCTTAAGGGCTGCGCAGAAAGGGTTCTTGAAAAGGAGGCCAGAAATTATGTCGAAGCCTGCGTGCTGAAAATTCTGAGGAGGAGAGGAGAATTGAACGAGCATGTGCTGGAAGGAAGGGTTCTCGAGGAAATGAAATCGAAAGAGAGTTTCAAGGGACTTTCCAAGCCTCAGCTGGTCAGCCATTTCAGTTATGTGATCGAGCAGCTTGAAAAGCAGGGGAAAGTGGTCAGGGAGAATGGGGTGTGTAGGTGTAATGGGGTGTGTAGGTGTGCGGAGGAAACACGGAGGCGGTGAAGGCTACAGGGTGCTTGACCTCTTCTGCGGCGCAGGCGGCCTCAGCCTGGGATTCCTCCAAGAGGGCTTCAGTGTTACGGGGGTTGACATCTCGGAGAAGGCTGAAAAGAGTTTCACGTTCAACCTGAACAGTGGATCCAGATTCATCCGCGCCGACCTCCTCACCGTCAACATCACGGGGGAGTACGACGTTGTTGTAGGTGGTCCACCCTGCAGGCCCTGGGCATCCGTCAACACCGTGAAGAGGGGGAGGGCGCACCGCGACCACGTCCTTCTCTCTAGGTATTTCGAGCACGTCACACGCCTGAGACCCGGGGTGTTCCTGATGGAGAACGTGCCCGCGCTCGGAGGCGACCCCTCCTTCCGGGAATACATCGCCCGGATGGAGAGGGTGGGGTACTCGGTGGAGGTGGGTGTTGTGCGCTACAGCGATTACGGGGCGCCCACGTCCAGGCGGAGGCTGATAGCCTTCGGCGCCCTGGGGCTGGATGCCTCAGGCTTCTTCAGGGTGCTCGGAAAACACCGGAGGCCGCCTAGAACCGTCAGGGACGCGATAGCCCACCTCCGGGGTCAGCCCCGCGGCGCGGAACCCGACCATGAGTGGCCCACCCTGAGGACAATAGGGAAGTATAAGGGGCTCTATGAGACGGGCAGGTACGGGTGGTACATCCTGAAGTGGGACAGACCCGCGCCCTCCTTCGGAAACGTGATGAAGACCTATATTCTGCACCCCGACTCTGCAGTCGGAGACAGAGGAGGAGGGGAAGAACAAGAAGAAGGAGACGGAGACGGAGATGGGGGAGCCCCCGATCCGCGCGTGATATCGGTGCGCGAGGCCCTCCACATCATGGGGTTCCCCGAGGAGTATAAGTTTCCGCAGGTGGGGCTGGGGGCGAGGTACCAGATGGTCGCCGATGCCGTTAGCCCGGTGTTCTCGAAGGTGGCCGCCCAGGCCGTGACCCGCCTTCTACATGAGTGAGCCGGGTGTTTGCTCCACTTGACCATTCGGCCAGAGCTTTTCCGTGAGCGCCTCCTGAGCTGGTGGTTCGGGCACCGCAGGTCTTTTCCCTGGCGAGAGACCCATGATCCTTACCGCATACTGCTCTCCGAGGTGATGCTTCACAGAACGCGGGCTGATCAGGTGCTGAAGGTTTACCCAGAATTTCTGCGAAGGTTCCCCAGCCTTGGTGATCTGGCGTCGGCCAGTAAACGGGACGTTGAGGAGATCCTGCGCCCGCTGGGTCTGCGCTGGAGGGCGAGGCTGGTGAGCCTGATGGCGAGAAAGCTGGTGAAAGAACACGGTGGTCAGATCCCTTCCGACCCGCGGAAACTGAAAGCGCTGCCGGGTGTAAGTGAATACATCGCGTCGGCGGTCATGTGCTTTGCGTTTGGCGTCCCCGAGCCGCTTCTCGACACGAACACCGTGAGAATAGTCGGACGCGTTTTCGGCATTCCCACCAGAGATGCCTCCCGGAGGAGCAAAATATTTAGGGAGGCGTACCGTTTACTGCTGGATGAGGAAAGACCCCGGGAATTCAACTACGCCATGCTCGACCTCGGAGCGCTGCTCTGCAGGGCGCGCAGACCTCTCTGCAAGGTCTGCCCGGTTCGGGAGCTGTGCGAATATGGAAAATCAAGGTGAGGGTGTACGCGTGAGATACTGGTGACAGAACTGGTGAAGGAAATTCTGGGGCCGCGTGCAGGCCCGCATGAGACACTCGATCAGGATCCGCTCGAAGAGTACATCACAGGCATTCTGGCCCCCACACGTAAGAAGATTGACCCGTCGGATATGGAACGCGCAGCCGACCTTCCAGCCGGCGACTCGGAGGAAGGGGAAGACGAGCAGCCGGACGCGGATGTGCAGGCGCCCCCGAGATTTTCGCCCACACTGGATCCTAAAACCCTACCATCCAGCATGGGTCTCTCCTTCCGGCTCACATGCAACACGACACCCAGACTCGATGTACGCGTGACCTGGGCGAGATATCAACGCGACCGTGACGGCGATAAAAAAGTCTGGAAGCGGCAGCCAAGATGGGCCATTATCCACGGTCTCGATGTCTCCAAGAAGGACGAGATATTCCTTGATGCAAACGGAAAGCAGTGTGATAGATCACAAGCCGAAGTGTCTTTGCAGATCCAGCGGGTGAAGAGTCCGGGAACACTTTTTCCGTTCCATCTTTCTGGTCAACAGTCTTTCCCCACCAGACGGATCACAGAATACCCACTGAATATCATATATTTCAACCCGAAATCAGGATCAGGTGTGCGGAAGGGTGCAGGCCTGATCCGAGCATCGAGGCCCAGCGCAGCCCAGACCCGGACCTTGAAGAGCTTGACCTGCTTTACGCGGGTAAGGAAGCCCTTGCGCGAGGTCACATGTGTTCAGCGGTCTGGCGTGAACTGGATCCCGAACGGCCTTGTGAAGAAAACCTTGAGCTGAGGTTTCCGCAGTCACGGCATGAGCCTCCCTTTGCTTGGGTCGATGGGGTGCTGATCCCTCAGGATCAGAGAAGACAGTTCGAAGATCCTGACATCAGAACAACTTTCACACCGCTGTATTCCATCCCCTTTCCGGCCCTTGACTGGGATGCAAGGTACGGACCCGAGCCCGTGCTCGACCCTGAAAAACTCTCTGACGCTTGGGAACCCGGCGAACTCAGAGTGATGCTTGAAGCCACTGGCTAAGGGATACGAGAAATGGATTGACGGACTTGCCGCCCAGCTCGGCAGACCAGATAAGCACAGGGCCACGGCTGAAAGGAATATTAAGCGTTGCCGGGAGTGTCTTGAAAGGATCAAGAAAGGCACCGATCTTCTTCTTGCAGATGATGAAGCGAGACTCGCGTTTCTGTTCGCAAACAGAGCCATATCCCTGCTATACGCATGGAAAAGCCGGCGGTTCTCTTGGCACCCCTATCAGCTCGCATTCATATTGATGAACATCGAATCAATCGTGAACCCAAGTTCGCAGCATCGAGGGACGTGCGACCTGCTCTGGGTTCCCACAGGAGCCGGGAAAACCGAAGCTTATCTGGGTCTGGTGGCATTCACGCTCGCATACAGGAGGAGAGCTGCCATGACTGGAATCAGACCCAACGCTGGCCTCGGACAGGGAACTGCGGTCATCTCGCGCTACACGCTACGTCTGCTCACAATCCAGCAGTTCCGGCGATCGCTTTCGCTCATCACCGCCTGCGAATTCCTGCGCGTGCAGAACCTTGATTCGGGCATGGCCGGCTGGCGACCAGTGAAATGTCCGAAAAGGGACAATTTTCTCTGGGGTTCGACACCCTTCAGGATAGGCCTCTGGGTGGGTGGAAACGTGAGACCGAACCAGCTTGAAAACACATGGGGACAAGGAGTTGTGAAGGGAGCCCTAGAGCTGCTTCAGAAAGAAGGTAAGCCTGAGGACGGGGAGCCAGCGCAGATCCTGAAATGCCCGGTCTGCGGAGCTCTACTCGCCGTGCCGCAGAAAGGTCTTCCGCCCGGTGAGCACACGCTCTATTCTGGTGGTCAAGGGATTCCCCACCGGTGCAGCCCTTCCTGTACAGCATGAACAGTCAGGGGTTACCATCAGTGTTGAGGCTTCAACAAGGCATCAGGCAGGCGATTTTGCCACATTACATGTCAGGGTGACCAGCGGAGGGATGATTAAAGAGAGGGATCTAGAGGACTTATGGAAGTCTCTTGAGAGCACACTGAGAGATCAGGGCGTTGGCGTGTCGCTCGTGGCTGCAAGGGCTTCAAGACCCGGTTATTTCCTGCGATCATACATGAAGTCCGCGCGGGATCCCAAACCCTATGACTTCGAGATCTTCTGTCCAAACCCGCACTGCGACCTGCATGTGCCGTGGCAGGGCGGCGAACCCTCCGGGTCACTACACGGTGTCAGGCCACAAGATGCCTACACTCCGGACATCCGTCTGCCGGATGGTAACAGGCCGGTCTATGTTCAGGAGGCGTTCAGGGCGGGCGATGAGTTTAAGGCCGACAGAATACCTGTGCCCGCGCTCACGGTGGACGAGCAGCTGTACCGAAAGCTGCCCGAAATGATTGTTGCCACGGTAGATAAATTCGCGAGAATGCCGTTCGAACCACGCACTGCACAGTCTTCGCAACGTAGAACGTCACCACTTTATCTACGGGTATTACAGAAAATTCCTGCACGGTGTGGACGGAGAGGAGGAAGATCCACCTCACAGCCGATACCCTAACAGCAGAGTGGATGTTTCGAGCCTTCATCCACCAGATCTGATAATTCAGGATGAACTTCACCTGATAGAGGGGCCGCTGGGCAGCTTGGTCGGCCTGTACGAGACGGCGGTTGACTACCTGTGCTCGGAGGCGGGAAGCTCTCCCAAGTACATAGCATCGACCGCGACCTTCAGCAGGGCGGCTGATCAGGTAAAAGCGGTGTTCGCAAAAGAACTGAGTATTTTTCCTGGTCCCTGCCTCAAGGTTGATGACCGCTTCTTTATACGTGAATCCGAGGCTCACGCGCTGGATGATAGACGTCCAGGAAGACTTTACTTGGGTGTCTGCGCTCCCGGGAAGGGCCCGCTCACGCCGATTGTGAGGATATGGGCCAAGCTGCTTCAGACGGTCGAGGACCTCAGGGCATCCGTTTCGCCCCAAGAACTGGATCCGTTCTGGACTCTGGTGGGATACTTCAATGCGATAAGGGAGCTTGCCGGTGCCGTCGCACTGTACAAACAGGATATTCCGCAGCGTGTTGCCAGAATCCAGCCCGGCAGCGGCAGGCTTCTGAGCCAGGACAGAATGGTTGAGCTGTCCAGCAGAACATCTTCGACTGACCTCCCCTCAGTACTCGAAGAGCTTGAGCGTCCAGGGCTTCAAGCGCCTGATGCCCTGCTGACCACGTCCATGTTCGGAACCGGCGTTGACATTCAGCGTCTGAGCCTGATGGTGGTGAACGGTCAGCCGAAGACAACCTCAGCGTACATTCAGGCAACGGGGCGAGTCGGGAGGAGCAAGGGGGCTCTGGTTGTTTCATTTTACAGGTCGACCAGACCCAGAGACCTGAGCCATTATGAATTCTTCTTGGGCTACCACCGGAGTCTCCACAGGTTCGTTGAACCCTCAAGTGTTCACCCGTTCTCTGAGGGCGCTGTCTCCCTAGCTGCGGGCCCTGTTGCAGTGGCGATTCTCAGAAACATGAGGGGAAGTACCAAGCGATGGAGTCACCCAGCCGATACGAAAATGCCAAACCCCAGCAACCTCCCCGAAATAAAATCCATTCTGGAGCACTTTGAGAGGAGGGCACAGAGTCAGCCGTCCCAGCGCAGACCACATAAGGATGACGTTCACAAGCAACTTGTTTCGGGTTTTGATAACTGGCATACACTCGCACAAAAATATGATATTGTATTTCAGGAGTACCACCAGCCTCCGAACAGGAATGTGGTTCTGGGTGACAGCATACACGTCCGCCATGGACTTGTGGTGGTTTATGAGAATGTTCCGCAGTCGCTCAGAGAAATAGAAGAGACTGTGGGGTTTCAGGATTTCGATCAATAGAGGTGTGCAGTCATGGTTCAGCATATTCGACCTTCGCAGTTCGTGATTACATACGGACCTGGAGCGATACTCGAGACGCGCAACGGTCCGCGCATCATACTGAAAATCGAGCACGGTCTTCCGAATGTCAAATATCAGGATTTCGAGATCGCTGACCTCCGAATGAGCGCGAGCCTTGGCGGAAAGGTGTTCCGGCTGCCCACGAACGACGAGCTCGGCAAGAAGCCCAACGATTATGTTTACCGGACCAGAGCGTTTCCAGAGTGGAAGGTGTGCACCAACAGAAGCGGCCATAAGGGCGATTTCGACACGATTTTCTCAAAGAAGTGGATCTGCCCGCTTTGTTGGAATCGAAAAGTGGAAGCCATCAGGTTCATCGTGGCGTGCAGTGCTGGCCACTTGGATGATTTTGACTGGGATTGGCTGGTGCATGAAGGGAGTGGGGGTCACCGTAGTGAGTACCTGATCTGGAGGGGAGCAGGAGGCTCGCTGAGTGATGCTACACTGGAGTGCCCGGAATGCAACAAGAAATGCCCCCTTTCGGAAGCATATTCGAAAAAGAAGACCTGCAGCGGTAGGTTTCCTGAGGATGAACCCGGCGGGGTCTCGCCACAACGGCGAGGATGCAAGGAGTCTGCTCGCATCACGTTGAGGCAGTCGTCGAATCTCAGGATACCGGAGATCAGGACCCTTTTCTCAATTCTTCCACAGATGAACTCCCGGCTCCACATGGTGCTGCAAAAGAAGGTAGTTCAGGAAGTGGTGGATGACTTAGAAGAAGCACTGGATGAGTTAAATATTATGAACGTGCGACCCACACAGGAACCAGCTTATTTAGAGAAATTGAGGAAGCTTCTTGAAAAGCGGAAAAAAGGGAATTCCATAGACCAGGCTACAATTGACTTCATTTTTAGCTTCCCTGAAGAAGAGATAATGCAGGCTCTGAAAGACATCCGAAGTTTGAGCCAGAAAAAGACATACAGGGAGCTGATAGGTGAAGAGTTTCCTGCTCTGATCAAAGCCTCATACGAAGGTGCGCCCCCCAAACAATCAAAGCGTGACAGCAGACCTTTCTTCCACGTTGATCCAAACCGCGTTAAAGAGTTCAAAGCAGCAGGTGGATGGACGTTCCGCGTGACACCTGTTCTTTCGCTGAGGGCGGTGATTGTTCAGGTAGGCTACAGAAGAGAGGTGAAAACCGAGAACATCGGGAGTGGGCTGTTGCAGCTTCAGGGGGAGCTAGTCGAGGTTTGTGCCAAAGACATGAATGGTGATAGATGGTATCCCGGCGTGGAGTCCTACGGGGAGGGTGTATTCATCTCTATGGCGGAGGATGACTGGGTGGAGCTCAAGCGGCTGCAGGGTAAGGCCACAGGAGAGTGGATGAATGCGTTTAAAGGCGGGGAAGACCTCAGACGGTTATATCTGCCATATCTTTTCCGCGATGATCAAGAACGGGAAGAAATGCATCCTTGGTTCGTGTGGTGGCACACTCTGTCACATGCTCTGATCAGACACATTTCAAGTGAAGCGGGATACTCCTCCGCGTCCATCAGGGAAAGGGTGTACATTGAGAGAAACGGCTCCCGCTTCAGGGGTGGGATCCTGCTCTACGCGACTTCACTCGGCAGTGAAGGCACGCTGGGCGGTCTCGTGGGTCTCGTTCCTCATTTCGAGCAGTTCTTCAAGGACGTGATGGAAAATATCAGGCTGTGTTCCAGCGACCCGCTTTGCCGGCAGCAGGAGTTTCAGAGGGGAAGCGTGAACGGAGCGGCCTGCTACGCCTGTCTGTATCTCTCGGAAACCAGCTGTGAGCACAGGAACATGTGGCTGGACAGGCATGTGGTCATGGAGAACCAGCCATGAGCGAAGTGGATCTGCTGGCCACGGGCTATGGCCTGACGGGTGGAGGGGTGAGGGCGATAGCTCCCGTTCTTGAAGACCTCATCTCAGAGGCGAGCACCGAGGTTCAGGCTGTCGCGTACCTGATAGCTCCCTCCGCGGCGCCGCTCATCAACCTCATGGAGAAGGCTGCAAAGAGGGGTGTGGCGGTGACGCTGGTGGTCAACAGGCTTGCCAACCAGAATCAACGCGTGCAGATGAAACTCCGCAGCCTCGCCAGAGACGTGCCGCATTTTCAAGTCCATGACTTCAACCTCCCCGACCAAGAAATTCACGCCAAGGTTGTCGTCGCTGACAGAAAGAGGGCGGTGGTGGGTTCGGCAAACCTTTCTTGGGGAGGCATGTACGGAAACTATGAGATTGGCCTGCTAGTTGGTGGAGAAGTGGCATGGAAGCTCGCCACCCTGATCGACAGGATCGCATTCATGTGCAAATTAAAGAGTTAGACACGCCTCCAAGACGCCCGTTTTGATGGATAGCACATTCCCTCCACCGCACATCGATCTACGAATAATCCGCGGAAACTGGGTGTGAAGTTTTCTTTAGTCCTTATTAAGATTATGCTAACACGTCGATGGTGTCCGGATAAGACTTCATCCGTGTCACCTCCACTCAATGTACCAGTGCACGAATAGTTCTAGGAAGTCGAGAAGAGGTGTGAAGGGTGTTTTCTTCGGGTTTATGTTGTTGTAGAAAACCCTTGTTCTATCCTTGAGGTACCCGAAGAATCGCTCCACCAACAGAGCTACGCAACCCAAACGTCTGTGAACGTGGTTTCTAAAACCAGCTCTGCTCACAGCCTCACGCTACCATGGTCCCCGATCCGTTAGGATCACAGGGTCACCCAGGCATCTTTTTCTCAACCTACGAAGAAACCTGAGGGCGTTCTGTGTGGTCCTTGTGAGTGAAACACCGAACCAGACAGATGGGTTGCCTCGTTACAGCGTCCACACCAACCCACACGTATAGTGGTTGGCCCCCACACTTCACCACAGTCTCGTCAACAGCGATGACTGGATATTCGCGTGGCTTTGGGTTGAAGCTCAGCTTCTCCTCAACCTTTCTCGTCCACTCCTCAAC
>Ga0074076_100140_pt1 | contig 13297 bp, 18 predicted proteins | sample YNPg_D_FD_63713 | JGI IMG/M metagenome (GOLD analysis project Ga0074076, IMG submission 63713) | Hot spring microbial communities from Beowulf Spring, Yellowstone National Park, Wyoming, USA - YNP_Beowulf Spring_D v2 (version 2) | ecosystem: Environmental > Aquatic > Thermal springs > Hot...
TGACCCTTCTTTCCACAGGGTGTTACCCACCTCGTAGAGTGTGAGGTCGAGCACCCTGATCTTTTCTCTGAACCTAAGGAAGGAGTCTTCATCCATCCTCTTAATCAGAAGGATAAGGGAGATACGAGAAGGTAAAATGAAGCAATAGCTCCCAAAAACCCCAAAGACATACCAATAGAGCTATAGTAAATTATCAATATAGCAAAGGTTACACTATTGCCATCATTGATAAAATGTGCCATGGCTGCAGCAATTAGGGCTCTATTGTCTGTGTCTTTTCTCATATGAAATTCCGTATTGTTATTTTCAGACATAATGCATTACCAACCATGTTTTTGAGCAATTAATAATCTATCTATCTATTTATCAAATTGTTTCCCTGCAAACGGTTATCAAATTTGTTAAGGATTCAAAAGCCCTGCCAGAGTCAGCCAAGTCAACGACTATAATGGTATCTGTGTAGCTACTAGTTGTATCTTGTATATTCACACCACTTCTAGCAAGCTGACTGTACACAGCAAATATACAACCAGGTGTTTCGATTATTGCAGGTGGGCTGTGCATGGTTATGAGCGCCAAAGAATTCTTCTTTTCCAACAGCTGAAGTCCCTCCAACCCATTCATTATCTTACTGACGAACTTTTCATCTATTATCAAAGTTATTGCAGATGATCCTTCGGCGAGATGAATAAATGCATCAGGGTAAGCAGAAATGGCTCGAAGTACTGCATTAAGCGCGGCCCTGCTTCTGTCCAAAACAATCTTAGAAACATCCGTTCTTACAGATACACTACTCAGAGCTATTATCGACCGTATAGTTGAACCAAGAGATTTACCTTGCCCCCTAAGCCTTTTCAGGGCAGATATTATGCTTTCATCTTTCACTTTTTTATTCGTCCTCTTCTCCAGAATAGGTTTCACAGTTCTAGCTAAAGCACTTAGATTAGCTATGCCCCTGTACAATGCATCTTGAACTGTTACATCAGCCTCCACTATATTCCTAACAGCTGCAGCTATCGCAATATGTCCAGAATTGGCTTTTTTGACCATATTCTAGCTACCAATAGCCAAAAAGATTAAAAATGTTTCTCATCAGCGGTTTGAAAAATGTCTAGGAACAAGGTAGTTCTGGCCTACTCAGGAGGTCTCGACACTTCGGTGTCGATAAAGTGGATACAGGAGAAATATGATAGCGATGTGATTACACTTACGCTCGACCTGGGTCAGGAAGAAGACTTTAAACGGATTGAAGAGAAGGCTAACTCGTTAGGTGTATTAAGACATTACAATCTGGATATGAAAGATACGTTTGCAAACGATTATGTGATGCAATCGGTCAAAGCCAATGGTCTCTATCAAGGGAAATATCCTCTCAGTACGGCTCTTGGAAGGCCACTTATAGCTAAAAAGTTGGTGGAAATAGCAGAAATGGAGACCGCTGATGCAGTAGCTCATGGTGCACTGGAAAAGGGAACGACCAGGTTAGAATCGATATTACGGTCAAGGCACTTAATCCTGAACTTAGAATAATAGCCCCCGTACGTGAATGGGGACTAACAAGAGACCAAGAGATAGCCTATGCTAAGGAAAACGGTGTCCCCATTTCTGCAAAGAAAAGTGTGTATAGCATAGACCAAAATATCTGGGGCAGAAGCATAGAAAGTGGTGTATTGGAGGACCCAGAAATTGAACCTCCAAACGACGCATTCGAATGGGTAGTGCCTCCAGAAGAAGCACCGGACATAGCAACATATGTGAAATTAGGTTTCGAAAAAGGTATCCCTGTGAACATAGATGGAGAAGAGCTTCCAACAGTTGAACTGATAAGACGAATGAACATAATCGCCGGTAAAAATGGGGTTGGAATAATAGACCACATAGAAGATAGATTAGTAGGAATAAAATCACGAGAAGTGTACGAATGTCCTGACAGCTTACGGTGCTGCTCGAAGCGCATAAGGAGCTAGAGAAACTAGTCTTAACACGGCATCAGCTATCGTTCAAACATATGGTAGACCAAACTTGGTCAGAATTGGTTTATACAGGACTCTGGATGGACCCTCTCAAAGAAAACCTTGATTCTTTTATCGACTCGACTCAGGATAATGTTTCTGGAACTATAACAATTAAAATGTATAAAGGTAGCTTGAGAGTAGTTGGGCGCTCATCCAGATATAGTATATATAACCAGAACCTAGCCACCTACTCTTCTGCGAGCAAATTCAACCAGAATTATGCTGAAGGTTTCATTGAGTTATGGGGACTGCCTTCAAGGGCAGCCAGAATTCGAGACAGAGTGCAAAAAGTGACTGCTAAATGAGTTTACTAAGGGGAAAGAGACTTGCCAAGATGGATATAGAAGCATTAAAGTTTACCGCTTCAGCAGAGAAAGACGCTCCTTTAATTGATAGTGTTGTTAAGATAAATTTAGCGCATGTGCTCACAATGTATAAAGCAAAATTAATCGATTCTGAGCAGGCATTAAAGATAGTTACAGCCCTAAAAAGTATACCCAAGGACTTCGAACTCGATACCACTCTTGAAGATGTTCACATGAACGTAGAATCTTTGTATTAAGGAAGGCAAAACTGCTGAGGCATGATAAACCTTGGTAAAAGCAGAAACGACCAGGTATCTACGGCGCTTAGAATGGTAGCCAGAGATTATACACTTAGTTTGACTCATGAGATAATACAGACCGTTGAAATCTTGATTCAAAAGGCAAGAAACCATGGACTCGTGCTGATGCCAGGTTATACTCATCTACAGATAGCACAACCTACGACAGTTGCACATTATCTTACATGCTATGCTGAGGCTCTAGTTAGAGACGGTCAAAGGTTAAAGGACCTATACTCAAGGATAAACCTCTACTCCTACGGGCTCAGCCGCTTTGGCTGGAAGCACACTTCCCCTAAAGAGAGACGTAGTTGCGCGACTCTTGGGCTTTGATGGATTATTGAAAAACACTATGGACGCTGTTAGTACAAGAGATTTTCTTCTGGAGTTTCTTTCAGCAACAATGATAATTCAGATAAACCTGTCGAGGATGGCTGAAGATATAATTTTCTATTCAACCCAGGAATGTAGGTATGTAAGTATTCATGATAAATTTGCTTCGACTAGTAGCATGAATGCCCCAAAAGAAAAACGCGGTTGTGTTCGAGATTGTAAGGGCAAAGGCTGCCAACATGATTGGAATGTTGTGCGCCGCAGCATCAAATCTAAAGGGGTTACCACAAGCTTACAATCTAGACTTGCAGGAATTGAATTCAATGGTCTGGGTTGCAGGCGATAATGTCATAGATTCACTAAGGCTGGTGGGAAGGATAATAAAAGGTCTAAGTTTCGATGAGAATGAACTCAGCAGAGGTTCCAATACTGGATATTCTGTAGCTACGGATTTGGCTGAAATGATTTGTGTCAGGGGTAAGATACCCTTCAGGGATGCTCACCATATTGTGGGCGCAGCAATAGGAAAGAGTAACAATAATCTGGAGTATCGGGACCTAAGAAAGATGATAATTCAAGAAGCTATTTCGTTGGGTTACAAAGGAGTTGAAAAACTAGTACCTACAACATATGACGCTACAGAATCGGTAAAAAATAAGAAAAGCTACGGTTCTCCAAATCCCATCTTTATCGATTCGATTTCTTAAAGATTTGACCGAAGATGTTGGTCAGCTTAAAATGTGGTTAAATAAAAAGTATGAATCACTTAGGAAGAGTGCAACTGAGTTAGAAAAGGAGTTACAGCAATTGGAAAAGGAGGTGAGAAAAACTGGAGTTTGAATGTGAGCAGTGCGGCGGCCAAATTCTAGTGCCAAGAGATGTTCTTTCAGGTGAAATAGTTTCATGCAAGGACTGCGGTTCTGAATACGAAGTCATGATAGACGAAAACGGCACTCTAGAACTGAAGGCTGCCGAGGAAGTAGGAGAAGATTGGGGAGAATAGAGCGAAGTGAAGATAGCGATAGCCTACGACATGCTTAGATTCGAAGAGAAAGCGCTGATTAACGAGGCCCAAAAGCTCTCAATACCAATAGAGACCTTACATGTTGATTCAGTATGGTTCACACTTGATGCAGCCCATCTATCGCCACGTGAAGAATATGGTACCTTGCTTCAAAGATGTGTTAGTCATGCCAGAGGCTTGCACGTCTCTGCAATCTTTGGCGAGTTTGGCATACCTACCATAAATAGTTATGAAGTTGCAGCTATATGTGATGATAAAATACTTACTACTCTCAGGTTGGCCAAGCATAGAATACCGACTCCTAAAACTAGGGTGGCCTTTGACCAAGAGCAGGCTTTGAAGGCACTAGAAGAACTAGGCTACCCTGCTGTAATAAAACCAATAGTTGGTAGCTGGGGAAGACTTGTAGCAAAAGTCAGAGACAGAGAAGAAGCTTCAGCAATAATAGAATCAAGAATTTCTGGGTCAAACCCGAATGACCATATCTTTTATCTGCAAGAATATGTCAAGAGACCTGAGCGAGACATCAGGGCTATAGTAGTAGGAGACGAGATTGTAACAACGGTTTACAGGTATCAGCCTCCAAATGATTGGAGAACCAACGTAGCAAGGGGAGGAATCTCCGAAGAAGCCAGATTAACAAATACTGAAACGGAGTTGATATTAAAAGCAGCAGATGCGATTGGCGGTGGCATCCTCGGAATTGATGCAATGGAAAGTCCCACAGGACTGGTTATTCACGAAGTGAACAGTACAGTAGAATTTCGTGGAGCTTCAACAGTCTCTAAAAACAACATAGCGAAAAAGATGATTGAATATGCATTAAGGGTCGCTAAGAAATGACAATACAAGCTGGTATCATAGGTGGCTCTGGGTATGTTGGAGGCGAGCTGCTCAGACTGTTAAGTTACCATCCTCAAATAAAGATAGGTAAGGTATATTCCAAGAGTTATGCAGGGAAATATATACACTCTGTACACCCGAATCTCAGAAGCATAGTGGACAAAACTTTTACTAACGAAAACATCAAAGACATAGTGGAAGCATCTGATATAACATTCTTTGCTCTTCCACATGGTCAAAGCAGTCTAATAATTCCTCTATTGCCGTATGGTAACAGTAAAATAGTCGATATCGGGGCTGATTTTAGACTAAAACGTCCTGAAGACTACGAAAAATGGTATCACTTTACACACCCAGCACCCAATTTATTAGAGAAGTTTGTTTACGGTCTTCCAGAAATATACAGAGAACAGATATCAAAATCTTCCTTGGTTGCAGTGCCAGGGTGCATTGCTACATCCGCGATACTAAGCTTGGCGCCTATCGCAATAAATGAATTAATCGACATGGTCATAGTCGACGCGAAGGTTGGTTCAAGTGGTTCTGGGTCAAAGCCAAGCCCTGCAACCCACTTTTCCGAAAGATATAATGTGGTAAGAATATACAAGCCAGCTGGACATAGACATACTGCAGAGGTCATTCAAGTATTAAGCATGTTGTGTAAAAAGAACGTTAAGGTTGGCATGAGTGTGCACGCAGTGAACATGGTCAGAGGGTTGGAGACAACATCACATATTATATCAAAAAGGACATTAGACATAAAAGAGCTGTGGAGAATGTACAGACAATTTTATGCAGGCGAACCTTTCATAAGGATTATCCGAGATAAAAAGGAAGAGCAAGTATCCTGACCCTAAGTTTACTTCGGTTCTAATTATGCCGATGTCGGATTTGAAGTGGATTCAAATTCAGAAAGAGTTTTGGCGATAGGAGCTCTGGATAATCTTGTCAAAGGCGCTGCAGGTAATGCCGTGCAATGCGCAAACATTATGCTAGGGCTAAGAGAAGAGGAAGGACTTCTCTCTCCTCCTATATATCCTGCGTGAATTTTTATGAGACTTGTAATCAAAATTGGCGGGAGCTTAATAAAAGAAGGCCTTTTAGACAACATTCTTCACGACCTTGCTTTATTGTATAGAAGACACGAAATAATTTTAGTACATGGAGGGGCTGATATAGTTACTCATATATCTGAGAAACTGGGCAAAGAACCTAAATTCATTACTTCCCCTTCAGGGATAAGAAGTAGGTATACAGATGAAGAAACAGCACGCATTTACACAATGGTAATGTCAGGAATGATTGCTCCACAGATAGCGCTTGGACTGAATAAATTAGGAATAAAATCTGTCAGTGTTGCAGGGTACGATGGGTCTCTCATAAGCGCGGAGAGAAAAAAGAACTGATAATAATGGATGAGAGGGGCAGAAAGGTCGTTATTGAAGGAGGTTATACAGGCAAAGTTTCCAATGTCAATAAGCCTCTTCTTGAGACATTCCTAACTTTAGGTCTAATACCAATTGTGTCCCCTGTTGCGATTAGTGAGCAATCAGACCTTCTAAATATTGATAGCGATAGAGCAGCATCCAGCTATAGCTGCTTCTGTTGGAGCGTCTAAACTGATACTACTAAGTAACGTTGATGGACTGATAATCGAAGGGCATCTTGTTAGACATCTCTCACCTTCACAAGCTAAGGAGCTTCTGCAGCTCATCGGTGCGGGAATGGATAAGAAAGTAATTGCTGCAACAGAAGCGGTAGAAAAAGGCGTGGAAAGAGCAATAATATCTTCTGGAAGAATCGATAAACCCGTGCTGAATGCACTCGAAGAATTATGTGGGACGGTGATAGCTGTTGGATAGTACCAATGCAGAAGATAAATACCTTCTGAACTTATATCATAAACTCCCAATAACAGTTTGCAAGGGGTCTGGGGTCTTTCTCTATGACAAGGAAAACAAACAGTACCTTGATTTATGGCAGGTTACGGTGTTGCTATACTTGGACACGGATACCCCCAACTGGTAAAAGCCATATCTGACCAGGCTAGGAAAGTTATAACAGCACATGGCTCCGTTTACAGCGAAGCAAGAGAAAGATTTTTAGAGGCTTTCATGAAAATTTCACCCCAGAAACTTGAACACATATATTTGTGCAACAGTGGTGCAGAAGCGGTTGAGGCAGCATTAAAATTCGCCAGAAAGTTCACCAGAAGAAAACTCTTTATTGCATTTTCAGGAAGTTACCATGGAAAGACATTTGGCGCTCTTTCTGTAACGGCAAATGAAAGATACAGGGAACCTTTCCATCCACTTATCGAACCAGTTTTCTTTGGTGAATATGGTAATGCAGAAGCGCTTGAAAAACTACCATTCGACCAAGCCGCTGCTGCGATCGTAGAACCAGTTCAAGGGGAAGCTGGTGTAAGGATACCCAGCTTGAAATTCATGAAGGAGCTCGAAGAAAGATGTAAAAAGTCTGGATGCGTTCTAATTATCGATGAAATTCAAACCGGGCTAGGAAGAACAGGAAAAATGTGGGCACACCAGCACTTTGATTTGAAGCCTGATATGGTAACTGTTGCCAAAGGTCTAGGTGGAGGTGTCCCAATGGGGGCGACTATTGTTAGTGATGATATAGCAAAAATCATACAGCCTGGAGACCAGTCTACTACATTTGGCGGAAACCCATTGGCATGTGCAGCTGGAGCTGTGGTAGCCTCAACACTTGCTGAGACAAATTTGGTTCAAAATGCTTCAGTGGTAGGTGAAGAATTGAAAACTCAGCTTTCGAGGTTTTCGAGCTATAGGATATTCAAGGAATCCCGTGCAATGGGTCTGATGGCTGCTTTGGAGCTCAGGATAAGGTTTAACCCTCTATTAATGGAAGCGCTAAAAAAGGGATTGCTCACACTTTATTCAGGTAGAAATACCATCAGAATGCTACCGCCATTAGTAGTGAATTCAAAACATGTAGAAACTGCAATTTCAATTCTTCACAGCGTCTTCGAAGATATAGATAGGTCGAGGACTGATGTTGTCGGATATACAAACTAAGGAGGCCCTTTCACTTCTGATGGACCTTGTTTCAATACCATCACCGAGCGGGAAAGAGGGTAAATTAGCTAAATACATATTCAATTGGCTTTCAGAAAGGGGATTTAAAAACATCAAAATAGATAAAGCAGGAAACGTAAGAGCAAGGACAACCGAAGAAATTCCTATCATCACTTACTGTGGCCACATGGATACAGTACCAGGTACATTCCCAGTTTCTTTGAATAGTGGAAGACTATTCGGAAGAGGCGCATCTGATGCTAAAGGACCACTTTCAGCAATGTTGTATTCAGCGTACAGACTTATGCGGAAAGGAATCCCGGTCGAAGTTCTAGCCGTAGTCAGAGAAGAAATGAATAGCGAGGGGATCAAATATGCGCTTAGGGATGAACCAATTTCGAAGTTTACAGTGTTTGGTGAGCCATCAGGAGTTAATAATGTTGTAATTGGATATAGAGGAAGAATAGAGGCAGAAGTGGAATTTTATGCACAGAGCTTTCATGCAAGCATGCCTTGGATAGGGAGAAGTGCGCTGCAATATGCGATTGATTTTATCGATAGACTCAAAGTGTATGAAGCAAATTTCTCGTCAAGAAATAAGACAGATTCTGTTTCAATATGCGTGACTCGCATGAGCGCTGGCCTTGCGAATAATGTTGCTCCACCAGATGCTAGGCTAGTTCTAGATATCAGAATCCCTGCACATATTAAGAAAGAAAAAATTATTGAAGATATAAGAAAACTTTGCAGATTAACACGAGCGCCAAGATTCAGAATGAAGGTAAATGAGAGCGTGGAAGCAGCATCTTCTCCTAATGGATATCTGATGATGGCGATGAGAAGAGCGATATTTAGAGCACTTGGGTCGCCTGCAAAGATGGTCAAGAAAACCGGGTCAGGCGACATGAACTACGCCATAAAGAAAGGAGTTGAAGCATTGACATACGGTCCAGGCGATGGACTGACTGAGCACAGCTCCAACGAAAGCATCGAACTCGAAGGATTCTTCAAAACAATCAATGTATTAACGGAATTACCTATGGAACTTCGTCATATATTATCGGAAAAGAAAATATAATATGGTTTTGATGGCATCAGAATCAGTGCCGCGGTAGCTCAGCCTGGGAGAGAGCATTAATAATGCCTTTAACAATCGGCTGAAGACCGATGTGTCGCAGGCTCAAATCCTGCCCGCGGCACCTAATTATCAACCCGGCAAAGAATTTTATCCGACCAACTCATGGCATGTGACAGTGGGCCGGTAGTTTAGACTGGTAAAATGCTCGCTTCGCAAGCTTCTGCCGTAAAAGCGAGAGTCCGCGGGTTCGAGAGGTGAAATCCGATTATCCCGCCCGGTCCACAAAAATAAATTATAAAGGTTAAAGTATTGACTTCTTGAAATTACTTGAAATGCTATACAATATAATCTGGCAAGTGCTTCTGGTGCTTGTTTTTGCTTTGGTGTTAGGCGAGTTGTTCTCTCAATTCAAACTTCCCGCTGTAGCTGGAGAGCTTGCCGCCGGACTGATATTAGGTCCTTCAGTATTGAATCTTGTTAGTGCTACTCAAGAAATTCAAGCGCTGTCCTCGATAGCACTCTTTTTCATAATATTTTTCATCGGTTTCCAGATGAAGACAGAAACCCTTAGAAAACATGTAGTAGAATCTGTACTTGTAACATTAACGAGCTTTATTGTGCCGCTGATAATCGTAACTCTCGTCGTTTTTTCGTTTTTCCCTTCTCTTCAGTTGAAAAGTTCATTGTTAGCTTAGCTATAGCTGTACCATCCATATCCATAATTTCTGTGATGGTTTTGCAGTACGACTTGCTTGAGAAGAAGACAGGACAATTGATTCTATCTTCAGTGGTAATTACAGACATAGTTGCATTCATTGTCCTTGCCACCTTCTCTGAAACAATTTCGGGAACGCTCAGGCTCTTGGTGTTTCTGTCAATCTTCCTAACAGTTTTCGCATTGGTAGATAGGTTTCTTAACAGCAGGGTTATAGCGTTCAGGAATTTCCTATCAAAAGTATCTAGTGCTTTAAAAAGAGAATACGTATCATGTCACAGCATGGTCATAGTTGGGCTTTTCATTTCTTACATATTTCAAGCAATAGGTCTGAGTTTTATAGTAGGTTCATTTTTTGCAGGTCTTATTTTACATGAAGAGCTCATAGGAAAGGAGACATACAAGAACTTTGAATCTGTCCTTTCAATCATGAATAACGGTTTTTTCATTCCTTTATTTTTCGGCTTTGCAGGTGTAGAAGCTAAATTAATCAAATCAGATTACGGGCTAGTTGGTTTCTTAATTCTTGCCATAATCATATCCTTGATTGTATCTATTTCACTGACCTACTTTTTTGTAAAGTCGGTGACCAAGGAGCCAGAGGAAGCAGACCCAAGGAGCGTGGCCGTAATTTTAGGTGGAAGGGGAGCCGTAGGGATAGACATCGTGACTGTCGCATTAAGTTCGGGTCTAATTGGGATAACAGCTTATTCACTTGTAGTATTTGGTACTGCAATTACCTCTATAGTAATACCGTTGCTGCTGAAAAGATAGTCTAGATGAATAATTGAAAAATATGGATTCCCCGGCTTCAGGTTGTAGTCTTCATCCCTGAATCTTGGAGTCTTGAATCAGGTCGGTTCGCCCGTCGTGGCAACCAGAAGCCATTAGGTTCCACAATCAAATCCTTAATGCTCATTTATCAAAATTATGGAAGAAAATTAGTTAATCAACAAATTGAAACACACTTTGCACTAGATGACATGTTCTTTAAAGCTACATTCTTGAATACTAGCACGCCTAGTTCTAGATTACGAATCATTCAAGTAATAGGAAGAGGCAGGTTAAAAATAAGTACGTCATCCTTTTACTCTGACTATTTTTACCTTGTCAAGAACTTTCCAATATTCAACTTCGGTTCCTGGCTGAAGTTTCGGTTTCAATTCTTCTTCAACTGACGAGGTCTCAAATGTCTCAAAAGTCTCCATATCCATGAGCTGATAAACATTGTTATTTACAGAAATCACCTGACCAGACCTCTTGTCTATCATGGGAATCTCTATTTTTGATTCCGCTGGGCCAACAAAGCTTTTCTTAGAGTTGGTAAATATACCTATAGCAAATAACCTTATCTTGGCACTACCATGCTTGCCGGGCTTGCTCCTATCGACTTGGACAACTCTGCATGGTTCATCCTCTAGTATGACATACGATCCTTCTTTGACAGTTCCTAAATCAGCTGGGTGACTCATAAGTTGAGCGCACATCTTTCTAATCTACATCGATATAAGTCTTAGAGAAAAGATACGGAATTCAGTAATGCTACGCTCTGTAAAAGCTATAATTCCATGAAGCCAAATCAAACCAAAAAGTTCAATATATTTTATTTTTCAATTCTTGGACCATCATATACGTTCCTAGGGCAGCAACAACCTGTTGTCCATCTTTGTCAAATATAAGACAAGAAGCAAATAGTAAATGCTCTCCCTTCTTAAGCACCTTTCCTTCAGCCAAGAGCTTTCCTGAATAGACAGGTCTCATGAAACTCATTTTTAATTCTACTGTTACTACTTTCTGCGCGCTTAATGAACCACAGGCATATCCCATTGCTATATCAGCTAATGTTGTTAGTACGCCTCCATGCACTACACCCAGACTATTTGTATGGATCTTTTTCACGTTTAATCTGGCAATGGACGAGCCCTGACCTGCAGAGATTAGACGAACTCCAATATAATGGCCGAATGTTTTTTCATGCATAACCGTAGGTAAAAGTAATAAAGGTAATTAAACTCTCAAAACGCAAAAGAGATTATATTCCCTCTTCTTGGTAGCTGATACCATGGTGTTCCCTTTCAAAAAGTTAAGCGACTACGAGATCAGATTTACACCTGAGCAAGAAATGTTTCGTGAATTTATAAGAGAGTTTGCAGAGAAAGAAGTGGCTCCGCGCGTCCAGTTTATAGAAGAAAACGACCAAGTGCCTGAAGATTTGCTAAAAAGGATGGCTGAACTAGGATTTCAAGGATTGGCAGTTCCCACAGAGTATGGGGGACAGGGTGGGAACCAGGTCACAGTTTCAATATTTTCAGAAGAAGTGGCTAGAGTCTGTCCAGCATTGACTGCACTGGTAGGTGTGAACGGACTATTTGTTATTCCAGTACTGCTTTTTGGCAGTGAAGAACAAAAAAGAAGATACGTTGTTCCTATAGCAAAAGGTGAGAAAAAAGGAGCCCATGCGACGACCGAAGCAGTAGCTGGAAGCGATGTTGCTGGAATCCAGACAAAAGCAGAGAAGGTTGGGAATGTCTGGAAACTTAACGGAAGAAAGGCTTTCATAAGTGGAGGTGACATAGCAGATTATTTTGTTGTCTTGGCAAGAACCTCTCCTCCTCCGAGCAAGAAAGAGAGATGGAAGGGATTAACATTCTTCATAGTTGAAAAAGAAGCAGAAGGTTTCCATATTGCAAGACAGATGAAAAAGATTGGACTTAAGGGAAGTAGAATAGTAGAATTACAGTTTGATAATGTGGAAGTGCCTGATGAAAACAGATTGGGAACTGAAGGAGAAGGTTTCAAGATTGCAATGGAAACATATGACCATGGAAGGATAGGTGTAGCCGCTCAGGCGCTAGGGATAATACAAGCTCTCTTCGAGAAATCACTCAATTATTCCTTACAAAGGTATACTTTTGAGAGACCTCTGATCCAGTATCAGATGATAGATTCCTATTTGGCTGATATGACGATGAAGCTGGTTAGCGCAAGACACCTAGTATATTGGGCCGCTACATTAGCTGACCAGAACAGGGAGGAATACAAGTTCGCAGCATCTCTTGCTAAGGCATATGCTACTGAAGCAGCAGAGTGGGCAGCGATGAAGGCAATCAATATTTATGGGGGAGCTGGAGTCATAACAGAAACTGGTATAGAGAGATACCTTCGGGATGTTGAAATTACGAAAGTTTACGAAGGGGCGAATGAAATCCAGAGACTTGTAATAATAAGGCAACTTCTTAAGTTGACTTTAGGTATAGATATTACATCCATGTGACCAAGGTGATAATACCCACTTGCCACTTAATATTGTAGTACTTTTGAAACACATTTATGACGAAAATCAATTGAAGGTAGACCAAAGTACCGGGCAAGTAAGCTTTCAGGGAGTGCCAGGGAAACTTAGCACCTTTGATAGAAATTCGTTAGAGGCAGCACTAAGACTTAAACAAAAGTTAGGCGGGTCAATAACAACGTTGACTGTTGGTCCGCAAGAGAGTGAAAGGAGTATCAGAGAAGGGCTTGCCATGGGTGCTGATAGAGCAATGCTTAGTAAAAGTCGCAAACATACTTGAAATGAGTGACAATGAGGTGGCTAGAATTATTATAAACCAGTTAGAGAGTCTTAAGCC
>Ga0074076_100141_pt1 | contig 13194 bp, 12 predicted proteins | sample YNPg_D_FD_63713 | JGI IMG/M metagenome (GOLD analysis project Ga0074076, IMG submission 63713) | Hot spring microbial communities from Beowulf Spring, Yellowstone National Park, Wyoming, USA - YNP_Beowulf Spring_D v2 (version 2) | ecosystem: Environmental > Aquatic > Thermal springs > Hot...
CGTCGAACTCCTCTAGGGGTATTCTATCTACCACCTGTAGTGGATGCACTGTTGTGAAGATTGGTGTTTGACTCGATACCTTTCCGAAATGTCGCAGAATGGCGTACTCGAGTTCAGCGTAGCCCTCACCCTTACCTATTCTTGCACCATCTGGGGCTACAGCCACTGAGCCGAATACTAGTAGGTCTATTTGAGGTAGCTCACGGGGGTGAACCAGCTCACCCATACGGAACGCTCCACTTATACTTGAGGCTTCCGACGCGTCACCCACCCTCTTTGGGTCTATGAGTAGGAAGCCCTGCCTCATTCTGGGTGTGGGCATGATAAGCGTCTTCCCTTCTTCTAGACACCGTTTGCGCACCATCCTCTGCGGCGAGTCGGGGTTAACCTTTACAACAGCCGCAAGCTTGAATTCATTTGAAGCACATAGTAGGGTTGCCGCTCTCTCAGAACCCCTAAAGTTTGGTATTCGCCCAAAAGCCTTAAAGGGAAATCCTAGAACCCCCTTATCAGTGAGCGTGCTCCACACTTCACGCCTTATCTTGCTCTTAACCTCCCCTGCACTCATTAAGCCACAAAAAGCCTAGTGGTACGCGTATTTAAGGATTAAAAACAGTGTGTTCCTACGCATTAGGATGAGGCATAAGAATCCGACAAGTTTGGATAACCACACCTAGAGTCGTTACGTGATACGCCTCACAAATTTACGAGGCCCACACATGGCACGCGTTCACCATCGATATGTATTATTAATCCAATCATTCACACGTGTATTTCGGTCGTTACCCTCTAGGCTACAGTAGTAAACGTTTAATAAACGTTCAACCCTTGGATTGGTGCGGTTAAAATTGTTGGCTAGTGAATCCCTATTTTCATGGTATAAGAACATGAGGGAGACTTCGCCAGTTTACTTTGACAAGGATTGGAACTGTTGGAACATTTACACATACGATTATGCGCTGCAGGCGCTACGTAACCCCTCCGTCTTCTCCTCCTCACCCCCCATTCAAGGCTCAGCCGACAGTCTTTCGAGTAGTATGATACTCATGGACCCACCTAAGCACACGGTGTTCCGTTCACTCGTCAACAGATTCTTCACCGCTAGGGCGGTGCAAGAGTTAGAGCCACGTATAGAGAGTCTTGCGGAAACCCTTTTGAGGCGTGTTGAGGGTGAATCCGCCTTCGACTTTGTTGGGAGCCTCGCAGTTCCCCTCCCCGTCACAGTCATAGCAGGCCTACTCGGCGTCCCAGCGGAGGACATGTCTCTGTTCAAACAGTGGACTGACTCGATCGTCGGAGTTGACGGCGGCGGAGGCGATGGTGGTAGTGGTGAGGGATACAGGTCTTCACAGCAGGGTTTGGTTGAATACTTTGGGCGCATAATCGAACAGCGAAGGGCTCAGCCGAGAAACGACTTGGTATCCCAACTTCTTACCAGCGAGGTGGAGGGTAGAAGTCTCACCGCTAAGGAGCTTCTCGGGTTCTGCACACTCCTACTCATTGCTGGAAACGAGACAACAACCAACCTTTTAAGCAGCACTGTGAAGGCTCTTTCAGATAACCCTGAGTCGTGTGGAAAACTGCTAAGCAATCTTAATGATGCACTACCATTAGCCATAGAGGAAGCGCTCAGATACTACTCGCCAGTCCAAGTCTTACCCCACAGGTTCGCGAAGACGGATATGGTGTTGGGTGGCCAAACAATTAGGGCTGGAGAGCAGGTCGCGGTCTGGATAGGCTCGGCTAACAGAGATGAGCGCAAGTTCCCAAACGCTGGGAAATTTGTTGTTGATCGACGACCAAATGAACACATCGCCTTCGGCTCAGGTCCCCATATGTGCCTAGGCGCCCCACTCGCCCGCCTCGAGGCCAAGGTTGCCCTCAGAGTTTTCCTAAAGAGGTTCAGATGGTTCCGTGTAAAGGAGGCTCACATGCTAAGCGGCCCACTCATATATGGTTTTAGAAAGCTTGTTGTGGAGGTTGAACCACGACGAGTCGACAGCTCCTAGTCGGGTTGGGGTGGAGGCTATGAGGCTGGGTGCTGCGGCAGAATATTTGGGTCTTGCCGCAGCAGTCCTCGCATGGGTGGTTATAGGCGTATGCGTAGTAACTAACCCCTGGTTTGTGTTTACAAAGAACGCGTTCAGTGACCTCGGGGGGCCCAAGTCAACCGACCCCTGGCTGTATAACGATGGGTTGATAGGGGTGGCTGTACTCGTGTTCCTTTACGCTATATACTTGACGCGTCTTGGAGTCAACAAGGTGGAGGTTGTTTCCGCATCCTTTGTGATGGTCGCCGCGGTCTTTCTGGCTTTAATAGGCATCTACCACGAGGGTACATACCCACATGTGTTTGTGTCCACATGGTTCTTCGTACAGTTCGACACAGCCATACTCACATCGGGCATAGGGTTACTCCTGAGAGGTTTAAAAAACTTAGCCTACGGGGTGTTAAGCCTCTTCCTTATCGCCACACTGGTAGCGGCACTAGTACCGTGGCCTTCGGCCGCCACAATCGAGGCCTGGGGCATCAGCGCCATAGACGTTTGGGCCGTACTTGTGTTCACATCCTATAGGAGTAAACCAAAAAAATCCTCGATGCAAATCAGAGCGCATTTTAAATAAAAGCTGGGCAACACTGCAAATCTCTCTAAAAGTAGAGGCCAACTGTTGTGTCGTTGTTTAGTAGGTTGGGAGGCCTGTGTCCACACTCCAATTGTTTTAATATGTCCTAGCGAAACACCCTATGATGATAATGAGTTCCATATCATTAATGCATGGCTTGTGGTTTTCAATTAAACCTTCCAAACAGCCCTATACCTGTGTTTTTGTGTTGAGTGGCTTAGTGGATCAAAGGGTTTAAGTTTTGGAGGGCGAATAGTGTGGATAGTTCGAGTAGCCCCGATAACCCCAAAATAGGCGATGTGCGTGAGGGGTTTAGCCTCCGCTTTGTGTCTACGATGCAGCTCTATTATGCACTCAGACGATTGGCTTCCATTAATACCACTGTCACCCTTAGCCTCAGTGATAGTGGGTTGGACGCTAGATGCATCAGCCCCAGCCACGTATCCATGGCTATTCTGAGCATACCAAAAGAGGCTTTCACTGAGTATTCCATCGCGGGTGAAACAAGGTTCGCACTCGAGCTTGAGGATTTACTCACGGCTCTGCAATCGGCGGGTGAAAGCTGGGTCCACTTATCTATAGATGGGGAAGCCCCGGGGGGAAGCTTGGTCGCGGCGTTCAAAGAGGGGAATGTTAAGGTGGCGTTTGATGACTCGATTAGCCCGCCACCCGACCTCAGAGTTGAATTCGATGTGGAATCACTCCTGCTACTCGACGAGCTACGGAGCCTCGTTACTCACGCATATAGAAGGGGATGCACACACCTCAACTTCACCACCCACGAGGAGTTGCTCAGCGGGAACTGTGGTGGTCTAATAAAGAGATTTGCACCCATCTGGCTCAAAAACAAGGTGGGTAAGGCTGAGGCATCATACGCTTTAGCTGAGCTCAAAGAGATGGTTATAACATCGAAAACTCAGAGGGTGGTTCTTCTCTCATATGGAAATGACAAACCCTTATCGCTAGACTATATTATACCCCTGAACTACACCCTGAGCGCAGCCCGCCTAACATACTTCCTAGCGCCTGAACGGCCCCACGAGTAAGCCAGTAAACACATTCTACCAAGAAGTGTTCGCCCAACGTGTGTTATGCTTCGTTTTGATTCTCCCTTCTGTGCTCAAGCGCGACTAGGAATGCGGCTAGCATGAGTGGGGTTAGCTCGTTGGAGTATACGTCTATTTTGTACCTTCCAAGTGCGTAGGCAGTTAGGTTTCTCAGGAATCCACCGGGGAAGTCGAGTTTAACTGTTGCGAGCAAACCACCGGTCGCCGTGGAGGTGAGTGTGAACTGGTTGTTGAAGGCATCACCCGCTACCGTCACTATTCTTTGGCCCCCCGCATCTTCAAGCCAGAAGTTGTCTTGAAACACCATGGAACCCATTAACTGGTGTTTAACCCTACCTACAAACTCGCGCTGGGCTCCAGTGGCGTCGAAGGTGTTGTGCAGAGATACTGGGTGCTGCTTTATGTAACCCATGAGGTTGGCGTACTGGTCGAGCACCTCGTATTCGAAGCTGAAAAGTGAGTGTTTCCTTGCCACCATAACCTGGTTACCACCATTATCCTTGAAGCCTATATCGGTGAGCATATGCTTGTGTTTCCCCGCTTGAAGCTGGGCAACATAGCTAGCAAGAGGAGTAGTTGGCCCACTCGGTTGCTGCGACGCGCTTACTGGTGAGGATGCACCAATGTTTGGTTGGGGTTGAGTCTGGGATTGGGATGAAGGTTGTGGTGCCTGTGTTTGCAAGCCCCCTGAGGAAGTCTGCGAGCCCTGAAGCCTGCTTCCGCAACCCATGCAGAACACCGCCCCGCCAGGATTGGTGTACCCACACGCATTACAAATTGTAGCCATAATCATATTATCCCAACTAATTCATCAATATTATGGATAGAATCAACGCGTTTTACATAGGGTTATGCTGAGTTGATTAGTTGCTCAGTTCGTATGATGCCTTGTGGAACTATACCGTACGGTCTTACCACGCCAGAGGTCTCTATCACCCCATAAACCAAGTTTCCATGCGGTGAACTCCACGATCTGCGAGTGGTCTATGAAGAGATTTACATCCCTCCCAATGTTTTTGAGATACCATTTGAACACAGGTGGGTCTGATGCCTCGAACATGAGTTTATCGTATCCGAACTCATCCACAAGTCTCCTAATGGCGTCAAGCCTCCATTTTTCTGGTGGTAAATCCTCCGTTATACCCTCTGATTCAATCATAATCATGTATGCGCCTGCTCCGAGGTATGCTCTTGTTTCTTCTATGAATGAGTCGAGAGACCTGTACTCCATTTTTTCCCCGTATCCAGATATGTGTGTACCGGCTCCCGCGCCCACTAGGAGTGAAACCTCTGGTTTAGGCTTCAACCCAGCCCGCTTCACACTCTTTACTAGGGCCACCTTATCCTCGAGGGGCATATTCATGACCTCAGGCGCCATACCGCTTGACACTTCGAGTACATCGAACCCTAGCTCCCTGCATTTTCCAATGTATTTATCTGTAGCTTCCTCCCCATCCAGTAATACTCGCTCAATCCAACCACCCGTATCCACGAACACTTCGTGTGAATGGCACACCTCGATATACCCCCTAAGTCTCTCCTCACTGAGTAGACTGAATGAGCCCCCAGCGAACTTTAGGCCATCGATATATTCGCCCCAGTCATCGAGTAGCCCACGTAGATAATCTAGGGTAACAAGCCGAATAGTAGGGTCCACGTATCTCAGCCAAACCCTTAGTGCGAGGCTTGGGAGATACAGGGAGCGTTGAAACAAACTCGAATGGTTTCAGATAAACTCACTAAACAATATACGTTCACCAAAGTAATTAAGTTGTGGGTTAGGGGTTTAATTGTGTGGGATAACGTTAAACCAAAAGCTCTATGCTTCGGGGTCAGCCTCTTTCAGCCCTCGTTTTCCAGTTTGTCACCTCCTAGAGCGTGAGGCCCTGTTTATCTCTTCCGCAGCCACTATGAGCCCCATATGGCTGAACGCCTGTGGGAAGTTTCCAAGCGCTGAACCCGTGTCTGGGTCTATTTCTTCAGAGAAGAGTCCCAGATGGTTTGAGTATTTTAGGAGCTCCGTGAACACTCTGCGCGCCTCTCTTAGGCGTCCCATCCTCGCCAGGCCCGCAGCCAGCCAGAAGCTACACACGAGGAAGCATCCCTCCTTACCCCTCAGGCCGTCGTCCACCCTGTATCTATAGAGGAGTACGCCTCGACCCAGCTCCTTAAGAGTGGAGTCAACTGTGGACTTGAATCTTTTATCTTTGGCTGATATGAAGCCCACAAGAGGCATGAGTAGGTTTGCGGCGTCGAGCTCATCTGACTCATAATCCATTTTGAAAGCGTTCTTACGGTTGCTCCAGCCCTTCTCCAACACTTGCTCCTTTATCTTCCCCATAATCTCCCTCCACGCCGCGGCGTCTTCTGAATGACCCAAATAGTGCGCTATACGGGAGGCTCGGTCGAGGGCTATATAGCACCAAACCTTAGAGTACACAAAGTGGCGTAGCCTATCCCTAAACTCCCAGATACCGTTGCCAGGCTTCGACCAGTTTTCAACCACGAGGTTTGCGAGAGGCTTAACAAACCTATAATATGCCTCGTGGCTCACACCTTTACCGTGTCTAGCTGAAAAGTAGAGGGCGTCGAGGATTGTGCCGTAAACGTCCTGCTGGAACTGTTTCGACGCGGCGTTCCCCACCCTAACGGGTCCACTACCCATGTAGCCCTCTAGGTGTTCGAGCACCTCCTCGGGGATATGTGCTTCGCCTCTAACTGTATAGAGAGGTTGAAGTTGGAGGTCGAGAGCCGGATTGTTCTCTATGAGCCAGTGCAGGTATTGCTCCCCCATACCTCTTACACCGAGCACATGGAACGCCCAAAGCGAGAAAGCCGAGTCACGTATCCAGCTAAAGCGGTAATCCCAGTTGCGTTCACCCCCCACAGCCTCTGGTAGCGATGTTGTTGGGGCGGCAACTATGGCACCCGTGGGCATATAGGTGAGTAGGTTGAGGGTTAGCGCGGAGCGCACAACCTGTTTACGCCACCGTCCACTGTACTTTAATTCGCTGACCCAGTCCTCCCAGAACCCCTTTGTTTCACGCAGCTTCTCCACACTCTCATACTCCTCAACCTCGCGGGGCTCGGCTTCACCGTAACTCAACACGAAAACCTCCCTATCCCCCCTCTCTAAGGGTATCGTGAGCTTAACACCACTTTGCCCAACACCCTCCAATCTTCGGGAGGATGATAAAACAAGCTCGTCACTATGTGTTCTCACGCTTACACCAGAGCTGTGGGCCCGTAGATTCATATCAGCGGTTTGTCGAGCGTAGCCTAGACGTGGCTGGAAGTCGAAAACGAGCTTCGCTGAGCCCTTAACACACCTCACAATTCTATGAATCTCTGGAAGAGCCTCCAGATAGTCATCTTGAACTATTGGCATGAAATCCGTGACCTCAACAATATAATCCTGATTATAATAGCGTGTTACGAGAACGTTTGTGTCCCCAATATACCTCTGCCTAACGAATCCTTCACCCACTGGTCTAATCAACCAGTGGCCACCCTTCTCCCAGTCTAGTAGTGAGGCGAAAACGCTAGCAGAATCGAAGTCGGGTAGACAGCACCAGTCGATTGACCCATCATATGAAACCAAGCAAACCGTCCTCTTGTTACCAATCACACCATAGCTCTCAATCGGTTTATACTTGGAATTAATCGGGAAGCGTAAAACACGCTTATCCAACACTGTGCACCCTCAACCAAACATGAACTAGGTTTTGATGATATGAGCCTTATGCACACTTCGGGGTGTACAACTCCGCCGCAAACAGATTTTAGCTCCCACTTGGAAAAGGGATGACTCAGATTAATATGGAGTCGAATACATGCTTGGTATAGTCAAATATTTATGGGTATTAGATTTATGATACGCATAACTATGCTATGCTACGTGTTAGTCACCACGGGGTTTATGTTAGTACATTTAGGGGTGGGTTCTTAGAATAATCTAGCCGCCTATTTTTCTACTGGGTAGCCACCTGTAGGCCACTGGGATTAATGCTAGGGTGTTGAGGAAGGCTAGGACTATGAATGTGGTATGCATGGCCTTAGAGAATATCTGGAGGTTCAAACCTCCAGGCACGGGTACACCGGCAAATATGAGTTCTAGGCTGTTTCTCGGTATAAGTGAAGCCATAATTATGAATGATATACTTATGCTGAGAAGTGAGCCTACGTTAAACAGTAGTGACGCCATACCCGATGCTACACCACGCCTCGGGGGCGGAACAGAGTTCATGAGGCTTGCGAGGTTTGGGGCGGCGAACATCCCCCCGCCTATACCCCCTATCACCATCGGTGCAACTATGTATGCGTACGGTGCACCCGCGGGTAGCAAAGCGAACCAGAAGAGGGAGGCTGAGCCTAGGAGTACACCAACTATCACGAATAGCTTTGGGCCATACTTATCTGATAGAGCACCACTGAGTGGTCCAGCGCTCACGAAGGCTAGTGAGAAGGGTATGAGGTCAACCCCCGCCTGAAGCGCCGAGTAGAGGAGTGCTCCCTGGAAGTAGAGCACTAGTATCAGTGAGAGGCCACCCCTCGCTACAGCGTTGAGCAGGTTAGAGAAGGCTGCCCCCGAAAACTCTCTTATCCTAAATAGTTTGAGGTCCATCATGGGGTAAAAAGCCCTCAACTCCACAAGTGGGAAGACAGCTAGGAGTACTAAACCCAGAACCATGAGTGAGTCGTACAGAGGGTTGAAGCCGTACAAGGCACCTATGGTGGAGCCAAGCAGAAAGAAACCCAGACCGGGGCCAAACAGAGAGTTGCCGAGGTAGTCAATACGCTCAGCTCTCTGGGGCTGGCTGAGCTCCTTAAGCCTCATATAGGCCCAAGCAGTGGCGAAGCCGCCCGGCAATATGTTCACCCAGAAAATCGAGCGCCAACCCAAAGTCGAGGTTAACACACCGCCCAGCACTAGAGCCAGAACTGAGCCAGCTATCCCTACCACCTGGTTTATCCCTATGGCTCTACCACGCTCGTTCACGGGGAAGGCGTCGGTTATTATGGCGTTGTTGTTAGCGAAGATGAGTGCACCCCCTAAACCCTGGATCATCCTGAACACTACGAGGCTCGACCCACTCCAAGCCGCACTGCAGAGCGCTGAGCCAACTGTGAACACCGCGAATCCAAGGTTGTATAGCCGCACCCTACCAAACATGTCTGCAAGTCTACCCAAAGTGAGAAGCATGGTGGCGGACACTATGCTGTAGCCCATGATAAGCCAGATGGCGTCGAAGGGTGTGGTGCCCCTAAGTGTCCGCACAATTGTGGGTAGGGAGATAACCACGATGTTCGAGTCCAAGAAGGCCATAAAGGATGCGATAGTGGTGTTCGTGAGCACAGTGTACTTATACTGCATTGAAACAACGCACACACAACGCTACACCGTGGTATAAGAATTAGGATGAATCGCTTAGGCTGACTCATTCGTTTCTATACCTGCCGCGATTCGAATACAAGCACACTACAAGCTGGTGGGAGGTGTAAGCAGTTACGTGTGCAAAATACATTTGAAGAGCATTTGTCTGCATAAAATCTTAGACTTAATCGATCGGGCCCAATATATTGTTTGGAGAAAGTTGTGGTAGCCTATGATTTTGGAGTTTAAATTCACCGTATACCTATTAAGCATGGTGGTATTCATGGATGTGTTTAAAGCTGTTAGTAGCAGGCTTGAGATTGGGGAGTTCGCGGATAAACAGGTACCCGACGATGTTAAACTTAGGGTTTTAGAAGCTGCTAGGCTTTCCCCTAGCGGTATGAACACCCAGCACTGGAGATTCATACTCGTGGATGATAAAAAGTCCCTCAGAGAGCTTGCAGATATGAGCACTACGGGGAGGTGGGTAGGAGAGGCTGCCTTCGCTGTAATAGTGCTCACCGACCCCAAGTACCCCTTCCATAAACTGGATGCTGGGAGGGTGATTAGCAACATGCAGCTAGTGGCATGGGAAGACGGGGTGGGCTCACGTATATACACGGGTATAGATGAGCAGAAAATGAGGGTGAGGTTTAACATACCTCAAACTTTGGAGATAACCGCCGTAGTGGGCTTTGGCTACCCAAAGAAACGTGTCTTAGGGCGAAAGAAGCGCCTACCATTAGAGAAGGTAGCCTTCCGAGGCAAATACGGCGAACCCTTAAGCCTTAAACAGTGACCTTTCTCAACCATTTCTCCTCCTATCCACATTTAGAGAACCCCGCAACACCTTTCTAGGCTCTAATAACCTTGGCCAGACAATTGAAAGCGTGAAAAGCACCTGAATTATCCTTCGAACCACTTCGTTAATGAGTATGGGCGTTTGATCCATGGCTCTAACTGAAACAAACGTCACCCCACTAGTGCTGGATGCGTAACTCAGATTGCCAAAAGTAGCAACGTAACCTGCCATCCTCTGAGTTGTCAGAAAAGCGTGTGAAAACTTATAGAAGAGCACGAGCATAGCGTCGCAACCCTCTTGCCCTCTAACTTTCAAGGGCAAACCTCTCTAGCACAGATCCAAGAATCGCCAGGTTAGAAAGCAGCTCCGCGAAGCCGTCCCTTGGAGCTACCTGTGTAGTGATGAAGTGGGGTTCTAGATCCAATTGTTTAAGCGTAGCGCCTTCTATCAGAATCCCTTTATCTCCCCAAGCAGCCATAGTACCCACAGCCCCACTCATCTTTCCCCTTATTACCCTCTTCTCGGTCTCGACTATTCTCTCTAGGGACCGACTCAGCTCATACAGGTAGTTAGCAACCTTAAATCCAAAAGTTATGGGGAGTGCGTGTTGCCCGTGAGTCCTTCCCACCATTATCATGTCTCGGTAGTTTAAAGCCATGTCCTTCAATTCCTCTAATGCGTTAACCAGTTTGCTCTTCAATATGCTCAACGCGTCCTTAAGCATGAGGGCATATGCTGTGTCCACTATATCGTAGCTGGTTGCTCCGAAGTGAACGAACCTGCCTGCCTCACCAGCCTTGTCGGCAATTGCCACGGCCATCGCCATGATGTCGTGGCCCAACTTGGCCTCTAAGATATCTACTTCTTCTGGGGTTACCTTAGAAGCTACTCTGCTCACAAGCTCGACGTCCGTCTTAGGGAGATAACCTAACTCGGAGAGGGTATTAAGTAGAGCCAACTCTACCCTTATTCTATACTTCAGTACGGACTCCCTTTCAAAGATCTTTACTCATCTCTTCACTACCATACCTCCAATCCAGCGGACACACGTAATCCATGAGATGGAAAGTTTCGGAAGCTTAAAAATAGTCCTCTTTATGTTGATAGTTGTGGGAAATGCTGATCACGACTCTAGCCAGCCACTCCTCTCTGCAGATCCTCCACGGAGCTAAAAAGGAGGGTTTTGAAACTGGAATAATAGCGAATTATTCCAGAGAAAATTTCTATAGACGATTTGCTTTTATCGACAACTTTTACAGTTACAGTAATGAGGATGAGGCCGTACTAGGGATAAACAGCTTCCGCAACTCTGTATTCGTGCCCCATGGAAGTCTGATTGAATATCTCGGTATGGATAGGGTTAGCAAGATAACTGTTCCTATTTTCGGTAATAGGAAACTGTTCCCTTGGGAGGCGAACCAGCATAAAAAAATGAGCCTTCTGGAACGTAGCAAGATTAAGGTTCCTGAGAAGTTCGAGGACGAAGAAGATGTGGACAGGCCTGTCATAGTCAAGCTACCAGGAGCCAAGGGAGGCAAAGGTTACTTCTTAGCGAGGACGAAGGAGGAGGTAAAGAGGGGTATTAATGACCTACTGAAGTCAGGAATGATTAAGGATAAGTCTGACCTGATTATCCAGGAGTATATTGTTGGAATTCCCATGTACTTTCAGTTCTTTTATAGTCCTATCCTAAGTAGAGTGGAGATAACTGGGATAGACATCAGGTATGAAACGAATGTGGATGGGCTAAGAAGGCTACCACCAGATATGAGGATCGATCCAACCTTCGTGGTGGCTGGAAATATTCCAGCCGTGGCTAGAGAGAGCATATTACCTTCGGTCTTCGATTACGCCGAAAGATTCGTCAATACTACCAGGGAACTGGTTTTTCCAGGGATGATAGGTCCGTTTTGCCTAGAGAGCATCGTAACGGATAAGTTGGACGTCGTGGTGTTCGAATTCTCTGGGAGAATAGTTGCTGGCACTAATCTTTACACCTACGGGAGTCCCTACAGCTGGCTTTATTGGGACGAACCCATGAGTGTCGGAAGGAGAATAGCGAGAGAAATAAATCTAGCTATGGAGAGGAACAAGCTAGCAGAGGTGACCACGTAGTGAGGATCTCGGCTCTGGCCAGCCATTCAGCACTGGACGTTTTTGATGGGGCTAAAGATGAAGGTTTTGGGACAATAGCTCTGTGCAAAAAGGGGAGAGAAAGACCTTACTTAGAATTCAGAAGAGTCGTAGATGAGTGTATCGTCTTGAACGACTTTAGGGAGATCTCCAGTGAGGTAGTTCAGCGCAGGCTTGTGGAGCTCGATGCAGTCATCGTGCCGAATCGGAGTATGGCAGTCTATCTCGGTTATGATGCCATAGAGACCATGAACGTTAGGTTCTTCGGAAATAGGAGAATTCTTAGATGGGAGGAAAGGATTGGAGAGAAAAACTATTACAGAATACTGGACGAAGCCAAAATTAGAAGACCTAAGACCTTCTCGATAGATAACGTGGAGGGACCTGTGATAGTAAAGATGCCTGAAGCCAAAAGAAGGGTGGAAAGAGGGTTTCTAGTAGCCGTAGACAGAGGTGACCTAGAGGACAAAATAAGAACAATGCTTAGGGACGGAATAATAGATAACGAGAGTCTCAAATCTATGGTAATAGAAGAGTTTGTTTTTGGAGCCCATTTTAATGTTAATTACTTTTATTCTCCTTTGTTTGATAGAGTAGAAATTATTAGTATAGATAGAAGAATACAGACAGACTGGGATTCCCTCTATAGGTTGCCGGCCGAAGTTCAACTGAAGTTAGGGAAGTTACCTCGGCTTATCGAGGTAGGCCATGAACCAGTCACCATAAGGGAGAGTCTCCTAGAGAAACTTTTTGAGCTCGGCTATTCCTTCGTTGAAGCCACTAAGAGACTAGAACCCCCTGGCATAATAGGACCTTTCACATTACAACTTGCAGTTACTCCAGAACTTGAGACTGTAGTCTTCGACGTTGCCCCAAGGATAGGTGGGGGAACCAACGCCTACATGGGGATAGGGAGCCAGTACTCTAAACTCTATTTCGGTAAACCGATCAGTTTAGGCCGTAGGATTGCCATAGAAATAAAAGAAGGAATCCTAAAGAAACGGGAGGAGATGATCCTTAGCTAAAGCACTTAACAGGAGTATTGCCACAACGAAAGTTTATGATTATAATTTTACTCGACTCTGGGTGGATCACTCCACTGAACTAATGGATTTTGTAATGACAGATTACGGCAAGTGACGTTTTTATACTTAAGGAAGTCACTATTCAAAACGGTGTACTAATGCTAGATA
>Ga0074076_100145_pt1 | contig 12996 bp, 15 predicted proteins | sample YNPg_D_FD_63713 | JGI IMG/M metagenome (GOLD analysis project Ga0074076, IMG submission 63713) | Hot spring microbial communities from Beowulf Spring, Yellowstone National Park, Wyoming, USA - YNP_Beowulf Spring_D v2 (version 2) | ecosystem: Environmental > Aquatic > Thermal springs > Hot...
GGGAGTGTGGTAAAGGGGGGCTACGATGTGCTTTCAAGCGACATTGATGTCTTAGTGGTCACGGAGAGGGCGCCAAGCGATGTTTGGGAGATAGCGCGCTTCAGGGTGTCGGTACAGGATTACTTCGGCGACCCGGCGATTCCCTTCGAGCTACACGTGGTGAGCCCCGAGCAATATGAGGGCTGGTATAAGAGGTTCATCGATAAATATGTTGAGGTGTGCTGAACTGACTTCCTCCCCGCCCTGGAAGGGCGAGGGTTCCCTCCCAAGGGGTTCATCGTTCCCCACCATCTTTTCGGGGCTACATCCCTCATTTGGCGGGCAGTCGAGTGGCTCAGAGAACCACCCCCGGGGACTATCATCCAGTCTAGTCCCTTTAAGAGGGAAAAGAGATACTAGATGCTCCTCCCACAGTCCCATTAAGCCCTCAATCGAGCTTGGGAGGAGCGTCATTAGCGTCACTAAGAGAAAAATAGAAGAACTCATATTTAAATATAAGGGGGCTATCCATCCTCGCTCCTCAAAGAGGCGAGGCTTTCCGCCCCTTAACCCCCAATTTTTGTAATAAGAAGGTAGCCTGGATAGTTTGCGTGAAAAACCACGACTTGAACCTCCCCACCTGCAGGCGTGTTCACGGTCATTGCCGAAGCTTCTACAATTGTGTTTGAAAGATTGGTTATTTTCGTATAGCTTTGGTACTGAGAATAGAAGAAATACGCTGGAACACCTGCGACCACCAATCCCACTACCAAACCAATCAAAAGATAGGCGTAGTTTTTCAAATTGACCCCTATGCTCAACGGTTACAATGGTATATATCCTTTTTCTGTCTTAAAAAGATTGCAACTTGAAACAACTGAGTTTGCTGCATCAGTTTTCACAAAAGTTCCTATAATATTACAATAAACCCAATCTTTATAAGCAAAACAGAGTTTACAATTGCGTGGTGGAAGAGCAAATCAAAACTTCTGAAATGAGCCGAGTTGAGTCACAAGAAAGAATTCCTAAGTACACTTCTTCCCTTTTGCTTTGGAGTTTCATTCTTGCGCTCATTCCGCCTCTTTCGCTTGTTCTTGCTCTTTCAACAAAGAGCTTGTTTCTTTTGCAGTACGTTCACGTTATTTCGGGTGGCGTCTGGACTGGCTTTGACCTGTTTATGAGTGTGATTTTGGGCAGAATACTTGCGTCGCTAGACCTTCCTGGAAGGGTAGAGATCGCAAAGAGACTCACTCCTACCACATTTTTCATAATGCCTTCGCTTGCGGCTACCGCGATAACCGCTGGTGTATACCTTGCGCAATCTTTGGGCGTTTTTGACCTTCGCTCTCCTTGGATTATTGCGGCTGGGGTGATCGTGTTGATTCTTTCAGCACAAGGCTTTGGTGTTTTTATGCCAAACGGTATGAGGATATTCATGGAGCTTGCGAAACCAAACCCAGATCGTCAAAAGATTGCAAAACTTAACGGAATAAACATAAAGCTTTCGGGTGTGCAGGGTGTGATGCAGATTGCGATAATCTTCGTAATGGCGCACATAGCGGTTTACCCACCATGAGGTGAAAAAGTTGAACACCTACGCACTTTTGTCCGTTTTGTTTTTCGCCGTAGCATTTCTTGGCGTGTATTTGAGCGTTTATTATAACGCGTTTAAAAGCTATAAAAGAGGTGAGCTTGAAGAAAGGGGCGTTAGGATTCTTAGGCTAGGTCTTTACGGTCACCTTGTGATTTTTGCAATTCTCGGCGTGACCGCTTTTCTCACATAAAAACGCTTAAAATTCGTTTGCGGTTTTATTTGCTAATGAAAAGGCTACCCACAACCGAACGAGGGCGTAAGAGCCTTCAAAAGATACTAGAAGCTTCAAAAAAGGTGTTTGCGGAAAAGGGTTTTCACAAAACGAAAATCTACGACATAGCGATTGGTGCTGGTGTAGCGTATGGTTTGGTTTACTCTTACTTTAACGGAAAAAAGGACATTTTGATAGAACTAGTAAAGATGATAAACCACGATTTAAGAAAACACTTGGCTGTGCGAACAAGCGGTCTAAAAGACAGAATAAGTATCGAGCAGGAAGGATTTAAGGCTTTTTTTGAGTGGTTTCGGGAAAACAAGTTTGCTTACAAAATTTTAAGAGAAGCGGAGATAGTTGACGAAGAGATTTACAAATGGCACTACAAAAAAATCGCCGAAGGCTACTCAAGACGCCTTGAGAGCGCCATGAAAAAAGGAGAGATCAGAAAGATGGACCCAGAGCTACTTTCTTATACGCTTATGGGCATTGCGGATTTCGTCGGCAAGCGCTACATACTTTGGGGAGACTCCGAGCTTGATGAAACAAAGCTTTCACAGTTGTTAAGCGCGCTAAGCGCGATGCTAAAGCCTTAGCGGTTGTTCTTTAAAAATCAAAGCACTTCAAGAACGCTAGCCCCCCACGTCCAACCCGTGCCAGCAGAAGCCAAGACCACAACGCCTTTTTCGAGTTTGCCCTGCTTGCGCGCAATCTCCATCGCAAGAAACGGGTCTACTCCCTGCATGTGTCCGAAATTTTCAAGATAAAACGATTGCTCTTCTTTAAGTCCGAGCGTATCTAGAAGCGCTCGGTGAAAAGATCTTTTCATGTGAACAAGCGCAACAAAGCCTATTTTGCTTTTCGAAACGCCCGCTTGCGAAAGAGCTTCTTCTATGACGTAAATGAAATTTTTCTTAGACTCTTCTCTCATTTTGTCTCTCCAACCAGGAATCTCGTGCACTTCGAGCAGGTTGGAGCGCTGTTCGGCATAAACTACGTCTCCGAAATATCCGTCTGATAGAAAGCTGAACGAAAGAATTTCGTACTTTCCTTCTTCTTTTGCGATGAGCGCGCTCATCGCACCGTCCGAAAAGTCAAACATGAAGGTTGAAGAAGGGTCGGAGTAGTTCACGAGCGAACTTTGTTTTGTGGCAACGCAAAGTAGCGCATAACTTCCATTGCTCACAAGTTTTGTGGCTAGCTGTAGTCCCACAATCCCACCGACACACTGAGATGACACGTCGAAACCGTAGTAGCGTTTGAGCTCTAACAGGTAGCCGAGTTTCGGCGCAAGCGTCCACACATGCTTTCCTTTTGCGTCTGACCCTGAATAAATCACAATTTTTGTGTTTTGTTTTCTATCGGCTGAAAGCAATCCTTTCGCACTCTCAAGTAGCATTTCTTCAATTCCGAGCTTGTTTTCGACTGGCTTTTTAGTGATTCCCAGTTTTTCCTTTACAACGCTTGACGGTAATCCACTGAGAGTCGCGATATCCTCATAACTTTGGTAACTTTGAGGTATGTAAAATTGTATGTCGACTATTCTAGCCAAAACCACCACCTTTTTCGTACATTCTTCTGAGTTCCGACTTCAAAACCTTGCCAAATGAGGATTTTGGAAGCGACTCCACAAAAACAAAATCCTTTGGAATTTTGTAAGACGCAAGCTTTTTTCTTAGCTCTTGTTTGAGCTCTTCAACATTAAGAGGTTTTTCACACACCAAAAAAGCGACCACCTTTTCTCCCCAGTGTTCGTCCGGAACTCCGATAACAGCCGCTTCTTTCACGTACGCGTTCTCAAGAATCACCCTTTCCACTTCAGTCGAATACACGTTTTCGCCACCAGTTTTTATCACGTCTTTTATTCTGTCCACAAAAAAGAAATCGCCTTCTTCGTCAATGCAAAACACATCTCCAGTGTGTAGATATCCCTCAGAATCAAACGGGTTTTCTTCTTTGCCCAAATAGCCTTGAAAAACATGAGGCCCTTTGATGAGCAACTCTCCTGTTTTGTCAAGCTTTGCTTGTACAAAAAGCATGGGTTTTCCAACACTCCAAGGTTTTTTGGCAAATCTTTCTGGCGAAATATAGAAGTTGTTTGGACCTGCTTCTGTTAAGCCATAACCCTGAAAAATTTTAAGACCGCGCTTTTTAAACCTCTCAAAAACCCTTGGGGAAAGAACCCCTCCGCCTGAAATGAAAACAACACGACTCAAGTCGGTCACTTGGAAAGAAGGGTGTTTAGAAATCGCGTCCAGCATTGTTGGCACACCCATGTATACCGTACATCCTTTTGTGCTAAGCACGTCGATGGTTTTTCCTGGGTCAAACTTACCGCTGTCAAGAATCACCGAGCCACCACAAAAAAGCAGGGGTAAGGTGAGCACATTCCATCCTGCTGTGTGATGCATAGGCATCGTGTTGAAAGTGCGGTCATTAGCACCGATATTCCACGAGAAAACAGTGTTTATCGCATTCCAAACAATTTGTCGTTCAGGAATGAGCGCTCCCTTTGGCTTTCCAGTAGTGCCGCCCGTGTAAAGAATCATCGCGATATCGCTTTGCTTATTTTCGTAATCAATTCCTTGAGAGTTTAACAGTTCATCAAACTTTACGCCGTAGCCAAAGTGTTCGTCGATTATAACTTTTGGTTTTGTGTCATTTAGTATTTGCTCGATCATCTTTTTTTCGACGTTTGGGTTAATTGGGACAAGCGTTGCGCCAAGCTTTCTCAGTGCGAAAAACAAAGCAAGATAATACACGGAGTTTTGTGCGATCGCGCACACTTTGTCGCTTTGCTTTACACTTTTTGAAAGTCTTGAAGCCAAATCCTCGCTAAGCTCATCTAGCTGTGAATACTTAAAGCAACCCAATTTCAAATCCTCTACGGCAAGCTTGTCTTCGATATTCGCCCTTGCTTTAAGCAGGTTTTCTAACACTCTTCTTCAACCTTCCTTCTTTTGAATTTTGCAAGATTTACATCGTTTATAAAATCGCTCACAAGCGTGTTGAATTTTTGAGCGCATTCAATAAAAACAAGATGTCCCGCGTGTCTAAAAATGTGTAGCGCGCTCAAAGAAATTTTCGAGTGTAAAAGCAAAGAGTTTTCGTAAGGAACTACCCTGTCTTCCATTCCCGCAATGATTAGCGTTGGTTTGTCAATTTGGTGTAGTCTATCGAGCACATCAAAGCGCGCTACTGCGCTTGCCTGATTTAGAAGCGACGCTTGGTCGGGAATCCAAGGAAGTCTTAGCTCAATCACTTTTTCAAACTCTTCTGTAGTAAGAAATCTTTTTGAAAAAGCTACGCTCATTTTGCGCTTAATCCATGACCTTAAATCTGTGGACGGCGGCTCAAACATCAAACTTAGAACTTCGCGCTCGGCGCTTTTGCCACGTATTCCTGGACTCGTCGAACACAGTACAAGCGTTTTTACAAACTTCGGATAGCTTAGCGCAAACTCAAGCGCTATCATCCCTCCCATAGAAACTCCTAAAAGGTGGGCGGTTTGAATTTCGAGATGGTTTAGCAAATCACGAAGATCTTTCGCAAACTCTTCTATCGTGTAAGCGTTTTCAAGCCTGTCAGATGCGCCAACACCTCTATTGTCAAATATCACCAAGCGAAATTTTTTAGCAAGCTCTCTCTGCCTGTACCACATCCAGCTTGAATAGCCCAAACCCTCTATGAGCACAAGAGGCTCGCCATTGCCGTCTATTTCGTAATAGATGTTAGCGCCGTTAATTTTCGCAATCAAGCCGAAAGCTCCTCCAGTCTTAGCTTTGTGCTTCTTGGGCCGGTGAGAATAATGAGGGTTGCTATGACTTCAAAGAGCGCAAAAACTAGGAACGTTCTGACCGCTGTCATCGGTTTGAGCGGATCAAAAAGCGCAAGAAAAACGAAAGGTACAACCGCTCCTCCCAAATGTCCAACGCCATCTGCCAAAGCAAACCCAGACGCACGCGCTCTTGTTGGAAAGTTTTCCGCGGTGTACGTGTAAGCTGGTACGGCAAAGGCGGTGGCGAATGCACCAAGAAATGCGCCAAGTGTGAGCATAACCGCCGAATGATAAGCCACCGCTCCAGCATAAAGCAGCGTGCCAATGATCGCAATCGTAGTTGCGCTTGCGATCAAAAACTTTCTCTCCCAAGAGTCGGCGATGTAACTCATAGAAACTGCACCTATGATGTATCCAACGCTTCCAAGCGCTATGTACCACACTGCAGATGTGAAAACGAAACCCGCGTCAACGAGCATGTATGGAGCAAAGCCAAGAACACCGTACGCAAGCATGTAGTCAAAGAACCAGAAGAGCGTCAAAACAAGCAACCTCAAGCCATACTTTGCGTTGAACAGTTCACGTGTGGGAAAGCGCTTTAAAGCGGTGATCGTAAGAGGTGGTGGAACTGGCGGAAGGCTACCCAGCTTGGCCTTCGTGTACTCTTCCATAAGAGAGACGACATTTTCCGCTTCTAAAACCCTTCCTTTGACGCTAAGCCAACGCGGAGATTCTGGTAAGACTATGCGAAGAAAAACCGATGCGAGCGCGCCAAGTGCACCAATCGCAAACATGTAGCGCCATCCTATAGGGGAAACTGGTATTAAAACAAGAGCGATAAAGGGGGTGAGCGCAAATCCAAGCGCTCCAGAAACGTAAGCCCATTGAGTCAACCTTCCTCTTAAAGGAGCGGGCGTGATTTCTGCCATGTAAGTGTTTATAATCGAAATTTCTGAGCCTATTCCCATCCCTGTAAGGAATCTTGATGCGATGAGCACACTCGCGTTTGTCGCAAGAGCAGAAAGAAGGGAGCCAATAGAAAAGATCATCAAATTGGCGATTAGCCCAAGCCTTCTACCCAAATAGTCGCTTGTTGTGGAAACAGCGTACGCTCCGATGATGTATCCAAAAAGCGTGGCCGAAACCGCACCGCTAATAAGCGCCTGTGTGAGCGCAAGTTGCTTTACCATGGGAGATACAAGCGCAAATGAGAGAGTGAGAATATCGTAAAACGCAAAGAAATAGCCCACACCGAGAATCACGAGCCAGCTACGCGGATAGGGACGCACTGGAAGTCTATCGATTCTTGCGATTATTTCCGAGACACTATCTGATTCTTGACTCATATATCAATTTTTTTCAAGCAAAATAATAAACATTTCTAAGCTCAGTTTAGCCTTGTAAAATTTGCTGAAGTAGTTTTAGCGAAATGTTTGCGCCAGATATGATGAGCACAACTTTTTCTCCAACCTTTTTTTGTGATAGCAGCGCAAGCGTAGTTGCGGCCGAAGGTTCGGCGATTACGTGCGCCTTTGTTACCAATATTTTTAAAGCATCGAGTATCATTTGGTCGCTTACGCTATAAACTTCATCGACAAACTTTTGTGCAACCTCAAAACCTATTTTTCCTATTGTCGTAGAAATCAAACCGTCGGCAATCGAAGATGTCGAGGATAGCTGAACTGGTTTTCCGGCTTTGAGCGCCTCTTTTAGCTTTGGCGCACTTTGCGGTTCTACGCCGTAAATTTTGATTGAAGGATTGAGCGTCTTTAAAGCTGTTGCCACGCCAGCAATAAGACCTCCCCCACCAACTGGGACGACCACGCAATCGGCTTCTGGTAAATCTTCAAAAATTTCCAAACCAATTGTTCCCTGACCTGCCACAACTTCTTCGTCATCGAAGGGATGAACAAACGCCCCGTTCATTTCTTGTGCGAGCCTCTTAGCTTCCGCTTCTCTTTCATGGTGGTACTTACCATAGCGCACAACAGTTGCGCCCATTTCTTCAATTGCTTCAAGCTTTTCTTGAATTATGTTTTGAGGAACTACGACGGTGCACTTTTTACCTAGTTGGCGACAGCTATACGCAACCGCAAGACCGTGGTTGCCAGACGATGCGGCAAATATATGCTCACTTTCTAAAAGTGAGATTTTGTTGTAAGCACCTCGAAGCTTAAAAACCCTTATGGGTTGGTAGCACTCAAGCTTCAGGTAAACTTTTACAGAAAAAATTTTTGAAAGTGCGGGAGATTCAATAAGCGGAGTTTTGGTGACAGCGTGCTTTATTCTTTTCTTTGCTTGTAAAATCTTTCCAAATGTAAGCATGCGATATAGCCTATTTATAAAGATTTAAAATTTCGCCTAAGATACCAAAATGAATACGAGTACAAGGTTAAACTGGACGCGTTTGTGAAAGCTTATTCCGAGCATAAAAGCACAAAGAGAATGAAGTTTGGGGTAGTTTGTACAAGCTTGTTAAAAACAACATGGTGAAAACGAGCTTCAGTAGCTCGCTTTACACAAACGACCCTGAATTGCAGACACTCACAAGTATTTAAGAGGTTTTACAATCTCAGGAAAGTTTTTTGATAGGTTGAGGAATAAAGCCAAGAGAATCTGCGTGAAACTGTAGAACAAATCGAAACGCAAACGGAGAAACGCGCCAAGAATTCGAGTCGTGAGAGTTATAAATCGCAAGGCTTGCAATTTTTCAGACGGGAGCTTCCTTAAAACCCAAAGCTTCTTTTGGTCTGGATAGGTTTAAGACGCTCTTAAGTTTCAAAGGTAAAGACGAAACCAGCAAAAAAATATGACAAAAAAAGTACGACCTCCTAATTCTCGAGGATTTAAAAGAGTTCGATCAAAACAAGTTCACACTTCTATTGCTTGTTTTTCGAACTTGTAAAGCGCGGAAAAGCTTTTTCGCAGTCCTTCTTATAAAGCCTCCTGCGTGTGTTTAAGGTAGAATCGACCAATTTTAAAGTACCACGTTTTCTACCGTCGCTTCTTTGGTTTTATTTTGGATCTTAACACTTTTTAAAAGGGTACCACCTGCGGTAGCACTCTTGCACTAAACAGGACGCAAAGCGGGGCGATGAGGTAGGAAGCTTCCGCTCTTGAGAGCGGGGGTAGCTCACAAAAGCAACTTACATCATCTGAACCATTTAAAAAGTTAAAATCTTGAATTTGGCGATGACACGCTACAATTAAGAAAGGGTCTTTAAGAATTTTGGTTCTGTTTCAAATACAAAAATTGATCTTACTGCCTTAACACCTCCAACCTCGGTGGGTGTGCACAAGAAGCATTCCTTTCGTTCTTCTCTGATCTAACTGAATGGAAGTACCTGATCTTGTTTCAATAGCAAAATTTCGAATTGCCACTATGGCTTTAATTGGTTACTAGCGAAGATTTTTGAAAATAACCCTTAACTCTTTCCAACCTTCATCTTCTTCGATTAGACTTTTCCAAAAGGGTGGGGTTACACCTTTTTTCGCGTTCAAGAAACCCGTGTTCACCAACCTTTTTACGATGGATGCCGCAAACCAAGCGCTGCCCGTTGCGCCTGGAGAGTTGTAGTTAAGAACATGGAAAGAGTTTTCCGTTTGTATCAGCACTGCCTCAGGAACAAAACCATTTTGGTCGATAAGGTTGTGCCTAATTCCCGAAACACCCCTTCCCGCAAAGTGTTTGTGACTCAAAGCGGGCGCAAAAGCGCTTACTCTTTTTGCGATGTATCTTTTTGAAATGGAAGTGAGCCAGTCGTTTGCGACAAGAGAAAGGAACTCACGGTTCAAAAAAAGTTTTAAGCGTTTGGAAACGCTTCCGCTTCCTGAACCGAGTGCGTTTGCGAAAAGCGCGCTGAGCGTTCCCTTGTAGCTATAAGGTGTTCTCACCAAAAACGCGTTTGGTCCTATTTCCGTGTTTCCGTTCGGTCTCTTGATTATGTGTGGGTCGAGAAATGGAAACTTTGAGTATCTTGGAACTGTGTAAATATTTCTTTTAAAGCTCTTTGCAATCTTTTCGTGAAGCACCCAGTAGTCTCCTCTAAAGTGTAGCTGCGCAAATTTGTGAGCGACCCCTTCTGTCTGCGCAAGCCTTAACGCTTCTCCTCCTGCGACGTTTATCACAAAGCCCTTTAGCTCACTCGCTTGTGTTTTGACAACACCACAAGATATCGAAATTGCTTGCGTGTTGAACAAAAAAGTTGTCCCAAGTCTTTGAGAAATCTTCGCTATGCTCTTTGTGATTTGTCCAAAATCGGTGTTCGTGTCTTTTTTGCTGTAAAAAGCTCCATACCCTTTCACACCTTCTTCCATTTTGCCAAGCTCGCTTTGGTACACAATCTCGAACTCTTGTTCGTTCATACCGTTTTGCTTTGCCCATATCGCGTACTGTTTTAGCTTTTCAACTTGCTCTTCTTTTGTTGCGACTTCAAGCGTTCCGTTTTGACACCAAGGTAGGTGAAAAGCGTTACAAATCTCTTGAAGTGGGGAGTACGACCTTTGCGCGGCGATCGCAAAAATCCTTTTGGTTTCTGGATTTAGGTAAAATGGTCTGTGAACCACACCGGTGTTTCTTGAGCTTGAGTGTTGCGCGACGTCACTTTCTCTTTCCAAAACACAAACGCGAAGGCCCAGACAAGAAGCCACATAGCTAACACAAACACCGAGAATTCCGCCGCCTATCACGACGACGTCAAAAGTTCTCATCACACATGTTTTTGTAAGGGTGTATTAAAGGATCGACTTGGGTGTGCCTGAATAATTCATGAGCAATCCAAACACGAGGTTTTTTGAACACCATCACTTGTGTATTGTCAAATCACTTGTCAATAAACTTCTTGTACCAGCCATCAAACTCCTCTGGTGATGCAAAGTGAATCTGAATAGGAGAGTTTGGTTATACGATTCTTCGTTTTTCGAGCCGGGAAGCATTCTAGAGTGTTTCAAAAGCGCGGTAAAGCCGTCCTCGCGGTTCTGGCGTACAACACTTCCCGTGAATGCTTTCAGTGCGATAAAATCAACCGTCAAAAAGTAGGACAAGTCTCGGGCGAGGTAAAAGTTTGTGAGCTTTGAATATAGAAAAACAGCGTGTGGGAGCGCACGAAGGTGGACGCACTAATATGTCCCCACATCGTCGAGTAGGATCCAAGTGAGGATGGCCACTCTGAGGGGAGGGTAACTGGGTTAACATCAAGTGGTCTACCACTCGACGAGCAGGGTGGTGGCTGAACCCACTAGTGAAGTGATAAGGATGAACGCGGTAAACCGCACAACTTTGAACTAGGCAGTCCTCTCTCAGGCGGGAAGGGGAAAGTTAACACCAAAACACCGAATCTTTCACCTCCCCTCTTTCGGTTTTACTTTCGATAGTCACTCGGACGCTTGTTTCTCCTAAGCGCATAGGACGCATTACGGTAGCCTGACTTGCCCACTACCTTCGAGTTGGGAAGGCAAGGCGGAACAATGATTCAGAAAGCTCCCGCCTGAGCGAGTGACTCACATTCCTTTTAATAGCAAATTTTTTAAAGTGGGAATATAAAGTATTTTTATGGGATACATAGTTACTGTTGATGAAAGAGGAAGGATTGTAATACCTAAAGAGATTAGGGATAAATTAAACTTGAATGAAGGAAGTGAAGTAGAAATAAGTGTAGAGGACGGAAGGATTATTATTAATGTAAAGAAAATAAGTGTAGAGGATATTTACGGAATAGCAGGAAAAGAAAGCGTTAAAATTGAGGAAATTGAAGAGGCATTAGGATTTGAAGATAATGATTGATTCAAACATTTTTATTTACGTACTTTTTCTGACCCTTCATATGGTGAAAGGTCCAAGGAACTATTAAAGATTGCCGAAAAAGAGGAGGCTTTTTCTTCAACTATCATAATTTCTCAAGTTTTGGCGCATTTAGAGAGGAGGAAAAAACTTGATATAATTCCGATCTTTATTAACTATCTTAAGCAATCTGGAATAAATATCGTGGAAACTACTTGGGAAGATGTTACTAATTCTTTAAAGCTTTTACAAAATTTGGGATTAAGCTATAAACTTTGGGATGATGCAATAATCTTTAATCAAATGAGGAGAGTTGGGATAGAGTTTATCTACTCTAACGACACGGATTTTGATTTGTTGCACGCCAAGAGAGAATTCTGAATAAGCATTTATTCACAACATATTCCAAGTTATTTTCTCATACTTGGTTGTTGCACCTTTATTCTTGAGGCACTTCCTTAAATAGCATTTCAATCTCTATCCTTCTTCTCCATATAATTCTTTCCTACGAACTGAGCTTCTCCTCGCTGTGGTGAGGGTTCTCTCCAATAGATTTTCATCTATATCTTTTGAGAGTCGAGAGGTTGCTCTCATATAGGGGCAACCATCATTCTCTGGTTGCAGTAGCAGCGTGCAATGAGAGAAAAAGCTTGTATCATCCACGTTCTAAGAAGAGACTTGCCTACTTTTTTGTCAAATTACCTCAAACTTGTCAATAAACTTCTTGTACCAGCCATCAAACTCCTCTGGTGATGCAAAGTGAATCTGAATAGGAGCTTCCAAAAGCTCGCGCTTTATCGCTAGCTTAATTTGGTATTCCAAATCTTTTCTTTTTGAAACTACAAGTATGTCGATGTCGCTCGCACCCGTAAAATCGCCTCTCACTGTTGAGCCAAACAGTATAACCTTCGCTTCTTTGTCGTAAAAACTGACTATTCTTTTCACTTCTTGTGCGTACTTCTTGTAGTTCTTTACGCGATCAAGCCTCGACATACTTATCGAAAACCTCTTTGACAAACTTTAACAAAAGCCCAACCTCTTCCTTTGAATACTCTCTTAATCTAGAATTGACGTATGCGTCTTCCAGTTTGGTGATGTACAACAAGTTTTCTCCTTGTAACAATTCGCCCAACTCTTTTTTAAATCGTTGCAATCTTTGAATAAGCTCGGTTAACGAGTGCGTCTTTGGATAAAAGCCTTCATAATAAAAAAGAAGATACTTCAAAAGTAGCTCACAGTGTTGCTCAAGATTAAAAGCTGCTAAATCGTACACCTCTTGCGTGTAAAGCTGTTGAGCGTTCTTTAAAAAGGCGATAGCCCTTCTTTTTATAAGTTCCGCTTCTTTTGAGCTCACACGCGCTTAATTGGAGGCTTTCCTAAAAAACTTTTGTGCGTCTTAGGGTTTCACTCTACGTAGGTATACGTAGGTACGCATCAGCATACCTATCATACGCATAGTGGAGCTTGGGCCTCACAGCATCATGCAGACCCCTCACGAGTTCATCGGGGTCACTCCGCTTTCCCCCTGTCAGGACGCAGTGAGAGTTAGAGGGATGATAGTAGTTTCGCAACGCCGTGAGAAGATCAACGCGGAGACCACGGCTAAAATAGATAGAAAGGCCTGAAGACAGCGCCTTCGAGGTTGAGACCGA
>Ga0074076_100146_pt1 | contig 12979 bp, 23 predicted proteins | sample YNPg_D_FD_63713 | JGI IMG/M metagenome (GOLD analysis project Ga0074076, IMG submission 63713) | Hot spring microbial communities from Beowulf Spring, Yellowstone National Park, Wyoming, USA - YNP_Beowulf Spring_D v2 (version 2) | ecosystem: Environmental > Aquatic > Thermal springs > Hot...
TAGCCCTCAACTACAACCTCTCGACCTGTTATCTCGCTCTTGTAATAATATTACATGGTTCCTTATTTCTTCGTGAAATGGTCAAATATATTCAGTAATTCCTTCATTGAATAAGTCTAAATCAACAGAGATATTACAATTTGCAAAGGAGCCCTGAATCGCCCGGAACCTCTAGCTCCCTCCTGGCATCGAAAATGTATTGCATAAAGACCAATTATATCCATTGTGTACACAATTATAGAACAAATCTCCCTCCCTAAGCTAGATGTTAGGAGCCGATTTAATGAAAACACTTAATGACATGAACTCTCGAATAAGTGTTAACACTACTGACGCATTCTCATAACCAATCCAATAGATTTATTTCTTGCGTTCTTGTGTTGAGATGCATGTGATTAACGTGAGCAGTAAGGTCGTTCAGTTCGTGGTTAGTCGTAACAAGTCTATAGAGGATCAGGTACTTGAGATAATTAGTTCCTTCAACCAGGGAGTTAATGACGTGGAACTCAAGGGTTACGGTAGGGAGATTGATAGAGCCGTCGATATATACAACATGCTTAAGGACAAACTGGGAGACGGAGTAAAATTGGAGGGCGTTAACATAGGAAGTGAGGTAAAGGAGAAGAGGAGAATCTCATATCTCCTGTTTAAACTCAGGAAGGGCTTCTAGACTCTCCACCTGCGCCAGGAGGTCGAGCAGGACCTCTGTCCCTTCTAAGTTTCCTAGGGAGATCATGTCCATCCTATTCAATAATTCTGCTGTAACTTCTTCAGAGACCAATTCGGGAAACTTGGACAGGAAGTTGTAAGCCTCGATCCCCTTTTTGGTAGCTATCAGTACTGCTTTTCTCTTGCTCTCTACAACGTAGCCATGGCGCAGGAGGGTCTGTAGAGTTTTAGCGTATGTGCTGGGCCTTCCGATCCTTCTCTCTTTCATTTGTTTTATCACGTCAGCATAGGTTAGGAGCCTGGAACTGGATCCCCTATAAGTTGAGACTTCTACCTTAACCCTTCCCTCAGGTACTGCGTAAACTCTATAGCTATACACTTTAGAGAAGCCATCCCTCATCTCTGTGAGCAACTCGACGTCACTTCTTATTATCCAGGCTGATCTCATACCTCGAAAACTTTGCCACCGATTCCCTCATTTGGCTGGCTATGAATCTTCTGAAAATCAAGTCGTACAAGGCGAAATGAGCCCACGTGAACTTGACTGTATGAAGCGAAGGATTTTCTCCCAATTCCTTCTTGAGCATCTCCACATCAAAGGATCTAGTGGGCCTTATTGCCTCATGGGTTCCTTCCTGCCCCCAACTCCTGGGCCTGAGGTCCTCAAGGAGTGTCTTGCTCTGAAGATATTCCTTTGCTATCTCTATTCCCTTCGACGATATATGATGACTGTCGGTTCTATGATACGTTATGAGTCCGCTCTCGAAGAGATCCTGAGCAATTCTCATTACCCTCTCTGCAGGTAACCTGAATTGCCTGTAGGCCTCTACTAGGAGTTCGTCGGTGGAGAAGGGAGGTGGTGGATCCAGTAGCTCCTCCCTCTCCCCTATCTTTGAGATCATTGCCTCGTCTTCTTTAGGAATCCATTTGTCTTTAGAGAACTCCCTTAGGAAGTAATTTCCTATCCTTATTGATGTTACCCACCCCATATTGGACTTATATTCCTGAGTCCTCCTCACTATCCAACCTAACACGGGTGTCTGTACTCTCCCTGCACCGTGGTTTCTTTCGCCGAACTTGATCCTCAACAATTTGCTTAGCTCAAACCCAATCCACCTATCCTCTATTCTCCTGACAATCTGACTCTCCACGGTCTTCAAATCCAGACTAGCTGGATTACGTAGAGCTTCCAAGATACCAGTCCTGGTGACTTCATGATACTTCACTCTCCACAACCTTGGGTTATAGGGGACTAGTCCAACTGCTATATCGAAAGCTATTTTCTCTCCTTCCACATCAGGATCGGTTGCCAGGAACACTTCATCTACCTCTAGGGAGAGTTTCCTCAGGGCATTTATGGAGGTGAGAGTGGATGTAACTAGTGTGGATCCACAGTAGGGGGCATACTTCTACCTCTTTACTAACAGAGCTCCTGCAGTTGAGACATCTATACAAAGGCGAGTAATGGGGAACTATTTTTCTGTCCCTGACCTCTACTCCGTAAATACCGCGTTCATTTAGTGTTAGGTCAGTGACGTGACCCTTACTGGCTACCACGTCCATAACAAAGACCTGGTTACCATCCATTATGACGGTCTCGTAGACTGGAATTCCTCCAACGAACCTCCTAGAGGGGAGGCCGAAAAGCTTAGATATAGTCCTGGCTTTTGTGGGTGACTCTACTACCATGAGCCCAGTCCTTATTTCTATCTTCCTCCCTCCCTCCTCTCTCGTTCTTTCGATTTCCTCCCTAAGGCCTTCAGGTCTAGGGATTCAAAGTGTTCTGGATGAAATCCTTGGTATAATATAATTCTATCTTCTTCTTAAAATATTTCGAATAATATCTGGTCGTCCACTATTACTACGCTAAGGCCCTTGGTAAGGCCTCCATTTAATAGCCTACTACTCCTGCCGGAACCCTGCAGATATGTTATGACATCTGGATATTGTAAGTAAACTTCACGTCCCATTCTGGTCAGGAGGAAGGTTTCACCTACGATATTGTCCTCAATTCTGCTTAGGGCCTCACTGACCTCCTCTATCAACCCCATTACCTTCTGCTGAACCTCGCCTAGTCTACCCTCCAGCTTCTGATTCTGAAGTATGGATATCTTAATTGCCTGAGCCTCACCTGGAGATAAAGTGAGGATCTCCTCCTCCGGAACCTCAAACCCCAAGAGTCTGGCCACCCTGAGTAAAGTGTATGGGTTCTTTATGGCGTCCCTAGCACTTACTCTGGATTTAGGGACACCATAAAACACGACGTACTTTAGTGCTTTGGGCTCGTCTATTCCCCTCACCGCCACTCCGTAATAGGAGGCAGACCCTACGAGGATGTTAGTCTTACCTTCTGAGAAATCCTTTAGGAACTTCCTCCCAGCTATGGCCAGACCGACCTTAAACCCCATCCCATCTAGTCTATCCTTTATATCTCTCATTACTGTCTTCCCATATTCCCTTGATACCAACACTAGTCCCCCAGGGCCCATCCTCTCTACGACGTCCTCCAAGGAAGATGTTGTAAAAGAATCTACAATGTTTCTGGCGTAGGTCTGTGCCGTAGAGATATCAAAACCCGATATATGTCTTAGGGCTTTCTGCTTGATCCCCTTAGGTCTTAAAGACGCGCTCGCAACTACCAGTTGGGCTATAGGCCCAGAAAAAGACTTTATTTTATTTTCAAGATCGTTCAATTTCTCCATTAGCTCTTCCTTATTCTCCCTGAGTACCAGGAGCCTTCTGAGTCTGACCAGCCTCATGGCATCTTCATAGACCTCTTTAGGAATTCCCATGAGCTGGACCAGCTTATCTGTAGTTTTACCACTCTTGATGATGGAGTCAGCATAGTCCACCAGCTATGAACTTGGGTCTGTAATCCGATAGAGCCTGGAAATTCCTATTTATGTAACTCACCGTGAGCACAGATACGGCGTTGGGATTCATGGATCCACAACTCACACTAGTTATTTCCCCCAACCTGTTGCAGATCTGTTCCTGTAACGATTTGGTGGGAACTAGGTAGAGACGTTTTTTAGATAGGTAGGCCGAATGGACGATCAGAAGTAGTAGGTCTTACCCATCCCTGTGGGAGCTGACAGCGAAAAGTTATCTCCTTCACTTAATCTCCTTAGCCACAAGCGTTGGAGAGACCAAGGTTCCTTACCGGTGACCTCCTTGAAATAGTTGATCATCTCTTTGTGAGCCTCGAGCGTGTAATAGAGCTCCCAATATCTGGCCAACTTCCCGTTGTTGACCAGCAGGTTGTAAATCACTTTGGATTTCTCCTCGATGGGCAGGTTTGCATAGGCGCTCCACTCACCGGGTAAGCAATTCGTACAAGGAAGACCTTGAAGGGCTCTGAAGTCTTCAAGAGGACCTTGACAATTTGGGCACGTACTATGGAACACTGAAGTTATCATTAGTTCTCAACTTAGGGACTGGTGAAGTTTAAAAAGAAGATAACCAGATGTTACTCGAAATTTGAGGAGTTCTGGCTTCTTAGGACTTCATGACACTAAATATGGACCGTTCAGGTTTCCATTGTAAATTCACTTTATTTAACTCCTTTTAGAGTAATTAGTCGTGAATTCCATGAGAACTTAGTAATGATAAGGTAGAATTTGCATTACGTGATAACATAAAACTGCTATTCTCAATGGATCCGTGAATCGCCCCTAAATATTAATCCTCACCGTTTGTCCCTGACCTCATATAATTAATATTTATGACCTTTTACACAAACAAAAATTTGGAGAGTGCCACTTTGAAGTCTATGAGCGATGCGAGGTTGGAGGAAGGCACCCAATGAAACTTCCCATGTTCTCAAGAGAGTGTCCCAAGCGAGAATATTTGAATAAATCTATGTTCAGCTTGTTTGTTAATAATTCATTCCAAGTAAAAGTTATCGAGAAATTCTGAATTTCCTCGTCGGGGACTGCCCTTCGTAATACTTAAAGGGGACAGAAGGCGGTAGTACTCGACCCGACATGAAACCGTGGTACCACGACCTCCCCCAAGAGAACTTGGCGGCAGGCATAAAACTCTTTTGAAGTTGAACTACGTGCTGAGCACGTTCGCTGCCTTCCTGAACGTCTACACGCTCACGCTGATGGGCGCTGATCCTCACGGTCGTGTGGCAGTGCTCCTACATGGACGTGTGGGGTTACTACGAGCACGACCAGATGGTCAGGTGGTTCCTAGGTAGGCCATTGTCTAAGTCTGAGCTGCACAGGAGGGCTAAGCGGTTGGGGGGTAAAGGAGGTCTTCCTGGAGTACGTCAGGGAGCTGGTGGGGGAGCTGCGAAGCTGGAGGGTTACCTGCCCAGCAGCGCCATCCACGGGAAGCTCTGGGCTGTCGACTCGTTCGCGGTGGAGGTCCCCTTCGGCAAGACGACAGGGAGACGTTGAGGAAGAAGTTCGAGGTCAGCCTGAGGCAGGGCAAGGTCAGGGAGGCAGCTGAGCTCCTCTACCTGGTCCTGAGGTCGAAGGTCGGGAGGAGGTTCAAGGGCGAGTTCACCAAGAAGAGGAACAGGAGCCACTTCGGTTTCAAGGTCCTCGTCGCGATCTCCCCACCATGCTTGTCCACCGGGTCCAGGTCGAGCTGGCCAACTTCCCGGACAACGAGGTCGCCTCCTCCCTGCCAGGATACGAGGTCGTAGACAGGGGTTTCCCAGGGGAAGACCTGGCTCGTGGGCTTCCCCAGCTTCAGGAGGTACGTGGAGTTCTTCAGTTTCCTCAAGAAGTACTGGAGGCCCTACGCGGTCGACAGGGAAGGGGCAGAGCCCTTCGTCTACGTCACAGCGCTACTCTACAACTCCCTGATCTACACCTTTGTGCCATCACGGGTCCCCGAACAGGAGCTCACGACCTAAACGAGGGGTCAGACGGGCGACCTCGACTCTACTGGGGTAGTGAGGGGTCTGCCGGAAAGTCAGTTTTCATTAACAATAAGTTATTTTATCTTACAACAAATCGAAGATCTACCCTAATCTTGAAAGATATATTCACCTTGTTCCTATTAGACTATAATTCGACGTTTCTATCACGTTTTGAACATTCAAATATTTGCGTTCGGGACACTCTCTCAAGGGGAGTTAGTCCCGTAGACGGGATGAGGAGGAAAATAAGGGTATGAGGACGAGGGTAGCCATGAAATTTCATGAAACCCTATGAAAGACCAACCCCTCCTTACTTCCTGGCCTGCTCTATGAGGGGGTGCGGGTTTATGATATCAAACTTGTATCTTAGGGTCATGATACCTGTTTTGCACTAAAATGTCCAAAACCTAAAGGTCACATTTTTGTAGTCTATGCCTGACCTATAAAAAGAAAACGCAACCGAACATTCATGACTTACCGATCTCTTGGGACGAAAATGCGGGCCCCAGAATAACTTTTTTAACTTATGTTGTCTCCTTATCAACGCAAAAAGGTGGTAAAATGAGCGGAACATCTCCAACTCCAAGTAACGTAGTCTTGGTGGGCAAGAAACCAGTAATGAACTATGTACTAGCTGCCCTAACCCTGCTAAACCAGGGTGTTCCAGAGATAATCATAAAGGCAAGGGGAAGAGCAATAAGCAAGGCTGTAGATACTGTAGAGATCGTCAGGAACAGATTCCTTCCCGACAAGATAGAGATAAAGTCCATCGGAGTGGGCAGCCAGGTAGTTACCAGCCAAGACGGTAGACAGTCCAGAGTTTCCACAATAGAGATAAGTATCAAAAAGAAGGCATAAAGTGTCAAAAAGCGTTTTTTAGGTGCACTCCTTAGTGGGAACCGCTCACTTAATTAATGTCGCGTGAGTATTTCTACTGGATAGTTATGAGTCAGCCTACCCACAGGGTAGAATTTGAGGGAAAGGCAAAAATAGGAGAAATCATGGGGAGCATAGGTTCTATTCAACTCAGACCGGAGGACCTGTCTAGCCCTATAGCCTTTCAGATGGCCTTATCCAGAATTTATTCAGAACTTATGAATATGATGACACAAGGCCCAAAGAAACACTACGTAGCCGAAGTAAAGTTCACAGACTCCATGGGAAATCCAGTTTCTGTAGGAGTTGACTTTGGAGAGAAGATCCCTCCACTCTCCAAACAGGAAGTGAAGGTCAAGGTCATCCTCGAGTTCTACGACGAAGAATAGCCCTCCTTAATAAATACGGATAGCTGACTTGAGATAGGAATTCGTCGAGTGGTACAATAGTAATCCTTCCCTCCCTATCTAGGAGGAGCCCCACTCTGGAGAGATATCTCAATGTAGATCTGGCCACTTTCCTAGAGAAATAAGGCTCGAGACACGCATAAGCGTCTAGGGGGGTAAACTCCTTTTCTTTAAACTTCCTCCAGAGTAGATAATAGACTACCATTTCCCTTTTCTTTGGCCACCTCATGGTCAACACAGCCTGGTTTATCATCACTACTCAGACCTTACAAGTCCTTTCATCAACAAATTTAATGCCTGCTACACTTTAAGCGTTTAAATGCCCTATATTTTCCAAGGGAAAGTATGTAAACCAGGAGAGATTGACCTAGTGAGGAAAGGGGATATAGTAATTATTAAACCTGTAACCCTTCTCGTAGAAGGTAGGCAGAGGGTCTACTCTCCACTGTCAGTAATCAGTGATAGTTGCAAGAGCGTTATCACTTCTCCTGCGTGGGTGGACGGAGTGGTAGTAGGAGAGCAGGAACCCATAATCTTGAGAGGGAAAATGGAGGTCTCAGGTGACCTTGAAGTGCTCAGTCCTGACTTTCTTCCAGCCTTTGTGGCACGTAGGATATTAGGTTCCACTAAATTCGTAGTAAATCCGTCACCTGTAGGGACTCCAGTGGTCTCGGTCTCCAGAACACCGCTCCTCTCGGCTAAAAGAGGGAAAGTGTTCCTTCACACCGAAGACCATCATAATATACTCCTTCCCTTAGCCTATTCACTCTTCTTCTTCGTGTCGTCATCTAGTAGCGAATAGAACATCTCCTCCATGGTTATGGACTTCCTCTTCTTGGCTTGATATTCCTCAGAGGTTCCTTGAGTAATCAGTTCGTACAGGATTGCAGTCTTATCTCCAGAGCTGTTCCTAAGCAACCTGCCTAGCCTCTGAATGAACTGCCTCTTGGAAGAGGTTCCAGCTACTATTATCCCGACGTTTGCGTCTGGAATATCAAGCCCTTCATCTCCAACAGTGGTGAGGACTAGCACACCTTTCTTGCTCTCCTTAAACTCTTCAAGGACTCTAACTCTATCTCCCTTACTCATCTTTCCTGTGAGCAGTAAAGATCCTAGAAACCTCGATATATGACTCTGCGTGCTCTACATACTGCGTAAAGATCACAACTTTCTTCTCCTTATTGAGCTCAACGATCTCTCTTATCTTATTCAACTTCGCCTGAGTCAAAGCGGTTAACATACGCATCTCGTTGTGAACTCTCAGTGCTTCTGCCGCTTCCACATCCCCTTTCTGCAGAGCGTTAACCAGTTCCCTCATCGTTCTACCCTTAGATAGGGACCTGAACCTAGTCAGTAGTGTTGTGTATCGTTCCCTCTCTTGAACTGTGAGGGGTAACTTCACCTGAATCACTCTGAAGTTTGCGAGATATCCCCTGCTCACTAACTCCTCTAAAGGCTTATAATAGACTAGACCCCCCATCAGTCTGATAGCTCCACGTGTTTTCCGTCGCTCCTGAAGGGAGTGGCTGAAAGTGCCATCCTGTAGGGGGCTACGAGTCCCAGTGCTATGTTCTTGAACTTCTCCGCAGGAAGGTGATGAGCCTCGTCTATTATTAACAATTTGAAGCTGGGGGAAAGCTCCTTCAAGTGCCTTATGGCTGACTGGTAGGTAGTAACGGTAATTGGAGATATCTCCTTCTTTTCGCTGTAGAATATACCCACTTTAGGGGTGCCTGAAAGGGACGACTTCAATGAGTCTAGCCATTGACGCAACTGCTCATTTGTTGAAGGTGACTATCAAGAGTTGAAGATCCAGCCTCACGAATTGCCCCTAAACCGATCAGAGTCTTGCCTGCCCCCGTAGGAAGGGAAATTACGCCTCTCATCCCGTTCCTCTTCCAGGCATCCAGTGCTTCCCTCTGATATTCCCTCAACTCAACGTTAAGCCCGACCTGAAAGTTTGAGAACGAAAGATCTAACCCCCTTACCTCAGCGAACTGGACTTTAAATATTCTCTTGAGAATGTGATAATAATAAGGATGAGTCACAAATCTTCTCCTAAGCCTATCATAGGGTATAGAGACCCTGAAGCGTTTCAGAACCTGAGAGAGATCTACCTTAGCCCTTACGATGAGCTTCTCTCCCCTCCAGTTCGAAGAATGACGTCAAAGTCGAGGGATTCCTGGAGTTCTCTCCTCTCCTCCTGTGAGAGTTGAACTCCAAACTTGTCTAGGATCTCTAATACCTCCTGTGACGAGAGTCCGTGAGCTGTTGCCCTCTTTAAGTTTAGGACGAACTTGTGACCTTGGGTCTCCTTTCCAAGGTAATCAGAGAAGCCCTCCAATAGTCTCAGATCTTCATCTGTCAAGTGCCTCAAGTAGAAAGTCTTCCAGGTCACCCTTTATCACTTCCACGTAGATCACTTCTCTTCCACTGCCCAGCAATTCCCCTAGTTCTTTTATCTCTTCAATTTTATAAATTAGCAACTTGATGCCGTCTGGTCTCACGAACACCGCAAAGACCTCTCTGGGGAGTTGCGTCTGGGACACGACGAGAAGTTGCCTGATTTTCTCGTCAGGGGTCACCCTCAGAACCAATCCCACACCGTTATCTAGAGTTAGACCTAAGAGCTCGGCTCCCAAGAGGGAGGCCTCAGACACTCCCATGTTGACTGCCTCCCTCAGACCTTTTATCTCCAGGTTCAGGAGATCGTTAAGGTTCATCATCTTTATTTCCTCTTTGATCTAAATATTAATCACATGGATAGAAAGTATTTTCTGGTCATAACCACCCTACCTGACCTGGAGAAAGGAAAGGAAATATCTAGAGTCCTGGTCAAGGAGAAATTAGCCGCGTGCGTCAACTTAATACCAGGCCTGACCTCGATCTATTGGTGGAAGGGAGATGTAACGGAAGACAAGGAGATCATCGCTCTAATAAAGACGAACTCAGATAGGTTAGAACAATTAATGGAGAGACTCAGACAGCTTCACCCCTACGAGTTACCTGAGATCCTAGTCCTAGAAATAAAGGAGGGTTTAAAGGCTTACCTGAACTGGATAGATACGAGTGTTTCAAGTTGAAGGTTAGTGTGGACGAAGAACTCGTGAGAAAGTTAGAGTCGCTGGCACTGATCTCGTTGTCCCCAGAGGAGAGGAGGGAGATAGTAAAGGATTTGTCGAGGATCCTGGATTTCTTCAATAAGATCGACGAGATAAACTTGGAGGACGTGGAACCTATGTTCCATCCCCTGAGCCAAGGTAGGCTTAGAAAGGATCAACCCAGAGATCCCCTTCCCAGAGACGAGGCAATCAAGAACGCGAAGAAGAAGAAGGACGGATATATAATAGGGCCCAGTACGACCGGTGGTTAGGCGTGATCAAGGATATAATAAACGACCTGTCATCTGGGAACTTGAGTCCAGAGGACTACGTGAGGAGAAGCTTCGAGAGGATAGAGAGAGTAGAAGGAAGGGTAAGAGCGTTCATAACTCTGCGAAAAGAGGAGGAGGTTCTCAACGACGTGAAGGCGTCACTAAGGGGGAAGGGCAAGTTATCTGGCGTCCTCATAGCAATTAAGGATAACATATCCACCAACGGAATAAGGACTACGTGCGCCTCCAAGATGCTGGAGGACTATGTCCCCCCGTACGATGCCACTGTGATCAGACGACTGAAGGAAGAGGGAGCGGTGATACTGGGTAAGACCAATATGGACGAGTTCGCCATGGGCTCAACAACTGAGACGAGCTATTTCGGACCCACCAGAAATCCCTGGGACCTGACCCGTACTCCTGGCGGATCCTCAGGAGGGAGCGCTAGCGCAATCGCCGCAGGCTTCGTGGAAATCGCTCTAGGTTCTGATACAGGAGGATCCATAAGGACTCCCGCCTCGTTCACGTCCATTTTCGGTCTGAAGCCGTCCTACGGAACCGTGAGCAGATACGGTCTGGTTGCTTACGCTAACAGCCTGGAGCAGATAGGTCCTATGGCCAGAAATGGAGAAGACCTTGCCCTTCTCTTCTCTATAATAGCTGGTCCAGACGATAGGGATGCCACTACCATAGATTATGCTCCACAAGGCGGGGCAATCAACATACCAGTTAAGGGAGTGAGGGTGGGGATACTTACGGATCTCCTGGAAGCCTCAGACAAGGCCGTATCATCTACGATTACCGGGTTCGTAGATAAGATGGTATCGGAGGGAGCTATAGCAGAGGAGACCAAACTAGGCCTAGTCGATTACGTACTACCTACGTATTATATTATTGCCATGTCAGAAGCTAGTTCTAATCTAGCCCGTTATGATGGAGTTAGATACGGATATAACTCGTTAGTTGAGGGTAACTGGAGGGAGGTTTATAGCAAGAATAGAGGTGAGGGCTTCGGGAGGGAGGTCAAGAGGAGGATACTCCTTGGTTCCGTTTATCCTGAGTGCTGGCTACTACGAGCAATTCTACATTAAGGCGTTGAAAGTGAGGAGATTGATAAGGAATTCCGTAGAGAAATTGTTTAGCAAGTACGACATACTCGTCTCCCCCACGACCCCCGTACTTCCTCCAAGGATCGGAGAAGTGATAGATGACCCCATAAAGATGTACGCCATGGATGTGGGTACTGTTACAGCAACCTAGCAAGGAGTTCCTGCACTTTCTATGCCAGCTGGGTTCTACAATGGATTGCCGGTGGGTGTTCAGCTAATGGGAAGATACTTATCTGACAACTTTCTCATGGGGGTTGCAATTTTCATGGAGAAAGCGTTGGGACACAAGGGAGATCTGGCTAACCCTTGACACAATTTGGGTTTTCGCTCTAGGTGCCATGAATTAATTGGATCCCCATATCAAAAACAAATTTTCCCTTAATATTCATTTCATATTCGTCAGTCTGTCCTTGATCTCTAAAGGTAAATCCTCCAGTTTCACTACAGTGGCACTCCTAGGTCTCCTCACGAAGGTTTTGTTAATGATGATATATCTATCTGGAGACTTTTCGTCTCTTTTCTTTAGAACTCTCAACTTGGCGAACCTAGATTTGTCGAGTTCAACGTAAACGTACTTCCCCTTCTTTAGTCCCATGAGGCTTCAGTACTCCTTGTTCTCATTACCTTTAAATTTCTAATTCCTCCTCTTCCTCTATCGGCTTTATACACTCGAGGGACTCCAACTTATCGAATATCTTTTTCACCGCCCTATAGACCTCATCTTCTCTCTTCGCCCCAGTTATCACCATCTTACCGCTACTGAAGATCAGTAGGACAACTCTAGGGTCGTCCATCCTGAATATGAGACCTGGAAACTGTTCTGGCTCATACATGTTGTTCTCCAGAAGAAATGCTGCCTTATCCAGGTTCACGTGCACGTGCATGTTGGCTGAGGCCACTATGTTCTGTATCTGGATCTTAGGTTTACCACCTATTCTTATACCGTACCGCCTGAGACTCTTTATTATCCTTTTAACCGCCTTTATGAGCTCCTCCGTGCTTTTGGCGCCAGTGACGACCATTTTCCCAGACTTGAATATCAGGGAAGTGACCTTTGGGCTCTCGAGTCTGAAGATGAGTCCCGGAAATTGGTCAGGATCATACTCCACGTTAGGGACGCTTCTTTCCATAGCATATAGATCCAATGTCTGATCTAGAGTAACTGTAGCTACAATGTTCTCAATACTTATAATCGGCTTATAAGCCGCTGAGCTGGAAATACTGAGTCACCAGTATATAGTTTTTATACTGCTTTATAAACTCCTTCTTTCCTGACTTCTTAACTTAGGCGTAGGAATTTAGCTCTACTTAATATAAGGCCACCTAAAAGTACTTCTACCCCACACATATGGCCTCAAATAATAATATTCTTCAGAAGTCTGAGTTCTGGAAATTCCATTATTCCCTCCCCCTCTACGACCAAGAAGGGTCTAGCTTTCTCCAAGATACCGTGTTCTCTCATGAGTGAACTCATGTAACTGTTCCTCATGAGACTTATGTCATTTCCAGCTTGATAACTGCCTATCGCGGGGAGCACTACGATTTGCCCCCCCAAATCTGTAGGAGTTACTAAGAACACGGAAATTTTCTGGAAATCCTAGCTTATCTCTTATGGCTATCTTGGATGTTCGTGGCCATTACGTAACCCTCTTTGGTTCGACCTCTATCT
>Ga0074076_100147_pt1 | contig 12887 bp, 16 predicted proteins | sample YNPg_D_FD_63713 | JGI IMG/M metagenome (GOLD analysis project Ga0074076, IMG submission 63713) | Hot spring microbial communities from Beowulf Spring, Yellowstone National Park, Wyoming, USA - YNP_Beowulf Spring_D v2 (version 2) | ecosystem: Environmental > Aquatic > Thermal springs > Hot...
GAATATTTCCACCATACCTCCAGTGAGCCTAGACCCTGTAGGTGTGGTGCAGAGGTTTGACCATATATTCACAACACAAGACAGAAGGATAAGGAAAGAAGTAGAGGCAATTTTGCCAAATGTAGATAGAGTATCAAGAAGTGTAGCAGAAAACATGGTAGGCGTTGCTGCAGCCATGAACCAGATTTTTAAGGTGATAAGGCATTATTATTATCTTGGCAAGAAGGGAAATAATGTTTACTTACTGATGCAACTTCAGATGATAATGCCTATGCTTCTGAAGCAGGCAGATGCTCTTGTAAATGCCATGTCAACTCTTGAGCTTGGACAGCCTCTCGGAGACGGTATTGGACCGATGGCTGTAGGCCTTCTTATGAAGGATAAGGATAAGGTTGAGGTTGCAATGGACACTGTGATGGCAGAATCTGAATATAAAGGGAGAAAATTGATTCTCCTAAAAGCCCAAGGGCCTGAAGGGAACGTCGGAAGTTGATGATGCACTGATAAAAGTCGTTAAAGAGATACACCAGGATGTTTCAGCAATAGTTATGATTGATGCAGCTCTCAAGTTGGAAGGTGAAAAGACTGGAGAAGTTAGCGAAGGTGTAGGTGCAGCTATTGGCGGTTATGGAATAGAAAAATTCAAGATTGAACAGTTGGCTCTGGAAAAGAAGATTCCTCTTTATGCAATAATAGTAAAGGAATCAATAATCGAAGCTATAGGAGCGATGAGAAAAGAGATTGCAGAATCCGTTAAAAATGTTCATCAGTCTCTATTTAGGATAATAGAAGAAAGAGTTCCCGAAAACGGAAAAGTGGTGGTGTTGGGAGTTGGAAACACGCTCGGTGTTGGTCAATAGGAGAGTGCTGCAAAATTGATGGGTGCAGAGCTGGGTGCTGAACAGAGGCAAGTTGTCTACACAATAGAACACTGTGAATCTTGTGATATAAACAGCAAGAGGCCTTTTGTGAAGGGAGACTTCGTAATCAAGCAGTCAGGTAAGTGTCCTAAGTGTGGTAAAGACATGTTTATCTGGTCTATCTACGCCGAACCTTTGCTCAGGAGCCAGCAGTAGTTACTGTAACCCCATCGCTTCTAACAAAAATTGTATGCTCAAACTGAGTCCACTCTTGCCCCTGAAGCTTCTATCAAAACAGGGTATTGCATAACCAGTTTCTTTCTGAGCATTTCGTCCATCAATCTGCTTACTGCCTCTTTGCTAAAATCATTAAGTAACCATCTGGGTGAAAACGGAAGGCTCCTGTATCTTTCCCATATGTATTCTACCATCTGGTCTAAAGATGCATCTTTGGTTCTCTTCCTAGAGAGAAGGCGATAAATGTTACCGCCTTTGCTGTTGACCACCCAGCCCTTTGCTTCATGCGGTACCAGAAATGGTTCTATGGCATAGGCTGTATTTTCCTTAAACTTTGAATTCACCTGTTCCCTTACATTGGGTACTGATACTCCGGCATGGATTACATAAACGTCAAGTTGATGACCTGCAAGGTTGGCTATCGGCCTGAAACCAGACCTATGCGCTTTAGGTTCGACAACTTTGGCTATTACTTCTATGCTCTCACCAGCTCTTACAACTCTGATTGCATCATCCAGAAGCTGATTATTCAGAATTGCCATTCTTTCGTCAGCAGGAGAATAGGTTATTGTGGTTGCAGTATCAGCAATGTAACCATCAACATGCACCCCAATATCTATCTTCAGCACTGAACCTGACTCTATCTTCTTTTCATCATCTATTCCTGCTGTATAATGCGCAGCCTCTGAATTTTGAGATATATTGCAGGGGAAGGCTGGGTTTCCGTTCAGCTTTTTTATCTTATCTTCTACTTCTTCGCAGAGCTCTATTACCTTCATTCCTTCTTTAGCTATTTCTCTGGCATGCTTAAGAGACGAGTATGCTATTGACCCAGCAATCCTGTATTTTTCGACTGAACTCATCTGTTGACGGAACCGTTTAAATGTCCAAGCATTTTAAGTATAGCGAAAAGATTTCAAAATGAAAAAGACAAGCGACCCTGATGGGAGAAGAAAGTACAAGGTCGTTGCACTGGGAGGAACTTTTGACCACTTCCATAAAGGGCACAGGGCTCTCCTTGATGAAGGTTTTAGAAGAGGGGAGCTTGTATTGGTAGGGATCGTTTCTGACCAGCTTGCTAAAATGCTTGGAAAAGCGCCTGATTACAATTATATAGAAAGAAGGAATGTTGTAGAATCTTATCTGAAAAAGAAATATCCTGACAGAAAATGGAAAATATTTCCCCTTTTTGACCCCTATGGGCCTTTTGGAGATGACCCTAGCGTGGATGCAATTGTTGTAACACCTGAGAGTCTTTCAAGAGCAGAATCAGGAAATGTAGAGAGGATGAAGAAAGGCCTGAAACCTGTAGCCATATTGATGGTCCCTCTCGTGCTTGCTGAGGATGGTGTCAGAATCTCTTCAACAAGAATAAGGAAAAGAGAAATAGACGAAGAAGGTCATCTGGTGAAATAAGAAAGAACGGACTTGCCTAGAACACCTTTTAACCCTGGCTATAGCTGGTTTAGCGAACAGAGAAGGTGAATGGAGTTCGGCAATGGTGGTAGCATTCCTCTTCATTGGCTAGAAAAAAGGGTATTGAACTATCTAATCCAGAAAGGAGCCTGCACTATCGAAGAACTTTCAGAGAGAACTGGAGTAACTCTAGACCAGGCAAGAAGGGCTGTAGAATGGTTGAAGGATAAAGGTATAGTAGCTGTATATACTAGCAGCAGACATCTCCTCGAACTTGGGCCAAACGGAAAGCTGGCAGCAAATGAAGGGTTGCCTGAGAGGAGAATTGTATCCACCCTTTTATCTTCAGGATCCACAAGCATAAAAGAACTTAGAAAGTTGACCGGAATGACCCCGGACGAATTCGGCGCTGCTATTGGGAGGGCAAAGAGGCTTGGCTGGATCAACCTTGAAGAAGGAAAGGTAAAAGTGCAAAGGGATGCTTTGACCGAGACGCCAGAGGAAGAACTGATTAGGCTACTTGCTGAAAGACCGATTGAAGTTGAATCATTGTCTCAGGATATGCTTGAAGCATACAAGTCTCTTTCAAGAAGACCTGGGATCATAGAGCTTTATGAAGAAAAAATGCAAATTGTAAAGTTGGTCAAAAAACCAGAAAGATTACAGCTTACTGAAGAGCTTACGCTGATAACGCCAGAACTGATCAGGAAGTATGCCATGGCTAAATTCAAAGAACTTGATGTAAAGGAAATCCCCAAGCTTTCACAGATAGACATAGCTTCCCCGGTACCGATTTTGAACCCAGGCAGGGTTCATCCTTTAACCAGGCTCATAGAAGAAGTCAGGTCAGTACTTGTCTCAATGGGATTTGAAGAAATAAGGGGTAACATTGTGCAGCCTAGTTTTTGGGTCTTTGATGCCCTTTTTACACCTCAGGACCATCCTGCTAGAGATATGCAGGATACGCTTTACCTGCAGAATCTGCGGTCAACTATCAGTAATAAGGTGCTTGTGAATAATGTCAGGAGCACTCACGAAAATGGCTGGAAGACGGGTTCTCTCGGCTGGAGATATCAATGGTCAGAGGAAGAAGCCAAGCGTTCAGTGCTGAGAACACATACAACAGCACTCAGCTGCAGATACCTAGCTGAGAATCCTGACAAAGAGTCACGTGTCTTTTCAATAGGAAGAGTGTTCAGGAATGAAAACCTTGATTCTACTCATCTTTTTGAATTTACCCAGATAGAGGCTGTAATTTCAGAGAAGAATGCAAATGCAAGAGTTCTGCTTGGCTACATGAGCCAATTCTATAAGGGTTTGGGTTTTGAGGATGTCAAATTCAACCCTACTTATTTCCCCTACACAGAACCTTCTTTTGAACCCCTTGTCTACTCTGCAGAGCTGAAGAGATGGGTGGAGTTGGGCGGGTCCGGTGTATTTAGACCGGAGGTAGTAGTTCCATTAGGGGTAAAAAATAACGTTCTTGCGTGGGGGTTTGGCTTAGAGAGAATAGCTATGGTCAGGTTTGGACTTGATGACATCAGGACGATATACGCAAACGATTTGGCTTGGTTGAGAGGTGTTAGAGAATTCCCGTAATAACCGTACAAAAGGAAAGGCTGCTGAATTTAGTAGGCATGAAAGAGCTAGAGATGCCTGAACTTGTAAAGACTATCATCTCGCTAGGAATACACCTTGAGGGCGAAGATGAAAGTGTTCTCAGGCTTGAATATGACCCTAATAGGCCTGACTTTTCTTCTGATTATGGGATTGCAAGAGCTGTGAAAGGTAAGCTGGGCATAGAGTTAGGCTCTCCAAGGCATAAATTACGACCAGCCAAAATCCAAGTTATCGTTGATACAAGTGTTCAGAACATTAGACCCTATATTGCCTGCGTTGTAGCTAGAGGGTTATCTTTGGACGACGATCGCTCAGGCAGATTATTTCAATGCAAGAAGACCTTCATGCAGGTTTGGGAAGGAAGAGAAAGAAGTTTGCGATAGGTCTGCACAATCTTGACGTTTTGGTACCTCCAATTTATTACACAGTAGCAGAATCTGACTTCGCTTTTATACCTTTAGGTTTTTCTTCTCCGATGACAATTGAACATCTTCTGAAAGCAACAGAAGTTGGGAGGAAATATGGAGGGCTGGTGAAGGGACACCAATATCCAATCTTGAAGGATAGCAATGATACTGTTCTCTCGATTCCACCTATCATAAACGGTACTGCTACAGAGGTAAAAAGTGGTGTCGGGAATCTCTTTGTAGACGTAACAGGTACGGAGAGAAGACTTGTAGAAGATGCTTTAGCTATAATTTCAGAAGCATTGGCTGATGCTGGAGGAGATCTGGAAAAGGTCTCTGTAAAACAGAATGATGAAACAATGACAACTCCAAACCTGAATCCAAGAAAGGTAAAATTGAAGATTGAGGAGGTGAAGAATCTATTGGGTATTAACTTAAGCGCGAGCAAGATAGTAGATTCGCTCAGGAAGGTCAGGTTCGATGCAAGTCAGAAAAAACAATCCATTACAGTAGAAATTCCCCGTTATAGTGTTGATATACTTCATGCAGTAGACCTCATAGAGGAAGTTGCATACGGTTATGGCTTTGAGAACCTGACTCCAGATTTCTCGTTCAGATACTCGAAAGGAAGGGAAGATGAATTAGCCAAAGGTCTAAGGTCAGTAAGACGACTTTTGGTCGGTCTTGGATTTCAAGAGATAACCAACTACTCCATGAGCAGTAGGGACCTGCTGTATAAGAATCTCCTAAGGGAAGATAAAAATGCACTGAAGGTCGAATCGTCAAAGACTCAATTATACGAATTCCTTAGAGATACTCTGGTAGCTGGGATGCTTGATGTTATGAGCAAGAATATACATCAGGAGTATCCGCAGAAGTTATTCGAAATAGGCTATTGTTTTCAGAAAGATGATAGTTCTGAAACAGGTGTGAGAGAAGAGTTGCTTCTCTGCTGCGCCATTGCGGCAGAAAGGGCTGCCTTTTCTGACATAAGGTCTGTTCTTGATACGTTTTTACTCAGGTTGAAAAAATATAAGACCAAAAATACATAGCTCATACAAATAGCTACATTGCTGAAGGTAGATGCGCAGCTAGCATGGTTGGCGAAATTATGATTGGCTATGTTGGTGAAATAAAACCTGAAGTATTGGTAAATTTCGGGATAAGAATGCCTGTAAGTATTTTCGAAATAAAAATAGAAAGCCTGCTTCTCGATGGTAAATGATGTCTGAATTTCTTTTTATCATGAGCCTAAATTGCACTCTCAAAAGACAAAAAAGTTTTTCAACACTTAAAAAACCAGTTAACAAGCTTGTCTGGGGGCGTCGTCTAGTCTGGTTAGGATGACTGCCTTACACGCAGTCGGTCAAAGGTTCAAATCCTTTCCGGCCCATAGCCTTACTTGTATGCTTCAGCTATTGAAGAAAGATGTTTAACTAAATAATGAACTTTGTCGTTGATATATATTTAGTTATTAGATTGCAGACAATGATGAGCTTGCTATATTGAATGCATATTGCAAAACTTTGCACGCAGTTTGGTGCAAGGGATAATTTAGATGACCCCAAGAACCTTCATTATGATAAATATGATGTCAAGGATTGACCTTGCCAAGATTATAGAGCATACACTGCTTGACCCCTCAGCAAGCTTAACTGCGATAAATAGACTCTGTAATGAAGCTGTCAGATATTCATTCTATGCAGTAGTTGTTAACCCTTATTATGTCAGATACTGTTCAGATTCACTGAGAGGTACAGGAATAAAAGTGGTAAGTGTGATAGCTTTTCCTTTCGGTGCAACGTACAGTAAAATTAAGGAGATGGAGGCGATGAAGGCTATTGAAGAAGGTGCAGACGACTCGACATGGATGATGAATGTTTCAGCCGCCAAATCAGGCCAATGGGAAGTTGTAAGGAGCGATATAGAGAGTGTATCGTCTTTAACCAAGAAATATGGAAAAGTGTTGAAAGTGATCATAGAGGCTGGCATGCTCACTGATGCAGAGAAGGTAAGGGCATGCCATGTAGTTGAGGAAGCCAAAGCTGATTTCGTAAAATCGAGTTCTGGATTCTTCGGCATAAAGACAACTGTCCAAGATATCAGGACAATGGCAGAAGCGGTTGGCAACAGAATCGGAATAAAGGCTGCAGGAGGTATAAGAACAGCGGAGGAGGCTTTGGCGATGGTTAGAGCAGGTGCAACAAGAATAGGTTCAAGTCATGGTGTAAATATAATTGAAACTCTTAACAAAGCAGCAAACTAGAATTATGCATAAAAGGGACGCATGGAAAAGAACGTGCTTGGCCACATTAAAAAGCTCTATATGCTCTTTGAACTATTATATGCTCATTGTTAGAAACTATCTGCAATGATTTCTTTTGTACCCTTTTACTATAATATTCTTCACAAACCAGCTTGACCACACAGTTTTTTACATCATGTTTCCGTTATATTCACTGGCAGGCTATGCTTGTATGTAAGGAAGGAGTTTCCTGCTTGCCATAATAATTTGTATGTGTAATAGCTGAATTCATCAGTAAACAAAATTTAGTATGTTTATGAATGTTATCTGCTTCTTTTCAGAGATTTTACTTCTTATATTCCTTTCCGTCCAGTGCAACAAAGGCAACTGTGCCACAATCATCTAATCTGGCAACAAAATCCTTCATATAGTCTTCCTTGCTTCTTTTACCTTTTACCCTGATGTAGCCTGTAACCATGTTTTCATCCAAACGAATAATGCGAATATCCTCAACTTTATAACATGAAGATAACATGTTCTTTATTTGGTCTTCAACTTTCTGCATGGAGGTTGCTGCCAAATCTTTCACCTCAATCTGATAGTCATGAGTGATTTTGCTGAGTACCATCTAATTACTAACCAAAAGTAATCTTCATGCGAATTTCCCATTATCTGCAAGATAGGCACACCAGTCACCATACGCTATCATTTAGATAATAATCTCAACTGTACATTAATGTGCAAAAGCACAACATTGCACATAAGGCGTTAAAAGTTAAATGATTTGAGAACAAATTATTTAAAAGACAAGAATTAAACATAAAAAAGCTATAAATTCTCCGACTTGTCATGTAAAATGACTGAAAATTAACGACTACCAGATAAGACTGTTATTGTGTAATGTCTCTTGGTGATGCTTCTGATAATTTGCTCCATCATTTCCATCTTTTTTCTATCAGAAAATCTATACTATACTTGCTTGGCCCATAAGCCGCATTAATTATAAGTAAGAGAACAAAGCTGACAGAATAAATGATTCCTGTGCCTATATCTGTCGAGCCGGGGCCGTAAGGACCGCCAAATCCTTCTGGAACTGCCCAAATAAAGAGACTCAATATCATTCCCCCTAAATAGGCTAACTTCCTTAGAAGACCTGCTACCAACGATATTCCTAGCATTAGCTCTAATACACCTGTAAAGTAGACCCATACAGCAGGTGCAGGTGCTACTAAACTGTACCAGAAGTTAAACCAGGGCTGAATCCAAGATGGCTGGTTTTGGCCTGCATCAAGTATCATCTGAGGAAACTGACTGGGAAGACCGGGTAAAAACTTTAATCCACCGTCTATTATCCAGATAATACCAAATATTATTCTCATGATTGTCTTCAAAATTGCCCCGTTTATTGAAAACCACGAATTCCTCATTTGGAAGATTATATTGAATTACAATCCTTTTTAAGTGTTTAAGCATCGAAAGATTCGCTTCAGTTCATCATAAACATGTTTCTTTGCATCTTGTGAACATATGCATGCAGTTTGATGTAGCTATGCTCTCACCCATTAATACTTCTCCATATCAGAAAGAGTCAGGTGTTCGACATGGCTGCAAAGAGTAGTGGTTCAAAAACATGGAAAATAGCCGTCTTTGTGTTGGTAATTGCATTCGGCCTTACATTAGGAGGCTTCATCAACTTGAGTCTTCATCCTGCCACCAAGTCTGTAGCTACACAACCTTTGTCGACGACCGTCAAGCTAGATGTAATTCCTGATTGGGGTGGCGCAGGGTATGATGCTTTCGTAATAGCCAATAACTTCAACGGAACAGTTCCCACACAGTCAAGTAGCGGCCCTGGACCTAATTACAATACGATAACTGTACCTGCAAACACAACGATAAAATTTGTAATAACAAGCATAGACACTGCTGTAAACCAGAACTTTACAGGCAAGCCGGGAGTTACTGTAACGATATACAATGATACTAATTCTGGTATGACGCCAGTAACTTATGGAGCGGGTCAGACCATCTCAAACCTTCCAGTCGGACACAGCTTCACAATAGACCAACTGAACATCAACGTCCCGATCCCCCCTGATACTGTGGTAGTCTTCAACTATACATTTACTCATGCTGGAACCTACAGATTCTGGTGTGCTGTCCCTTGCGGGCCCGGAATGGGTCTTATAGGCTATATGGATGGATACATAGTAGTGACAAGCTCTTAAGTGAAGGGCAGAATGTCACATGTTCTTTTTTTAAGAAATTCACGTTCTATTGTTTCCTCACTGCAAGGTAAGTTGCTCTGGCTATCATTCTCCATACTTTTTGGTTTGGTATCTATGATTCTGGGTGGAATGCTTGCAATTGTACCAATCTCCGTTGTTCGAATCTATGTAGCATATTCAGGGATTCCACGCTGGGATTACCCCATGCTCTGGATAGATTTTCACAGGCTTGTGATGGTTTTTCCATTCCTTCCGACCATACTTATGATACTGATATCAGCAGGGGTTGGATTAGGTTCTGCAGTTGCTTTAATGCTGGCAATAGGGTCAAGGTCAAAATATAAAGCATCAACGATAGGGTCGGTTCCTCTCATAACCGGATTTGCAACAGCTGGAGCATGCTGCTGTACAAGTTGTTTAAGCACGGCTGGTATTGCTGTGATTGCTGCGGTAAGCAGCGTTCCGACATGGGAAATACTGATGAATGACTGGTACTTGGGTTTATTCCAACTCTCCATAGTCTTCTTGAGTCTCCTTGTTCTGGAAAGAGAATTAGAAAGAAATAAGGAGACATGTAATGTTACTTATTCTAAGAAAAAGATGACTCTTAGTGTAATTTTGAAAATTAGTCTGTTGATAGCTGGAATCACTTGGTCTCTGGCTATGCTTGTTGAGTGGGGAGAAATATCACCCCTATCAGCTTCGTTGCCCACCTGGTATCACTGGATATTTGAGCATCAGTTGCTCTCTTCTTTCGCTATACTATCTGCATTCTTTCCTTCAAAAATGTATTCAATTATCAGAAGCAGAAGTCTTAGTGCAATTCTGTTGAGAGTGGGTCTTGTCCTATCCGCTTTGACATGGGGGTTTTGGTTCCAGAACAATGATTAACATAGGAAGGAGGATTTCTGAACGAATTATTCGGCTATATCAACCTCCCCTTATCCCTAGGAGCTGTGCCACCTGATTCTTCGCTTGGCATTCCTCTACTATTCCATTGGATATTCCAGCATGAATTACTATCTATATTTGCTTTATCAGCTTCGCTTATTCCAAGGAAAGTCTTTGCGCCATTGCTATGGAGTTCAGAAACTACACAAAAAATGGAAGTTGTTGCAAAAACGAAAACATATTAAATCTAGATTAATTGAACAAAGTTCGATAATAGAGTTGAGACCAGAAAGAGAGAAAGGATTAATAAACTTACTAAATAGTTACTTAGTTACTATATAGATACTTGATTTCAGCCTGTTAATCAGACGTGAGTTTATATGCCATGCTAGAAGGTGAAAAATTGGAGAATGGTATTCCAGGACATGCATCTGCTTTGGCTCCAGGAGTAGCTGATTTAACGCTCGTTGTTAGGAATCTTCAATCTGAAATAGATTTTTACAGAGAACTTGGGTTTATAGTGAGAAAAATATATTCTCTTGAAGGTTCTGAAATCGCAGAATTGGGAACCGAGCTTAATTCAATACTTAAATTGGTCGAAGATAAAGAAGCAACTCATCCTGGTATGAATATGGCTGGCCTATATCATTTTGCAATCCTTGTCCCTGACAGAAAAAGTTTGGGTGAAGCATATCTCAGAATAGGAGGTAAGGGTATAATTTTTGATGGATTCGCAGACCATGGTGTAAGTGAGGCACTATATCTATCAGACCCAGAAGGAAACGGAATCGAGATCTATTCAGACAGACCAAAAGAACTATGGTTCAAAGAGTCCAAAGAAAGAATACGAATGACTACAGAACCTTTAGATATTGACTCTTTACTTAAGGAAACGAGAGATTATAATGTACACAACGATACTTTTCCAAAAAGTACAAAGCTAGGGCATATCCATCTAAAAGTCACCAATTTGCAGAAGTCAATTCGCTTTTACACTGAAGTATTAGGTTTAGAGATAAAACAGGTTATTCCATCTGCTGCATTTGTATCATACTCTGGTTATCATCATCATATAGGTATGAATACCTGGGAGAGCCTAGGAGGGATAAGCAGAAAAAAAGGCTTTACAGGTCTGGAAAGGTTCACCTTGGTTGCTGATAGCTCGGTAAAGGCCAACATGCAGAAAAACGATAATGATGGAACCATGTCATACCTGGACCCTGACGGTATAGAGGTGAATGTTGTTCTTCCTCAATAGTTCCTTTATAAAAGGAATTAAAGTTGGGTGGTTTGTAGCATGACTTATCGGTCGATTTACAAGGTCCTAAACAGCAAGCCTACGATAGAAGGTGCAGGTGTAAGACTGAGAAGAGCTTTTGGAGGACCAGACGCAGCAAGACTTTTTGACCCATTCCTTCTTCTGGATGATTTTGGTTCACGCTATCCCCATGAGTATCTGTCTGGCTTTCCATGGCATCCTCATAGAGGCATCCAGACTGTCACATATCTCTCAAGGGAGAAGTGCACCACGAAGATAGCACTGGTACGAAAGGGGTCATAGGTCGGAGATATTCAATGGATGTCTGCAGGCAGTGGCATATTCCACGCTGAAATGCCCAAGCCTTTATTCAAGCCGAATAAAACAGAAATATTAGACCCGGAAGTGAGGGGATATCAACTCTGGGTCAATCTTCCTTCTTCTCAAAAGATGAGCGACCCGGCATACAAGAACCTTGCTAACGAGGCCACGCCCAAGGTCACACTTGATGACGGCACGGAAGTCAGAGTTATCTCGGGTGAAGTTAAGCGAATACCGCATCTAGGAAACATTAGAGGACCTGTTGTTGAACCTTATGCTGACGTCAAATATCTCGATATTAGCATGCATGATTCCAGTGATGTTACATTCACGGTAAAAGAGGGATATACAGCTTTTATTTATCTGTTGGATGGAGAAGTTATGCTCGTGCTCAAAGACTTGTTAATGTAGGTAGCAGGAATGTTGTTCTGTACGATAAGGATGGTGATAGCATAAGAGTTGTCACAGGTGAGCAATCAGCCAGGTTTCTGTTGATCTCTGGCAAGCCAATAGGCGAACCAGTGGCTTGGTACGGCCCGGTCGTAATGAATACCAACGAAGAATTGGTTAGAGCTTTGCAAGAGTTGAGAAATGGCGACTTCATTAAGAAAAAGCCACGTCCTATGACTACTTTAAATATTGAATCTTTTTGTCTGCTAATTATCCACGCAGAGCTCTGTTCCTAGAACCAGACCCACAGCTATATCTGTGCCAGAAGATTCTCCAATAGCCAAAAGCTGTCTGAATCTTTGCATCAAACTTTCTTCTGACGTTGACTGCAGGGATTCCAAAGCTGACGCAGCAACCTCGTTTGCTTGCCCAAACGAGGCATAAAGTATGTATTCTCTTGAAATTAGATTTGTCCTTCCAGCCAACTTCCTTGTCAAACTACAAAACAGTTCAACTTTGCGATGCAACTCAATATCATATGACGAAAAGGCTTTCATTGCGAGCATCATGCCACATAGCATATCGTCACATGATGGTGTTGTGCCTGGCCCAAGTCCTATAAGATGCTCCAGGCAGTATGACATCTCTTTTGTATTCTTAATTTTTATCGCTGAAAGCAATTGTCTAACATAAGGGAGAGCTAACATAGAGACATTATTTCCTGCTTCATTTGACTCAGATTGGTCCTTCAAGCATCTTAGGATTTCCCGTACGCCCAAATGGGACCCTTCATCTGTTATTAGCTCTATGACCAATTCAAGGTTTGCAGAAACCTTTGTCTTGTCGTATGCTTTATGTTAATAGAAGGGTTGTATTGCTCTGCTTGTTCCATATTGATTGTTATTTTCGTATTCGCTCAATCTCAAGTGCTTTGAAGTAACATTCAGCAACACGAACCTCCAGTAGATTCAAGGACCTGAACGAAAAGTCGTCTAGGGGCTACGACGTTGATAA
>Ga0074076_100149_pt1 | contig 12868 bp, 15 predicted proteins | sample YNPg_D_FD_63713 | JGI IMG/M metagenome (GOLD analysis project Ga0074076, IMG submission 63713) | Hot spring microbial communities from Beowulf Spring, Yellowstone National Park, Wyoming, USA - YNP_Beowulf Spring_D v2 (version 2) | ecosystem: Environmental > Aquatic > Thermal springs > Hot...
TGGTGGGGGCTCTTAACCTGAGGAGCGTGGAGGCGTTCCTCAGGTTCGTTGAACGTCATTTAGGCGGACCACCTGGGCTGATGAAAATCTTTAAGTTACGTTAAAGTCCCATAACTGCTGTCTTTGTAATACAAGCAAACCTAGTAACTGTTACACCTGATAAGATTCGTGCTGAGAGAATGAGTAGGCCCGCTGGAGAGGTAACAAATTATGAACGGCGGTTGATAGATTCCCCCTTGACTGCAGGGTGAACTTGATGGAAAGCCCCATAACTGCTCTTATAATTTTCCCATTCTTGACTAGGACTACGAAGAAGTACTAGGTGAGTTAAGTGCTTGACGAAGAGGAATACCAGAGATGGATGGACTCTGCCAAGCAAACGCTAGATAGTGCCAAGGTAGACCTTAACTCAGGGTTTTATAATTGGGCTTGTTTTAAATCTCAACAGTCAGCGGAGTTAGCGGTTAAGGCTTACCTTTACGGCATAGGCCAACCTAAGGCTGGGCACTCCATAGCTTACCTTCTTTCTCTCATTGAAGCTCCTCAAGAGATTATAGAGAAGGGAAAGTACCTCGACAAGCTCTACATTCCCACGAGGTATCCAGATGCCTGGTCTTCAGGTTCCCCCAGTTTTTATTATACCAGGAAGGAGGCAGAAGACGCAATTAAATATGCCGAGGATATTATGAAATTCTTGGAAGAAGAATGGAGGAAGACGTCATCAAAAGGAGAATAAGGGAGAGAGATGAAGCGATAAGGAGAGCTAAGAACTTCGTGAGTTCCTTGAAGGGTAACTTCTCTGCGTTCCTTATAGGTTCCTACGCTAGAGGAGACTTTAATGCATGGAGCGACGTAGACGTCCAGCTGATAGGTGAATATGAGGAGAGCCCCGTAAAGAGGCTTGAAAAAATCGATTTTCCTCCAGGCTTTGAGGTCGTCCCTTTGAACGAGGAAGAGTTTGGGAGGGCACTGGCTAAGAACAATCCTATAATATGGGAGGTGAAGAAAGTAGGTTTAGTTTTAAGAGACGATTTAAATTTATGCAAGAAATTCAACCTAAATTGCTTAGAAGATCGACAAACATGACAGCAGTTATGGGACTTTAACGTAACTTAAGGATTTTCATCAACCTGGGCGGTCAGCCTAAACGGCGCTCGAGAACCTGAGGAACACCTCCACGCTCCTCAGGTTCAGCTCCCCCACCAGCTCCCTGACGACGTTGTTGATGGTGAAGATCGTGAGGTAGCCCTGAAGCCTCTCCCTCCTCCAGGATGAGGAGTCCCAGGGCCTTGACGTCCCTTGGAGGTCCTCGATCTCCCACTCCTTCACCGTAATGGGTCGGCCTCCCAGGGTCAGGTCGGCGTAGTAGACTCCAGGTTATCCCACTGGGAGGTCTTCCTCGAGGGTCCCCTGGGCAGACCCTGAGCTCGGTTGGACTTGAGCCTTGACACCACGTTGTCCGTCACGAGCTTCTCGGACAGTACGGGAGTCGAAGACGACCCTGGCCACCGGAAGGGCCCCTTGAGCACGTCCAACATCTGGCCACGTTGATCTTGGTCTTGAACTCGGTGACCATCCTAAATCAACATCTTCCTCACGGCGTAGGGGAAACCGTGAACGTCCTGCTTGAGGTCCACTATCACGACCGTGAGGAGCTTGGCCCTCTCGAACCTCCCGTGGGTGTGGCAGTAGATCCAGTGGTTCTCGGGGGCTCACGTCTACCCGGAGCGTTGTGGTCCACGGTGTCGTCCACGATGACGGCTACCTGACCCTTCACCAGTCTGACAGGACCTCCAGTCCCTCCACGCGTCGTGGAGTTCTCCCAACGCCTCCAGCAGGTTTGAGTAGTCCAACCCGAACGTCTCGGCCGCGTTCCTCACGCTGGCCCTCCCACCTACCAGGACCATCAGGATAAGTGTCAGTTAACCTTCCTGCTCCTCCCGTTCCTCCTCACCACTCCCAGCCTGTTTACCGCCTTGACCAGCCTCTCCCTAGCGAACTCGATTTGTCCCTTTCCGCACCTTTTCAGCAGGACGACGTCGAAAAACTTCTCGCTAATACCGACTTTTCGTATTACCTCCCTAAGATTCCCATAACTGCTGATTATAAGATTCTGAGGCTTAAAATCGACTAACGATCTCCCGTGTATCGCTAATAATGATCTTAACTTTTGGGTAATAGCCACCGAGAGAGGAGCGTAAAATTATGAAAGATTCATGAAGTCCTATCCCCGAAAACTCTTTAAGTAATATTTGCGTGAACTTGTTGTGGACCCGTAGCTCAGCCAGGATAGAGCGCCGGCCTCCTAAGGAGGCAGAGTGAGCCGAGGGTCGGGGGTCCGAATCCCCCCGGGTCCGCTACATCCTTAAGCGAGCAGAAAAATTTCAATTATTGAAGTTGTGGAAGTTTTGCTGATTATTCTCTAGAGAATATAAAATTCAATAATATAGCTATTATATAAAGATTTTCTAGTTAATCATAATTAAAATTCACTATTGAACTAGTATTGAAGAGTATCACCGTTAACCCGATGAACAGTGCGAGGAAGTGGGCTCTCGTGTCCGGATAGGGAGTAGAAGAGTTATGAGAGCCAGACGTTAATTACGAATTCAGGGAAACCCTATGAGAGCCAAACCACTATTTTCGTCTTCCTTTCCGTATCCAGAAGGGAAATGAGGAGGAGAATAGACTAGTTACATTTATAAATTCAAAGGGGATTATGTGTAACCGGAGGGCACCAGAAAAAGAGATGTCCAGACAGGCTGTCTTTCAATCCTCGGATGATAAAATTATAGGTAAGCATGTTTTTGGAAATTTATATGATATAAACCCCGAGGATCTTAAGAACGAGGCCAAACTCAAACAGATAGTCCTAGAGGCGGTGAGGATAGCTAAGATGAACTTAGTCGAGGCTAAATCTTGGAGTTTCGGAGGGAAGAAAGGCGGGGTTTCGGTGATAGCACTAGTGGAGGAAAGTCACATCGCTTTGCACACATGGAACGAATACAACTACGCTACACTAGATGTGTATACGTGTGGCGAGGATAGCGACCCTCAAGCGGCTTTCAATCATATTGTAGAGAACTTAAAGCCTAAGAGATATCAGATGTTCTTCGCAGACAGGAGTTCTGGATAATTTTGAATTTTTTAATTCTATAGCTCTTTGTCTATAATGCCATAGACAATCACCGAAAACTTTTAAGTGATGACATATATAGATGTGTAAGATGCAAAGCGGTATCATAGGTTGGGGATCATATGTTCCTAAATATAGAATAAAGGTTGATGAGATAGCCAAACTTTGGGGGAAGGAGGAGGGCATAGTCAAATCATTGGGACTAAGCGAGAAGTCTGTCCCAGCATCAGATGAGGACTCGACTACAATGGCGATTGAGGCCTCCAGGGACGCCATAGCACGAGCTATGATAGATCCTAGAGAGATAGAGATGGCCCTCTTCGGTTCTGAGTCAAAAGTTTATGCCGTAAAGTCCACCTCTACCATATTGATAGATGCATTGGGCCTGTCTAAGTACTCCCTTACAGCGGACTTAGAGTTCGCGTGTAGGGCTGCCTCTGCGGGCCTTCGGATGGCATTCTCCATGGTAGATGCAGGTCAAGTTTCATATGCCCTCATAGTTGGATCTGATACAGCCCAGTCTAACCCAGGAGACGTATTAGAACTCAGTTCTGCAGCCGCAGCAGTTGCCTTCGTTGTAGGAAGAGCTGAAGAGTCAGCTGCCGTTGTAGAAGCCTCTACTTCATTCGTTACGGACACTCCTGATTTTTGGAGGAGGGATGGATCCCCTTATCCCCTTCACGGAGAAGCCTTCACTGGAGAGCCCGCCTACTTCGCCCACATAAGTGCAGCTGTGGATAGGCTACTGCAAGATACAGGCCTTAGAGTATCAGATTTTGATTATTTTATATTCCACCAACCCAACGGCAAATTCCCCTTTCAGATTGCTAAGAAGTTCGGCATACCGACTGAGAAAATAAAGCAGGGGTTAATTTCCCCATTCATAGGAAATCCGTATAATGCTTCGGCACTCCTAGGATTTGCCAGAGTCCTCGACGTGGCCAAACCTGGACAGAGAATATTGGTCGCGCCCTTCGGTAGCGGTGCAGGAAGTGACGCCTATAGCTTCATAGTCACTGATAGTATCGTAGAGAGACAGAAACTAGCGCATACAGTTGACTACTACATAGGGAGAAAGAAATATGTGAGTTATGCTTACTACGCAAAGACCACAAATAAATTCAAGGTATACGACTAGGTGTCATGGAATGAGTGAAGTCTTTGTAACTGGAGCCTCCATTCTGAAAGTGGATAGGTATTACGAGAATAACATTATCGACTTGGCCATTGGCGCAATCTCCGGCCTTGCAGAAGAAATATCTATTGTTCATCCTGATATTCTCATATTGGCTAACGCGTACAGCGAGAGCGCTACTGAGCAGGTCTTACTCAGCGAAAAAATAGCCAGTAGCTTAGGCCTCAGGGTTCCTGCAATTAGGACAGAACAAGGAGACGCTAGCGGAGGATCTGCGATATTTACTGCATATTCGTTCCTGAAATCTGGAATAGCGAAAAGCGTGTTAATTGTAGGTGCAGAGAAGCTATCAGACTTTCCGACGAACCATCTCAACGACATTTTAGCGGAGAACTTGGACGAGGAGTACTCCTATAGAATAGGGATGACACAGTCCAGCTATGCTGCACTTCAGATGAAACTCTACATGAAGACCTATGGTGTTGGATACGACTATTTCGCGGAGTGGCCCTACCAAATGCATAAGAATGCCTCAGAGAATCACTACGCGTATTTGAAGTTTCAAGTCGATAAGGATACAATAATGAAATCTCAAATAATATCTGATCCAATTAGATTATTCGATACAGCGGCAAGGGCTGATGGAGCAGCTGCGATCCTTCTTACCAACGGTGAACTAGCCAGGAAATTTTCCGAATCAAAAGTGAAGGTGGAGAACGTGTACGGTTCTTCCTTTGGATATAGCATGATAGAACTTGTTGCAGTAAGAGAAGCGTGGCTCCCCTGGAGGGACTTTAAGCCAAACTTCATTGAAATACACGACTCTTACAGTGTCATTGCTGCCATGATTCTTGACGAGATAGGCTTCGAGAGAGGGAAATCTCTATATAACATAGCGGACTCTCAAGTTAATCTCTCAGGAGGACTTAAGGCGCGTGGCTATCCAGGAGGGGCAACAGGGGTATATCAGTTAGCTGAAGCCTACATGCAACTGAATGGAACCTTCAAGGGGAAGAGGGCTAAGAACGCGGAGAGGGGAGCTGTAGTGTCCACAGACGACCTAGGAAAAGTGGCTTACACTATAGGCCTTTCGAGGTGATATAAGTGAAGATCCTTCCACCCAAAATATGGAGGAATAAGGAAACCCAGTATTCTCTCACTGCAACCCAGTGCCAGAGCTGCGGAGCGTACACGTTTCCCCCTAGACATGTATGTAATAAGTGTGGCTCCTTCAAAGTCACAAAAAAGAAGCTAAGTGGAAAGGGAACGTTAATAACATTCACGTATACCCACCAGGTCAGGACTGGATTCGAAAGAGACGCTCCCATATACTTCGGTCACATACGGCTTGATGAGGGAATAGAGATAGTAGCCCCACTAGTAGATGTGGACGAAGAACCTAAGGAGGGAGCTAGAGTCGAAGCTGTATTTAGAAAGCTAAGGGTAGACTCTCATAACGGTCTCATAGAGTACGGAACGAAATTTAGGCTGATAGACAATGAACAACGAAATTGAGGAAGTAGCGGAAAAGGTGGCAAGAGGTGAACTAGAGCTTCATAAGATCGACGAGATTTTGGAAGCTAATGCGGCCATGGTGGCCAGGAGGCTAGCCATCGAAAAGATAACTGGTAAAGGACTTCCCTCTATAGGCTCCACGATAATAGATTACGAGGAGATAAAGAACAGAAACGCTGAGAACGTTATAGGCGCTGTCCAAATACCGCTGGGGGTAGCAGGACCGCTCAGAATTGAGGGTGAGTACGCTAAGGGCATGTTTTATGTTCCCTTGGCCACAACTGAAGGCGCGTTGATAGCTAGTGTGAACAGGGGTATGAAGATACTAAGGGAGTCCGGTCCTATAATAAGTAGAGTTTTGAGAGACGGAATGACTAGAGCCCCTGTCTTTAAGTTCCAGTCAATTAAGTCTGCTATGGAGTTCTTAAATTGGGCCACTAAGAACTTTGAGGAAATAAAGAGGGTAGCAGAGTCCACGTCGTCTCACGCAAGATTGAAGAAAATAGTCCCGTTTATCCTGGGTAACAACGTATGGCTCAGGTTCGAATTCGAAACTGGAGATGCGATGGGGATGAATATGGTAACCATAGCCACTGAAGCTGCGTGTGAGCTTATCGAGAGCCAGTTTCCCGAAGCCAGACTCGTTGCTGTAAGCGGAAACGTATGTAGCGATAAGAAGCAATCTATGGTCAACGAGCTCATGGGGAGAGGAAAGACCGTTATAGCTGAAGCTGTAATCCCTAGAGATGTGATCAGAAAATACCTGAAGACCGACTCCGAGTCAATTCATGAGGTTAACCTGAGGAAGAACTGGTTGGGAGGGGCTAGAGCAGGGACGCATTTTCAATTCAATGCACACTTCGCTAATGTGATAGCCGCTATTTTCATTGCCACCGGCCAGGACGTAGCGCAGGTGGTGGAGAGCAGCACAGGGTATACTTGGACGGAGAACCGGAATGGAGATTTGTACATCTCTGTCACTCTCCCGTCATTGGAGATAGGTACAGTGGGTGGAGGGACAAGGCTTCCCACACAAAGAGAAGCGTTAAGTATAATGGGCCTGGATGGGAACTCCGATAAACCAGGAGCTAACTCTAAAAAGTTCGCAGAAATAATAGCCGCAGCCGTGCTTGCAGGAGAATTGAACCTTCTCGCGGCTCTGGCGTCTAGAGAACTAGGAAAGGCTCATAAAAAGTTGGGTCGTGGCATAAAGACTTAATTCTTACCAGAGACGTTAGTAGACCATGGATGTGCAAAAGGATCTAGAAAAGATAATCGAGATAACTAAAACCCAGAACAAGTGGAGAAGGACTGAAACGATAAACCTGATAGCCTCGGAAAACGTGATGAGTCCCCTCGCTGAGGCCTTATACATGAGCGATTTCATGTCCAGGTATGCTGAGGGGAAGCCTTACAAGAGATTCTACCAGGGGACGAAATATGTGGACGAAATTGAAACATTGGCCATGGAGCTCATGAACGAGATAACCCAAAGCAAATTCTGTGACCTAAGGCCCACCAGTGGCACAATAGCTAACGCTGCAGTGTTCAGGGTCCTTGCAAATCCAGGAGATAAGGCTCTCATTGCACCGGTTCAGGCTGGTGCCCACGTCAGTCACACTAAGTTTGGGACTTTAGGTGCTCTAGGTATAGAACACATAGAGATGCCTTACGACAAGGAGAACATGAATGTAGACATTGATAAAGCGTCCAAGATGATGGAGACTATTAGGCCCAAGTTCGTGGTACTTGGAGGAAGTCTTTACTTGTTTCCTCATCCTACTAAAGAAATAGCTGAATTGGCCCACTCAGTTGGTGCCAAGCTCGTTTACGACGCGGCTCACGTCTATGGTCTGATAGTTGGGAAAGCCTGGAGTAATCCGCTTGCTGAAGGAGCTGATTTTCTAAACGTATCAACCCATAAGACGTTCCCCGGACCTCAAGGTGGAGCCGTTTTCTCAAACCAGGAGGCCGAATTTAAGATGGTATCTAGGACTATATTTCCCTGGTTCGTGAGTAATCATCACCTCCATAGGCTTCCATCCACCGCTTTAACTGCACTGGAGATGAAAGTTTACGGGGAAGAATATGCCTCACAGATCGTTAAGAACGCGAAGGCTCTTGCTAACAGTTTGGCTTCTTATGGATTCAATGTGGTTGGAGAACACCTAGGATACACTAAGAGTCACCAAGTGGCAGTCAACGTGAGGAACTTAGGTGGAGGTACACTTGTAGCTAAGACCCTTGAGGAAGCTAACATAATAGTGAACAAGAACCTTTTACCCGATGATCCGCCAGAGGCTGTTGGAGATCCAAGCGGTATCAGAATAGGAGTTCAAGAGATGACCAGATATGGAATGAAGGAGGGGGAAATGCAGGAAATAGCCCTCTTAATGAAGGAACTTTTAGTCGATAAGAAGGATATAAAGGAAGTGAAGAAAAAAGTTATTGAGATTAGGTCCGAATTCCTCGAGATAAAATATGCCCTAGACTACGACCTCTCCGCGATCTCGTCAAAGAGAATTCCAATGCTCATCTAACCACAATGACTGTAATTGGAGCGTTGACTACAATCGAAAGCGCATTGGAACCGGTGTTTATGTCGCTGTTAGTTGTGTTTCCTCTAGCTCCCATTATTACTGCGTCGAACACTCCCTCCGAAAGTGTTCTCAATATCTCGTTGGAAATGCTACTGTCCTGAGGAACGTCTACGGTCCTATACTCGTACTCTATCTTTTCGTTAAGTTTTTCCTTAACCCTCGCCTTAACTTCTTCTGCATCACTACATCTGTTACACGCGTAGATCACTGTCACTTTGGAACCATACCTCATGCTGAAGTCCAGAGCCAACTCTAACGCCCTCATGCTATTCTCAGATCCGTCAACGGGGACCAATATTCTCCTAAACCACATGCTCACTGTATAGGTTGGAGAGCCCAAATCCATCTCACCTCGGGTTTACACCAGATAGCCAGGCCTTATCCCTAAGGAAGCATTTGTCATTTCTGTGGATTTTGTCTTGTCTGAAAACCCTGATACAGCTCGTATAGCGTCTATGTTCTCTGGAACCACCACCGCCTCTTGATGAACTGCGTACATAATGAATATCTCGTTTCCCCTAGTAGATACTGAATCTTCGAATATGACTACCTCATAGATATCGTTCCTATATCTTCCCATATCCCTTGATAGTTCAATGATCTCTGCGGTAGACGTTACCTTAGATTTACCGCTAACCAGAGATAACCTAGGTGTGTTCCTGAGGACTTCAAGAACCTGTTCTTTCGACACTGGATCAGAGACAGTCACATCTAATAGATGAACGTGCATAAGAGTTGTAGGAGCGATGACAGCCATGGTCACTATATCTAAGTCCTTCAGCACCGTATTGACGTCTTTAGCGTGGTGGCTCGGGACGCTTGGTGGATCGGGTACTATGGCGTTTATTGGACCTCTCTTAACTTCCTTGGGATCTGCAGCCCTCCTAACTATAGTTCCCCTGACCTTCTGTATTTTACTTACCTTGTTTAGTGTGCAGAGCGTCCTCAACATGGATGTAGTGTTGCAGCATACTACCCTAACGTAATTCTTTCCCACAGCCTCATCGTAATTACAGAGAGCGGAAAAGGAGACGTCAGCGACGTTGGGTTTCTCCCCACCCTGAAAGATCGCCTTCTTCCTCATGGAAGTGTAGAGCTGCTTGTATTGAGCTCCAACTCCGTTTGGAGTCGCGTCGACAACCACATCAGACTCCTTTATCATGTCCTCAATGAAGCCCGAAGGGGTTATTCCTGCCTCCTCAAACTCTTTCTGAGACTCCTTGGGGACATATATCCTTATCCCCTTTTTATAAGCCTGGAAGGCCTCGAAGTTGGGAGTAGTTTTAGAGACTCCTACTAGAGCCATATCGGCTTGATTGAGTACGGCATCGGTTATTCTCTTACCTATCGTACCATAGCCGTTAATAGAAACTTTTATCAAGCCTTCATCGCCTCCTTTGCGGACATGTCCAGTGCTTCAAGTGCGGGTAACTTCTCTCCTGCCAAAAATAGCAGAAGTGCACCTCCCCCAGTAGAAACGTGAACCTTGGATTTATCTATCTGCCCCTCTCCTCCAAGTAGGCTTATCATATGACCTCCACCTATTATCACGTACCCTTGATTCTCAAGGGCGTTCTTTAGTAGTGCTCTGCTGGACTCCCTGAACCTCTCGTCCTCTATTACACCCATAGGCCCACGCATCACTATAACCTTAGCGTCTCTAACGAATGACGAGTAAATGTTCACTGTTGTGGAGCCTACATCCTTTATAATCCCCGTTACTTTATTTGCTGGTTCCTCATGGACCTGGCCCCCTTTCTCCACCTTGAAGTCTACAGGTATCTCCACCGGTGCACCTGAAAGAAGTAGCTTCCTTGCTCTACTTATTAGACCCAAAACTCCTGCCTTCTCTAACACCTGCAGGTTCTCCTTACCCAGATCAAGACCTTTGGCAACTGCAAAGAGTTCAGCGATAAGACCGCCAGTGAGGATTCTGTCGGCTAGCCTCCTTTTCACTAGATTCTCTATTATCCTCAGGCTATCCAGAACCTTTCCACCTCCCATTATGAATATCTTAGGTGAGTCTTCAGGATTGAAGACCTTAGCTAACGCTGATACCTCCCTTTCCATCACTCTTCCCGCACTGGACTTAAGAACCAGAGGAAACCCAACGAGGCTAGCTTGACTCCTGTGAGATGCTGCAAAGGCATCGTTCACATAGCCTTGAAACAAGGGTGAAAGTCGTCTGACTAGGTAACTTTTAGCGTGTTGTAATGGTGAAGCTTCGATCAATTCCTCAGAGACGAACCTTACGTTATCTAGAAGTATAACGGACCCCAACTTCATGTTCTTTATCTTCTCCCTGGCGTAAGGCCCCATCACGTCCCCCACGAACTCCACCTCCATGTCCAGGTGTTTTTGAAGTAGCCTAGAGTGCTCCTCCAAGTCGATGAAGTCACTGTCTCCAGGTCTTCCCTGATGCGAAACTAGGACAACTCCGTTTCCCTTCTCCACCAATTCCTTTACGGTCTCCACATGGGCCCTTATTCTAGAGTCGTCCAAAAGTTTGCCAGATTTCGAATCCACAGGAGAGTTGATGTCTATTCTAACGAGAACTTTACTGTTGGTGAAATTTACGTCATCCAGTGTGGGAATAACCATCTCATTTACCTTAATCAGTCTGACTCCCCGTGTGACTTTCTAACTCTCACAAATTAAACTTTAGCAGGACGAGTAGGTACTCAAGTAGTTGTCCCAAAGGAGTGGTATCATCATATCTCTTTTGAAGTTGAGTAGTGTTATTTCTAACTCAGTTGTTCCTCCATCTCCTGTCCTCCTACTGAGCCGTAAATCGTCGTCTCCCTCCAGGAAGTAAAGCAGAGCTTCCTTAAGCCTGAAACTGTCTACGCTGAACTTTCTGCACGCCAGGAGAACTTTCACTAGTCTGGAATCAGATAAGTCGGCCTCGACGATGCAGGGCTCCCTTCCCTCAGATCCCGCCATGGCGTTAAACAATCCCCCTAACGTGTAAGGTATCCCTGAAACTGATACTCCTAGGGGGGGAAGGAGAAGCTTCACCCCCGCTCTAGCTTTCTTAGTCCTCTTTAAAACCAGGTTAAAATAGAAGAACATAACCAATTCGTTACAGAGCCTGAGTCTTACCGTCTTTATCTCACCTAAGTGTCCGACATCGTCAAACACCTTCTTTAGGGCCTCTTGGAAGTTAGCTTCAATCACGTTCTCTCGGAACTGCACCATTCCTTTTATTGAAAACAAATTCGGAACTAGCTCGTCCTTAGTGAACTGGAGTACGTAAACCTCGCCCCTTTTAGCCTTCACTTTGGATAAGGACTTGTCTAGGAGATCTGCTACAAAGGATAGCTCCTTATTACCCTTGACGAGCATCCACTCCCCATATCTGTCCCTAATGACGCTAGGACCGTCACTAGAATCTCTGAAGAAACGCCAGAACATCTAATTGGTATAAGCGTTCGGCACAATAAAAACTTTAAAATGACGTCTGATGAAACAATTATCAGCCGGGTAGTCTAGCGGCCAAGGATCCAGGGCTTTGGCCCCTGGGACCTGGGTTCGAATCCCAGCCCGGCTACCTCTTATGGTCCCGTTCTCTAAATATCGAACAGAATTATTACAAAGGAGTCTGAAGACGTAGATGACAAACACACATTAGTATTTATATTAAAAATTTAATCTAAAAGGGTTTTATAGCGATACATAAGGAAACTCTCTGGGGGAAACTTTGAGACTGTAGGCGAGTTATCTGAGAAAACCCTTTTGTTTTACATCGACTACGATAGAGGAGTTGTAACATATTACTTTCGTTTACCCCTCTCTCTACGGAGTTGCGGAAGTATCTTAACATATATATTCTGTTAAAAAGGTAATACCGAGATCATGAGGGTAATAACATTCAAGGCAGAAGAGGATTTGCTCTTTAGGCTTGACCTCTATGCTGCCAATAAGAAGGTCTCCAGAAGCGAGATCATCAGGGATGCCCTTAAGAAATATTTAGAAGCCGCTGGCGGGATTTGAACCCGCGACCGCCGGCTCTCCAGGAGATCCTTACAAGGCCGGCGCTCTGGCCAGGCTGAGCTACAGCGGCGTTATAATCATCGAAAATATGCCATTAAAGTCTTTCCCAGAAGATTCACATAGATGTGCCCAAACTTCCTGATGATGTTATCCTAGGGTTTTATCGCATTTACCTCGATCTCAGTGATGGGCATGGGACGCATACTACTAACAGCAGTTATGGGACTTTAACGTAACTTAAAGATTTTCATCAGCCCCGGCGGTCCGCCTAAATGACGTTCAACGAACCTGAGGAAAGCCTCCACGCTCCTCAGGTTCAGCTCCCCTACCAGCTCCCTGACGACGTTGGTCATGATGGTGAAGATCGCGAGGTAGCCCTGGAGTCTCTCCCTCCTCCAGAACGAGGAGTCCTCCAGTCCCAGGGCCTTGACGTCCCTGTGGAGCTTCTCGATCTCCCACCTCATCCTCCAGGCCTCCTCGATCTCCTCC
>Ga0074076_100157_pt1 | contig 12363 bp, 16 predicted proteins | sample YNPg_D_FD_63713 | JGI IMG/M metagenome (GOLD analysis project Ga0074076, IMG submission 63713) | Hot spring microbial communities from Beowulf Spring, Yellowstone National Park, Wyoming, USA - YNP_Beowulf Spring_D v2 (version 2) | ecosystem: Environmental > Aquatic > Thermal springs > Hot...
TACCATTTGTTAAAAGTTGAGTTAGGGAACTCTTTCCTTTAGGTTTACTGAAATAGTAATATTGTTTTCATTATCGTGAGAGCTTGCTCCTTCTATTAAAAATTTGACATCTGGCCCGGATTAACTACTTTAAATTTTTGCAGTAAATTAAAAAGTTTATTGAATTTTTCTAACGAGAGTAGAAAGCTGGGACCCCAGTATAAGCGCTGGTCCTCTTTTCATTACAATTTTTCAAAATCTAATGAGAAGAAAAGCTTAATAGTTAGATAAGGTAAGAATGAATTAGGGATGAGGGGGTCGGGTCAGCTGCCGGCTAACCTTTCATGGGTCAATTCCGTCCCTCTTCATCATCCCCTCATCCCCCCATTTTAACCACCTAGGCAATTAGGTAATCCACCAGAGAATCCTTAGCTTTTGTGAGATACTCAAACACTCTATCGTCATAGCTCATAGCGACCTTCATAGCCTCATTAATGTGATAAATTGCATCGATGATTTCCAGTAGTTCTTCACCTTTCACTTCTCTCTGCGTCTGCATCTCTTATCCCCAGCTTGCCATGTCTTCTATCCTCATGAGCTCTGCCTTACTTTCTCTATCCTTTCCTTAACTTCTTCATCTTGTATTAGCTGTTTCAACGTTTCGATATGCCAGCAGTGGTGCCTGAAAGTGTACCCCTCACAGTCACACGTAGCTCTTACTACCTTCAAACTAATGGGATCCAATTTCAGTCTGGTGTAATGCGTTAAATCCTTCCTGGACTTAATTTGTATATCCGCTGAAACGATTATGCCTTTAGATAATACGTAAAAACATCTAACCTTTTAATCGGATTTTTGGGGATTTGTGCGGAAATCATTTTGTATCGAGACACGATATATTTATACCCATTTAAAAATTTTAGTCTCGAATATCGAGAGAATTAACATTCTTCTACTGACGAGATCTCTCCTTTAGTTAGTTTAGTTGAACATTCTAGCCCTCTCTGAGTCAGTTGATAAGTGGTAGAACCTCTGGTAGGGTGTAACGTCAATAGCCCTCTTTTGATCAGTTCTTTAATACACCTCCTTACATCTCCTCTTAAATGACCTGGAAACCTCCTCAATACTGCTTCTAAAGGGACGTGAGCAGATAACGAACCGTTGGTGGCGTCAAAAACAGCTACTAATATTGCGTTAAGTGTCTCGATACTGCATTTAGCCATTTTCTGCCAGAATCGTTTTATTCATAACAAGGTTTATAGGTTTTTGGTAGAAAGTGATAATTATGGAAAGTAAACAAGTAGAGAAGGAGGTAGTTTTCGTAAGCAAGGTTTCCGTAACTAAAGGTAAGAAAAACGGTAGGGAGTACGTCACGTATAGGATAACCGTTCCTATGGATAAGGCTAGGGAGTTGGAGTTAAACGAAGGGGATTATCTCTTAATAAAGGCTAAGAAGGCTAAGTGGTATCACCTCTTAAATTGGGAGGAAATGAAGAACGTTTACAACATGTTACCTGAGGAAATAAAAAGAGAAGTCGATGAACTGAATCATAAATAAGGTTTCAACATATCTCTCGTTAGAGGTATTATAACCTTAGGAAAATCACTTTCCCTAATAAGCTCAGCTTTGTCGGATAAGTCTAAAACAGCAGTTATGGGACTTTAACGTAACTTAAAGGATTTTCATCAGCCTGGGTGGTCAGCCTAAACGGCTCTAGAGAACCTGAGGAACGCCTCCACGCTCCTCAGGTTCAGCTCCCAGCTCCCTGACGACGTTGGTCATGATGGTGAAGATCGTGAGGTAGCCCTGAAGCCTCTCCCTCCTCCAGAACGAGGAGTCCTCCAGTCCCAGGGCCTTGACGTCCCTTGGAGGTCCTCGATCTCCCACCTCATCCTCCAGGCCTCCTCGACTTCCTCGCTGAGCGAGAGGTCGGTCGTGTAGAGGTACCTGGCGTGTGTCCCAGAGTCACGTTTATGTTCCCGGACTAGCAACTTCACCGTAATGGGTCGGCCTCCCAGGGTCAGGTCGGCGTAGTAGACTCCAGGGGGTATCCCACTCGGAGGTGTCCCTCCACCTCCTCGAGGGTCCCCTGGGCCGACTCGACCCTGAGTTCGGTTGGACTTGAGCTCAGACACCACGTTGTCCGTCACGAGCTTCTCGGACGGTACGGGAGTCGAAGACGACCCTGACTGTTGGAAGGGCTCCTTGAGCACGTCCAACGTCTGGCCACGTCGATCTTGGTCTTGAACTCGGTGACCCTCACAAATCCAACATCTTCCTCACGGCAAGGGGAAACCGTGAACGTCCTGCCCGTGGAGAGGTCCACTATGGCGACCGTGAGGAGCTTGGCCCTCTCGAACCTCCCGTGGGTGTGGCAGTAGGTCCAGTAGTTCCCGTGGGGGCTCACGTCCTCCCGGAGCGTCGTGGTCCACTGTGTCGTCCACGATGACGACCTGACCCTTCACCAGCCCCGACAGGACCTCCAGGTAGTCCCTCCACGCGTCGTCGAGTTCTCCCAACGCCTCCAGCAGGTTTGCGTAGTCCAACCAGAACGTCTCGGCCGCGTTCCTCACGCTGGCCCTCCCACCTACCAGGACCATGAGGACTAGTGCCAGTTGACCTTCCTGCTCCTCTCCTTCCCCCCATCCACGCCCAGCCTGTTGATCTCCCTGACAGCCTCTCCCTAGCGAACTCGATCAGTCCTTCCGCACCTTTTCAGCAGGACGACGCTGAAAAACTTCTCGCTAATACAGGCTTCTTTTTCGTATTACCTCCCTAAGATTCCCATAACTGCTGATATTGTGTATATCTGATTCTCCAGCTGTTCTTAGTACCCCATGCCAGCTATACGCGGCTTCAACCGAGTTTTCTGATAAGCTCGTTATCTCCCTCATCTGTAAGGAATCCTCGTATAATTAAACCCTCCGCACTTCTTCTATCAAATCCCCTGCTCTGTAGGTAAAAAATCAAGTCGTCGTTAACCTTAGACGCCGAGGCAGAGTGTTTTGCTGTGATTATCTTTCCCGTCTTGACCTCCAGCATTGGGGCCACTACAGCTTTAGCCTCCTCCCCGACTATGAGCGCCTTTCCTATAATGGTGGTAGACGCGTCTAGAGCATTCTCGCCTATTACTGCGTCTCCTCTTATTACTGTATAGGAGCTTCCTGATGCTACTGCCTTGAGGATACCATTACTACTACTCCTCTTTCCCGCGTGATTTACATTTGCCAACAAACTCACGTTATTGTTATCGAGACCCAAGGCCTTAGCGGAGAACTTAGCTATAGCCTCCTCCTCTAACTCAACCCTATACTCCATGTGTCCTGTCGAGTATCCTGCGGAGAAGAGCGAGGAGCTTATCTCTCCTTCCACCCTGCCTTTAGCAAAGGTATAATCGAACGAGTTACGTCCATCACCGATCATGGAGAAAGAGAGAGAGGAACCCTTAGGGACCTCAAGGGAAATAACTCCTCCAGTCATAGCCCTACCTATACTCCTTGAGTAATACACAACGTCTGCTGTCTCTCCTTCTGGAACCTTCACCTCTACAGCCATGGGACAGAATAGACCTTCCTCACATGAATTATAGATGAAGAACTTTCCTCCTGACCTAATGGAGATGACCCTTGAGGAAGATAGCACCAACGCAGCTAGTTTGTGGTCTTCGGGCCTAACTATTCCACACTTGATTCCGTCCCTGACCTCCCCTCTCAATAATACGTTATTCTCGACCTGATACGTCTCGTAACCCTCAGCGATAGGAGTGTTGATCGAGCTCTTCCTTTCCCTTAGGTTTAGGTTTAGCTTCTCGAAGTTGGACCATTCCGTATAATGCTTAATCGTTGGGGAATCATTAACCACTTGGTAAGGCATTGCTAAGTACTTGCGGAATAGCTCTTCCCTTTCATAAGGAGAGTCCAAAGCCCTGATGTATGCTGAGAGACTCTCTGGGTCGACAACTGGCATCTCATGCCACTGCTCCCAACTTATCCAACTCCAGTTTTATGACCTTGTTCAACATGGTGGCATACTCGAAGGGTAACTCCTTCATGATCTCGTCAATGAAACCTAAAACCAGCATCGACGTTGCTTCCTTCTCATCAATTCCCCTATTCATTAGGTAGAAGAGCTGATCCTCGCTCATCCTAAATGTGTGGGCCTCATGGGCTACATCTGCATCATCCTCTAAAACTTGGTTGTGAGGGAAGGTATAAGCCTTGGTCTTCTCGTCCAGCATCAATGAATCACACTTCACAAATGCCTTAGAACCCTTGGCCCCCTTATTCACCTTGACAAGACCTCTGTAAATGTTGACGCCTCCCCCAAAACCTATATTTTTGTTAACTATCTTACTCTTAGTATATGGGGCCGCATGAATCATTTTAGAACCGCTGTCCTTCCATTCGCCCTCTCCTGAAGCCAAGGTCACTACTAGACTTGTAGACGAAGCATTTTGACCTCTGAGTATAGTAGATGGATAAACGAAACTATATCTTGAGCCCAAGGATCCCTCTACCCACTCTATGGTAGCATTCTCGTCAGCCCACGCTCTCTTATTGTTGAAGTTTATGACGTTCTTGCTCCAGTTCTGGATAGTAGTGAACTTTATCCTGGAGTTCTTCTTCGCGTAGAGCTCAACCATTCCGTCGTGGAAGGAATACTTCTTAAGTTGAGGGGCACTACAACCCTCTATGAAGTGTATATAAGAGCCTTCATCCGCTACCACCAGCGTGTGCTCAAATTGGCCTTCCATCTCACTACCTATTATGAAGAACCCCTCCACTGGGGTGGTAATCTTCACGTTCTTCGGTACATACACGAACACACCTCCACTCCAGAGGGCCCCATGAAGGGCCGCGAACTTATGATCAGATACAGGGAAGATCTTGGTGAAGTACTCTTTGAACACGTCAGGATATCTCCTCATGGCCTCCTCTGGAGGCATCATGATCACGCCCTTTTTAGTCAGTTCCTCCTTTACGTTGGAGTATATCGGTTCCGACTCGAATACTGCAACTAAGCCACCTAAGTACTTCTTCTCCGATTCCGGTATTCCTAATACATCATAATACTCTCTTATCTCCTTAGGTATCTGATCCCAGCTATTCGTTTGTTCTACGTCAGGCTTTATGTAAAGCTCTAGGTTAGAGACGTTAAGTGTACCCAGGATGTCAGGTAGCCAATTTGGGGTTGGCAGTTTCTCAAAGAGCTCCAAAGACTTCAACCTGAGTCGCAACATCCACTCAGGCTCCTTCTTTATCTTAGAGATCTCCTCTATTGTGCCCCTAGATAGTCCTGACTCCACTATCCTCCTGTGGAACTCACTCTGGTTAAGTTTCTCGTACTTGGCCTCTATGGATGCGTTCAAAATCTCGTTCATGTCAAGCGATAATTTCTCTTCAGTCATTTCTACATTACCATCTTTAACTGTGTTAAAGAACACCTATAAGTCTTTCTATTATATTTCGTCTAGCATATTAAGTAAAATGAAAATTTAAAATATATAATTAATTTCAGGACTTTATTACCCCTTCGTAACCTTTCTCGTCAATTTTCTTGGCAAGTTCCATGGAACCGCTGGCCACTAAGGCTCCTTTGTAGAGTACATGAACCCTGTCCGCATTCACGTAGTCTAAGATCCTCCTGTAATGTGTGATGATGATATACCCGGTGTTATTCTCTTCTTTGAGCTTCTTTATGGACTCGGCTATAACCCTTAGTCCATCAACGTCTACCCCAGAGTCCGGTTCGTCGAGTATTGCGAACTTGGGCTTCACAGCATCATCTGGAGGATTTCGGTCCTCTTCTTCTCTCCTCCGCTGAAACCCTCGAAGACACCCCTGTTCAGAAGGCTTTCAGATAGTCCTACAGTCTTGGTCATCTCCCTAATCCTCTGAATGATCTCGGTTACAGAGCCGGAGGGATTTGCTATCCTATTGTGTTCAGCTACAAGGAGCGTCGATAACTTGACTCCCCCTATTTCCACTGGGTTCTGGAAGGCGAGGAAGAGGCCCCTCTTTACCTTCTCGTTAGTCTCCAAGTTAGTTATGTCCTCATCGTCTAAGATTATGGAACCTTTGGTTATCTTATACTTGGGGTGGCCCATGATGTGAGAGAGAGCGTTGTCTTCCCGCTGCCGTTAGGACCCATCAAGGCGTGAATCTCTCCGCTCCTCACCTCAAAGGAAACTCCCTTTAGCACTTCCTTTCCTTCAACTTCCACGTGAAGGTCTTGAACCTTTAGAATAGACATTCTACGGTCACTCCTTTTATATTGTTTTTATGGAGTTAAGTTTCTTTCTATCCAGGGCATATCCTCGAGGAACAGTGTACATGAGGAGTTCTCTAGAGCCCTCTCTAGGAAGCTTATTAAGTCCTCTAGGTACTCCAGTAAGAAGGGATTTGTACCTCTATCCAGCTGTGAAAGCTCGGCTCTGGACTCCCTTATGAGATTGAGCCCGTTGAGTACTCTCTTGGTGCTTGGAAAGAGGACAGTCATCACTACCTCATCAAGGAGGTCGTTGGACTTCTTGAGGTACACTCTTTGACTTATCTGAATTCGCTTTTCGTCCAGTTGAGAACTTCTTATGACCATGACCAGCTTCTCTAGGACAGAGGCTACGTTTAGGAGAGTAATGGAGTTTATAACGATAAGGGAGTTCTTGTCATGTTCCTCGTTGTTTCATACTTGCTCCCCATTATTCTTCTCATCAACATGAGGTAGAGTCTTCTGATATCCTCATGGTTTGTGGAGGTGTCTCTAGGTTGCTCCTTACTTACCAAGGCTATAGCCTCGTCTACCTTCTTGGAGACCGTGTTGAGCATTCTCCTCAACAGAGACTCTAGACCCACCTTCTCCGTATCCAAGAGGCACTCTATTTTTATCTTAGACTCGGAGGCCTCAGTGACCTCAGCCCCTACCATCTGCTTGGTAACTCCTATAACCTCTTCCACGTCCTTCTGAGAAATGGACTTCCTCGATTCAAAGACGATCTCATCATAACCAAGTGAGTATAGGCAGGGAATAACACTGGCTATAGGCTGCTTTAAGGAGTCAGCGTCAATCTTTATACTTTTGTGATTTACCCCTAACTTAACCCTCTCCGCAATCAGCTTCAGAGATCCGTCATCTGATACCTCGATCAAAATCTTGTCCCCAGGTTTCACACTCCACTTATTTATCCATTTTTTAGGTAATGTGATAAAGAGGGATGATGAGCCTAACTTCTGAACTTTTCTAGTCTCTATATCCTTGGCGTTATTAAGCTCCTCCAAGTCAATCCCTTTATAATTATCTTAAACGCTGTTTATAAATATGTTGCAAATCCTTCCTAAGCCTTTTTAAAAGAGGTTTTTATTTGGATGCCTTTCCCTCCACTATTAGACAGACTCTCCCCTTAACCCTAGATACCTTGACCTCTGGTTGAGACATATCGTTCGGTATCCTCAGTGAGAGCCTGTATTTTGTCCCCCTATTATCTGTACAGGAGAAGTTGAGTGTATTCTTCTCGAGTTTGATGTAGATGGTTTCGTCCCTGAGATACGGAACGTCAAGTACATAGACGACCCTGTTCTCTCTCCTTATTTCGGTGTAAAGAGGTTCTATGTAACTCTGGTTTTCCATTGACTCCTTTACCTCCCTAGAGACGAACTCAATTATCTCCTCCATCCTTTTCATCTCAGCTTCTATGGCCTTCCTAACCATATCTTCCAGATCCTTATAGGCTGGCATCCCTCTCACGCGTATGTCATGGGTTTCCCTGAAGCATATGTGGGAAGTTCCCTCTTAGTTTGTTCCATGAGCCCCTTAATGCGTGCCCTGATCTCTTCAGCCTCCTGTAGGAGCAAACTTACGTCCACTGTGAAACCTGTGTACTTGGAAACTATATCCAAGGCTACTGCGGAGGCCTCTGGATCTGGTATGTCAAGGAAAGACTCCACGACCACAGCGAAATTGTTAATCTTCCTTCTGGCTGTCTCAAAGAGTATTGGGGCGTATGGCCCAGAGATGTAACCTTGCGAGAACTTCTGCATGATATCTAGCTTAGATAGTTCCTGGGCCAATTCCTTAGAATTTGCTATCCAATACGCATTGGGTTTCTCTATCTCTAATCTGTTGGGAATGGGCATCCCAGTGATGGAGATCACAGCACTGACCTCCAGTTTAGTAGCATAGTCAGAAATGAACTTGGCAAGAGGATACGCAGAGTTCACTGGAATGGCAGTCCATGCGTGAAGGACGACCAGATTGGACTCTTTGCCGTAATAAAGTCTTAGGGGAGATTTGGCTACTCCGTCATCCACATGCATGATGGTGGGGAGATGCTTCCTGGAGTAAATCTGTCCAAACTCGTCAACTATTCCCTTAGAAATGAGGTACTCAGTTGCTATCTCGCCAACTAAACCGGCGTCTGGAATTCCTACTATCATGTAATAGGTTTCCTTAGGTTAGGTACAAAGGACTCCTCAACCTCAAAATCCTGGTCCATTATTGTTCACCCCTTATCTTGTCACTATATTGTTCTGCAGTTAGAAGTTTCTTGGTTTCGTCCTGATTGCTCACTCGTAGCTTGAAGATCCACCCTTTGCCGTATGGATCCTTATTCAGTAGTTCAGGTGTTGATGTCAACTCCTGGTTTACTTCTACAACTTCACCGGATAATGGCGAGAAGATGTCTGCAGCCGCCTTAACCGACTCTACCACCGCTAATGACTCCCCAATCCTCACTTTAGTGCCCAATTTAGGCAAGTCTACACCATAACTATGTCCCTTAGCTTCTTCTGCGCATAATCCGTTATTCCCACTGTAGCCACATTACCCTCTATCCTAACCCATTCATCGCTCTCGGTGTAAAGGAGGTCTCTTAACACTATATATTTCCCAACTTTTATCTCACTCAATCATATCACCATTACTTTAATAACGGGAAATCGGATAATTTAACATTATAATCCTTTCCCCTAACCTCCACGTCCATACTACCTCCCAGGAAGAAGTGTTTAGAGTCCACATATCCCATCCCTATGACCCTCTCGAGATAAGGTGAGAACGAGGAACTTGTAACTCTTCCTACAGGTATTCCCATTATCTTGAATGTACTTCCATTCCTTGGGATAACCCTGAGCTTTTTGGGCAACTTGAAACCTACTCTTAACTTATCTACCCCTTGTTTCAGGGAATCCACTAGGGCTTCCTTTCCTATGAACTCCTTCTCGAGTGAGAACACCCAGTATCGAGCCTCTATTGGGTTTACGGTCTCATCTATGTCTTCCCCGTAAAGAACGAATCCCATCTCCTGTCTTAAACTGTCTCTGGCCATTAGCCCCGCTCCCTTGATCCCTCTAGATATAAACGATGAAAGTAAACTTTCAGCAACGTCTGGAGTTGACCAGAACTCTATACCGTCTTCCCCAGTCCAGCCGGACCTGCTCAAGAGAAACACGTCTCGTCCCTCCAGTTTAGAATTCAACATGAAGCGGAGAAATGGCAGATCAATCCTCTCCAAGAAGTCCCATATCTTCCTTCCTTGAACTGCTATCATGACTAATTGGAATGTTAGATCTTCAACGTCTAAGGAGGAGTTGTTCCTTATCCATTTGATGACTTTCTCCCTGTTTATGGCATTGGTAACAACCAGGAATTCCTGATCCGAGACCTTATATAACATAACGTCGTCCACAAAGCCTGCCTTGTCGGTGAGGAAAGCTGTTGGGCCTATCATCTCTCCAGGGGAGGCCCTTGAGACTTCCTTGGCAACGAGACGTTCAACTTCTTTCTGGGCTCCCCTGATCCTCAGCCTACCCATGTGAGATAGGTCGAAAAAGGCTGCCCCCTGCCTGACGCTTATGTGTTCCTCTTGGTAAGAGGAATAGCTCATCGGCATCTCCCATCCTGCGAACTCGCCGAAGTTAGCCCCTAACTTTTCCTCGAAGTTAAGTAGAGGTGTGCGAAACATTCTTAATCGCCTAGCCACTGTAACTCAATTGCTGATGGAGTTTATATGGACATGCATCCATGGCTCCCAAACCTGAACCAAATACGTCAATGTTAGACAGTCATAGGGATCAACGATGTCGATGAACTATTTTACGACATACCTCAAGATATACTCCTGGAAAGTCCAGTAGAGGTAGGTTACAATAAACCGTTGTCAGAAGAGGAGATAAGGCAAAGGCTCGAACAGGTGAAACAAAAAAACAGGAAACTCAAGTACCCTCCTTTCCTAGGTGGGGGGGCTTGTCAACATAGCGTTCCTTCAGTTGTCAAGTTTATCATTTCTAGGTCGGAGTTTTACACCGCCTACACTCCTTATCAACCCGAGATAAATCAAGGCCTACTACAAGCTCTCTTTGAGTATCAGAGTCTTATTGCGGAACTATTGGAGATGGAAGTCGTTAACTCCTCCCACTACGATTGGGGGAGCAGTTTAGCGGAGGCAATAATGATGGGGTTGAGGATCAACAGCAGGAAAAAAGTTCTATTACCTAAATCCATTAATCCTCTCCACAAGCAGGTTGTTGAAACCTGGCTAGCTGGAAAGGAAGTTAACCTAGTTGAGATCCCAGTGGACCAGGAGGGTAGAATGGACCTTGACTTCTTGGACAAACTCAACCCCACGGAAGTCTCCTCTATTTATGTACAACAACCAAATTATTTCGGAGTATGGGAGACAGAAATGGAATACATAGCTGACTGGGCCAGAAAGCACAATATAGTAAGCGTGGCAGGAGTGAGTCCGATCTCACTGGCCCTGGTGAAGTCACCTGGAGAACTGGGTTACGATATAGCTGTGGGAGACGGACAGGAATTGGGAATACCACTCAACTTTGGCGGACCATACACTGGTATATTCGCCACAAGAATGGACATGAAGCTGGTGAGGCAAATGCCCGGTAGAATCGTGGGTATGACTGAAGACGTTAAGGGGGAGAGAGGGTTCACACTGATACTCCAGACCAGGGAACAATTCGCAAGGAGAGAGAAGGCCACATCTAACATCACCACCAACGAGGCACTAGTTGCCATAGCCAATGCGGTGTTCCTTTCCTTGCTGGGAAAGGACGGTCTAAGGGAACTGGCCGAGGAAGTATACAAGAGAACTCACTACGCTTGCGAAGAAGATGGAGCTGGTTGGAAAGAGAAAATGGAGATCTGACTTCTTCGAAGAATTCGTAATGAGCTTTGAAAAGGAATACAATAAAATTCACCTTCACCTATTAAATAAAGGAATTCACGGAGGATTGAAGCTTGGGCCCAACGAGGCTCTCTTCTGTGTAACCGAGGTTCATAGTAAGGAAGCTATAGACGAACTGGTGGAAAGTATTGGAGTAGTGATATAGATGTGGTGACAGGCCAAATGGGATGAACCCCTCATTACGGAGTACAGAGGTACGGGAAGAATAGGTTTCATGGTACCAAAGGAGGATATAGAAGTTACCATAGAAATACCGGAGAAAATAAGGAGAAGAAATGACCCAGAACTCCCACAGCTCAGCGAACTCGAGGTGACCAGACATTTCTTGAGGCTCTCCCAGATGAGCTTCGGCGTGGACTTAGGGATGATGCCGTTAGGATCATGTACGATGAAATATAATCCAAAAATTGAGGAGGATTCTGCGAGAACAGCTGAGAATTATCATCCCCTTCAGGACGAGACAACCGTTCAAGGAAACCTAGAAGTCATCTATGAAATGCAGAGGTGGCTTGCAAGGTTAACAGGAATGGAGGAGTGTAGCTTGCAGGTTCCCGCAGGATCCGCAGGGGAATTCGCTGGAATCCTGATGATAAGGAAGTACCACAAGGAGTTTAACAGGGTTAGAACTGAGATGCTCGTTGCAGATACTGCTCATGGAACTAACCCAGCCAGTGCAGCCATGGGAGGCTTCAAGGTCATTTACATCAAGTCTAACAGTGAAGGTCTGGTTGACCTGGAGACACTAAAGGGGGTAATCGGTGAGAACGTCGCAGGATTCATGCTAACAAATCCCAACACGTTGGGACTCTTTGAAGAGAACATAAAGAAAATAGCTGAACTTGTTCATTTAGTAGATGGGATATTATATTACGATGGAGCAAACCTAAACGGGATACTGGGGATTGCAAGACCAGGAGACATGGGATTTGACATAATTCACCTTAATCTACATAAAACATTTGGAGTTCCCCATGGAGGGGGAGGACCAGGGGCAGGTGCCATATGCGCCAACAGGAAAATGAAGGATTACCTACCCCCTTATGTCAGTAGGGAAGGCGATGTGTACAGGTTCGTCTCCCCTCCTAAATCAATAGGGAGAATGTCGGTTTTTCACGGCAATTTCGGCAACGTGCTTAGGGCCTATGCCTACATACTGGGTCTTGGGACCGATGGGATATCCGATGGTAGG
>Ga0074076_100160_pt1 | contig 12289 bp, 10 predicted proteins | sample YNPg_D_FD_63713 | JGI IMG/M metagenome (GOLD analysis project Ga0074076, IMG submission 63713) | Hot spring microbial communities from Beowulf Spring, Yellowstone National Park, Wyoming, USA - YNP_Beowulf Spring_D v2 (version 2) | ecosystem: Environmental > Aquatic > Thermal springs > Hot...
CACTTAAAGGATTTCAGGCGTGACTCTTTAAACTCGGTTTTCTACACACAGGAGTACGACCTATTAGTGCTAGAGGATTTAAACGTTCAGGATTTGATCCAGAAGAGCGAAAATAAAAAGAGGAAGCTGCGGCTGTACGATTTCTCTTTTTCAGAGCTGTGCTTGAGTGGGAGTTTCGAAAAAGAGGGAAGCTTGTTTTACCTGTTCCAGCGTACAACTCTTCACGCAAGTGTTTTTTGTGCGGGGAAATCAACGAGAATTTTGAAAGAATCTTTAACTGTCCATATTGCGGTTTTACTATTGACCGTGACCTCAACGCTTGTTTTAAAAAGAGGTGGGAGCCACCCGTGGTAGCCTGGAAAGCTTCGCCCACTACCTCCTCTACCCTCTCTTGGGTTGAGGGGGCAAGGGGAAGCGGTGATTCAGGAAGCTCCACCAAGCGGGGTAGCTCACAATTTGCGTAGCTCCCAAGGCTTAAATGGCATTTTTGTGAGCTTTGCCTTTCCTTGTAAAGCGCGGAAAATCGCGTTTGCGATTGCGGCGCTTGGCCCTACAATTCCGCTTTCGCCCATCCCTTTTACCCCTAACGGGTTTAGCGGGGTTGGAGAGTCGTGGTGCACGAGCGTAAAGCTCGGTGTGTCAATAGACGTCGGAAGAGAGTAATTCATAAAACCCAAGGAGAGAGGCTGGCCGTCTTTTGAGTAAACGAACTCTTCGAGCAGTGCTGAGCCAAAGCCCTGCGCCAACCCTCCGTGAAGCTGACCTTCGACTATCATCGGGTTGAGCATAAAACCACAGTCGTCGATCATCACGTACTTCAAGATCTTGGGCTCGAGCGTCTCTTGGTCCACTGTGACAAAAGCGATGTGCAAACCCCCTGACACCGTAAGCCCTTTTGGCTCGTAGTAAACCGTGACTTCAAGACCCGCTTCAAACTCGTCGTGGGAGCGGTACGCAAGTCGCGCAACCTCAGAAAGCGTGCAAACGCGCTGTTTTGTGTCTTTTCTTGTGACCACACCATTTTCGAAAACAAGCTTTTCAAGAGGCTGGTCAAACGTCTTAGAGCAAACTTCTAGTAACTTTTTTCGTATTTTTTCATAGCACTCAAGAAGCGCGCCCGCACCCAAAACCGCGCTTCTACTACCCCAAGTTCCAAAGCCGTAAGGCGTGCTCTGAGTGTCACCGTGATGCACACTCACGTCGTCGACAGAAACGCCAAACAGGTGAGCCGCAAGCTGGGAGAGCGTCGTTTCAAGACCCTGCCCGTGTGGCGAAAGACCTGTGTATATTTCGATTTTGCCATCTGGTGTCACCCTTAATGTCATCGAGTCGTACCCTCTGTGGCGCGCGCCCACAGAATCCTGAATTGAGCTAGGCCCAATTCCTCCGCTTTCAAAACCGAACGCGACACCAATCGCCGAATTGGGGGTCTCAAGCGAGCGCACGAGCTTTTTTGCTATTTGTATCATTCCAAGGTAGTCGCCGCTATCGATAACCCTTCCAAGTGGTGTCTTGTACGGAAACTCCGTGACCACGTTCTTCTCTCTCAGTTCAAGCGGGTCGATTTTCAGCTCATAGCTCAGCTCGTCCACCATTCTTTCCAAAACGTAGCTAGCCTGAGCCTGTCCAAAACCTCTGTACGCGCCAGTGGGCGTTTTGTTTGTGACATAGCACGTAAGCTCAAGCTCGATATTCGAAATTTTGTAAGGACCGCTCATACTCACGAACGTTATCGTAGGAGGTCCTAAGCTCATCGCGCCAAACGCACCCAAATCCGCGTAGAACCTGTCGCGTAAGCCGAGTATTTCACCATCCTTTTTTGCGGCAATTTCCACCTCATGAATTTGCTCTCCTGCGTGAACCGTTGAAAACATGTCCTCGCTTCTTGTGGCGACCCACTTTACGGGCTTTCCAAGCTTCATCGCGGCGTAGCTCACAAGAACTTCCTCTCGGTAAAAGTCCTGCTTGTTTCCAAACCCTCCGCCCACATCAGGTGCGACAACCCTTATTTTGTGCTCGGGGTAGTTCAAAACCTCTGAAAGCAACGTCCTCACAAAATGAGGCCATTGGGTTGAGCTGTACAGCGTGAGAACACCGCTACTTCTCTCAAAGGTCGCAAGCGCGCCGCGTGGCTCGATTGGCGCGCCGTACTGCCTTTGTAGCTCAAACCTACGTTTCAAAAGAATCGGAGCGTTTTCGAACACCTCTTCAACTCTTCCAGTCTTTAGCTTTCGCGTGTACGCCACGTTGTCCTCCCAGTTTTCGAAAAGCTTGGGCGAGTCTTTTGAAAGCGCTTCCTCTAAGCTCAAAACAGGAGGTAGAACTTCGTAGTCCACGCTCACCAAATCCGCAAGCTCCTCAGTTTCGTACAAGTTTTTTGTGACAAACGCCACAACGGGCTCTCCCACAAACCTCACTTTTTTGTGCGCGAGCGCGTAGTAAACGGGTTTTCTTGCGCCTTCTGGAAAGGATATGAGTGGCATTTCTCTTGTGTGCTTTGCTATTTGCTCACCGGTGATGCAAAGCTCCACCTTGTGTATAAGCTCGCTTGTGTCAACTTTTTTCAAATAAGCGTGGGGCACGGAGCTTCTCAAAAAGCCCATGTAAAGCACGTTTTGCGGTTTTATGTCGTCAATATAGCGCGTTTCCGCGAGTAGTACCCTTAAATCCTCCTTTCTCTTCACCTCTTTTCCGATCAACTGCCACACCGCTACCAGGGTGGGACAAATCGCTTGAGCGTCAAAAGCTCAGGCGTTATCGCTTCTTTAGGAACGTATCTACCGCAGTAGGAACACTGTAAAAGCGGCGGACTCTTTCTTACCACAACGAATTCTGGCTTTACAGGTTCCCTTGGTTGAGAAGTGACGCAGTTAGCGTTCGGGCAGTTCATAAAGCCCGAAAGCACACCCGGAAACTCGGGCGTGAACTCTTCCGAATCCACGTAAAACTTTGCGTCTTCGTAGAGTAGCAAAATTTTGAGTAGCAGCTCGTTTGGCGCTTGCTTGAGCGTTATTCTCACTTCTTGCTGCTTTTTTTGAATTGTGGCTTCGCTGTTTTCAAGTAGCTTTAAAACAGGCTCGATTTTTTGTGTGTGTAAAACGACGGTCACGTTCTCCATTTTCTCTCACTCCACGATGCTATAAAGTAGCGCCATGCGCGCGGGTAAGCCGTTTGCAGCTTGCTCGAAATACCTTGCGTGTTTTGTGTAGTCCACCTCAAGTGGTATTTCCTCAATTCTTGGTAAGTGGTGCATCACGATCATCCTGTCCTTTGCGTTTTCGAGCATCTTTGTGGTTACAATATAGCTACCCTTTACCCTTTCATACTCTTGCGGGTCTGTCATTCTTTCCTTCTGTAGCCTTGTGACGTAAAGCACGTCAAGTTCGTGAATCACCTTCTCCACGTCATCCCACTCGGTGAATTCGACGCCTTTTAACTTTAGGTAGTCTTTTACTTCATCTTTGGTTCTTAGCTCCTTTGGGCTGATCAAGTATAGCTTTACGTCTTTAAAAAGAGACAAACCAAGACAAAGAGAAGACGCAGAGCGCGTGTGCTTTAGGTCGCCAAGTATTCCAATCGAAAGCCCATCGATTGAGCCAAACTCGCGCCAAAGCGTGTAAAGGTCTGTGAGCGTTTGGGTTGGGTGGTGCTGCGTTCCGTCACCCGCGTTGATCACAGGAACGCGAGCAATCTGCGCCGCAAACTTCGCCGCACCCTCGATTTTGTGCCTTAGTACGATCACGTTGGAGTAGGAGTCGGCCATCCTGATTGTGTCCGCAAGGTTTTCGCCCGTTACAACACGAGCGGTCGAAGGATCGGCAAAACCGATCACACCACCACCAAGCCTTTGCATCGCCGCTTCAAAGCTTAGCCTAGTTCTCGTGCTAGGCTCAAAAAACAGCGTGCAAAGTATTCTACCCTTTAGCTGGTCGGTCGCGGATTTCACGTGTTTTCTCATTTCTTCTGCGATTTCAAAAAGAGACTCGATTTCGCTTCTTGAAAAGTCGGTGATCGCGATAAAGTCTCTGCCTTTGATGTTGGCCAAAGCCCACACCTAGTCCTTCCAGCAGTTTGCGAGGTCAACCATCCTACAAGGCCAAACCTCTGGTTTCCGTAAAACGTACTGAATAAACTCTTCTAGTAACACCATTCTGTAAGCTCTTCCCGTGCATTCAGGGTGTAGCACGAGTGCAAAGAAGCCTCCGGGTTCGTTTTCATAAGCGTAGTCGAAGTCCATTTTCCAGATTTCAAAAACCTTTGATGCGGCGTCAAGCTTTGGGTAAAACGTTGACTCGCCAAGGAAGTACGCAAGATCGTCTTCTTCAAGCTCGTTCACTGGGATGTTCAAAAGATTCACTTCCTTGCCAAACTCTGGTGGTCTATCAGTGTGGTAAACGTCCCCATCCCTTACTTTTGAAACGCGGAAGTCGTAAGGTCCCATGTGCTGCGAGATGTACTTAAAGCCGAGCTTTATCAAAAGCTGAACCGTTCTTGGGGATAGCTCGTTTGCGCGAGGAATTTCGAACGGAACCCTGTAGCCCACAGGTCTTTCACCAGTTGCGTTCACAATCGCGCGTATTCCCTTTTCGAAAGACTCCACTTCTTCGTTTTCTGTGAGAGACGCCGGGCACTCATGGAAGTAGCCGTGGTGCGCGATTTCGTGTCCACGTGTGTGCAGATCCCTTACCATTTCAGGATAAGTGTCCGCGATAACGCCGGGTGTAAAGAAGGTGGCCTTAATTCCGTATTTGTCTAGCAGTTTCACGATTCTCGGTATTCCTGTTACAATTCCGAATTCGCCTCTTGAGAAGTTGATTGGTCCGTAGTTTCCTTCGCGTAGCAGCCCAACCGCGCGCATTCTCAGAAAAATCGACCACGCATCAAGGTCAAAAGTCACGCAAAACGCAAGCCTTTTTCCTTTTGGTAGTTCGATTGGCATACTGCTAAACTACCAAAAGAGACTTTAAGCTTTTTCCAATTTCTGTTCAACTTCTCACGCACTTTACTTTGATAAAAAACTTTACTAGATTTTTAGCTAGGAATATTTTGCAACAAGCAATCTTTAACCAAAAAACTTTATATAGCTAGTTAAAAAATTACAAGATTATGGGTCAGGACAAAAAACCCACGGTGTTTCTAAGAGAAGCCACGGGGTTAGTGAAAAGAGCTTCCTTTCTTGACGCAATCTCGATAAATATAAGCAACATGTCGGTGGGTGCGGCTTTAGGCGTAATCGGTTATACAATGACCGCGGTCAACGTCATAGGACTAAACTTGGTTCTTGCCTCAGTGCTCGCATTTCTGCTTTCAATACCACAAATCGTCGTGTACACGATGATGGTAAGAAGAGTTCCGCGTACAGGTGGCGATTACGTTTGGGTAACAAGGACGCTAGGAGGAATCTTTGGCGCACCGTTATCTCTTATGGGTTACACTTTAGAGACAATGGCTTATATGGCGCTCATAGTTCTCGCTGGCGTTTTTGCGATAGGTTCTGTTGGACTGTTCTTTGGGAACAACTCCTTTTTAGGACTAGCCCTACCTGGAAACATCCCAGGTTCGGATCCGACTGCGCAGATCATCATAGGCGGCGCGATCTTTGTGATTTTAATTCTTGTAAACATTTTCAAACCGAGCGCTGGTTTTAGACTTGTTTCCATCTTAACTTTGATCGGAATTGCTACGTTGCTAATCGCAATCTTTTCGTATCTAGCCTTTGGTAAGGCTGGTATAATCAGCTATATGAACACGCTTTCTTCGATCGCCAACACCACTTCTGTGACTTATCAGAGTTTGGCATCATCCTATACTGGACCTAACTTTAGCTTTGCCGCTACAATATTCATGTTGCCTTTCTTTGCGATCTTTGTTTATCCTTGGCTTAACGCAGGACCAGCTGTTGCCACCGAAATTAAAGGTAAAAGCGCTGTTGAATGGAATGTTCCTATTGCGGCGATAACCGTTTTCGTGCTAGCTACAGCCGCGTTTGGTGCAATGTACTACGCTGGAGGCCTGCACTTTATCAACGAGGCTCTCGCAAATCCCACGCTTGTGTTTGATTACTCTTTCAACTTCTGGACGCTTGCAATGGGCATAAGCAATAACATCGTGTTACAGTATATATTGGGAATCGGATGGATCGCTTGGGAGCTTGCAATCCTTGCTTATGCGATCATAGTGGTTTCAAGATACGTTTTCGCACAGGCTTTTGACGGCTTTCTTCCAGCAAGATTTGCTTACGTTTCACCACGCTACGGTTCTCCAGTAAACTCTTTGCTGTTTACACTTATAATGGTTGTTGCACTGGCCACCGTGTCAGCATACTTTTATGGAGGATTACAGTCGCTTTATGCGGCCACAATAGCTTCTATGATTTACTTTTTCTTTGTAGGAATAGCGGCGGTGATTTACGCACAAAGAAACGAAAAAGGTGGATCAAAAGCCACACTCACTATTGCAGGTGTTTTGATGACCCTTGTGTTTGCTTACATCATCTACGACTATCTTGCCAACCCGACAATCTGGGGAACTTCTGCTACCGCTTTTGGAATTCCTGGGACTTACTTCGCGTATGGTTATGTTGTCGCATCATTCATAGCAGGGCTAATCATTTACGATATTTCAAGAATCAGGTATTCCAAGCAAGGAATCAACATAGAACTAGCGTTTAAGACAATTCCGCCCGAGTGAAAATCAAAGAGTGATGCTAGCTATACACTCACCTTTTTCTTTTTCAAAGATGTACACAACTCTTGGCTTAAACCTTATTACGCTTTGTTCCTTAAACTCTTCGGTTTTGATCACACATTCATTTCCTTCAACCGAAACGTGTAGCAAAAACTCATCACCTAGAGGCTCCAAAAAAGAAAGGGACGCAGAAAGGCTGTTTTTGAGGTCATAAGTGTCACCTCAGAAGGTCTAAAACCGAGTAAAACCTCTTTCTGTAAAAAGTTTGCAAGCGCGGTTTGCTCAAGCTGAAGGCTCTGCGAACCTATCGAAATCTTTACGCGTGTTCCGCTCAGCGCAACAACCCTTGCCTCAACAAGGTTCATCGGAGGGGAACCCAAAAAGCTTGCGACAAACACGTTTTTCGGGTTCTTATAAACCTCAAGTGGGGAACCAAGCTGAACAATTTTTCCATGGTTCATCACCGCAATTTTGGAGCCTAGCGCCATCGCCTCAGTTTGGTCGTGCGTCACGTAAATCGTGGTGATTCCAAACCTCAAGTGAAACTTTTTGATCTCCTCTCTCATTTGAACCCTGAGCTTTGCGTCCGGGGGGGGTTCATCGAAAAGAAACACCTTTGGGTTTCGAACGAGCGCGCGTGCGAGCGCAACCCTTTGCTGCTGACCACCAGATAATTCGTAAGGTTTTCTTGTGAGAAGTTCAGAGATTTGTAGCAGTTGAGCAACATCCTTTACTCTTTGTTCGATTCGATGTTTATTTAGTTTTTTCATTTTGAGCGGAAAGGCGATGTTGTCAAAAACGCTCATGTGCGGGTAAAGCGCATAGTTTTGAAAAACCATCGCCACGTTTCTATCATACGGTTCGGTGTCGGTCACGTCAACACCGTCAATGTAAACTCTTCCGCGCTCTGGTTTTACAAGTCCTGCGACAATTCTAAGTAGCGTGGTCTTTCCACAACCAGAAGGTCCTAGAACCACCAAGAACTCTCGGTCGTCAAGCTCAAGCGTGACATCGTCCACCGCTTTTATGCTACCAAAGCTTTTCGTGACTCCTTGGAGAGCTACTTTGGACACACACTCACCTCTTAATACCTGTTAGCGCAATTCCCTTAATAAAGTATCTTTGAAAAATCGCGTAAACCAAGATCGTAGGAATGATCGCAAGTGTCGTCGCCGCTGTCAAGTAGTTCCATTCGATCGCTTGGCCGTTTGCGGTTTTAAAGAAGCCCACGGGTATCGTGAACATGTTTGGCGTTTGGGCGACGATGAGCGGCCAAAGAAAGTTGTTCCACACGCTTATAAACGTGTAAATCGCAACCGCGCTGAGCGCTGGTTTTGTAAGCGGAAGGCTCACTCTGAGAAAAGCGTTAAAAGGCGTTGCGCCGTTGTCAGCAGTTCCAGATAGGTTTATATAGATTTCTGGATTTGAGCATTTGTGTGCACGGGCAGTAGGGTGGTAGTAGAGAAGACCCAAGACCTCCTTCTCGAGGGAGGGGTACGTGCACAGGAAGCAAGGGGACTGAAGATGGTCGGCGTTCCCCATGATGCCTTCCCCGGCGTGTGAGTGGGTGGGTGCGTCGAGACAGGGGGAAAGCGGAGTGACCCCGATGAACTCGTGAGGGGGCTATATGATGCTGTGAAGCCCAAGCTCTACTATGCGTATGATAGGCATGCGGATGCATACCTATGTATACCTACGTAGAGTGAAACCCTTGGACCACCCAACCACCTGTTTTAGCGGTAAGTGTAGAAAGAATACTCGAAACAAGCTGGGACGAAGGCTTTGCGAAAAAGGCGTTCAAGGTTCTTTTAAAGTACGACGAGTGGTGGAACAAAAAAAGAGATGAAGATTTCGACTTGCTTTGCTCGTACCACGACCCTCTTGAGAGCGGATGGGACGACAGCGTGAGATGGGACGATGTAAAGGTGCAGGAAAGCCCTCACGGAATGTACCCGGTTGAGGCGGTCGACCTTAACTGCTTGCTCTACAAACAAAGAAGCGTTTTGAGTCATCTTGCGAAACGACTCGGATTCGGCGAGCTTGCGAAGAACTACGAAAACTTGGCGCAGCAAAGCGCACAGCTTGTGAGAAAGAAAATGTGGGACGGAGACTTCTTCTACGACTTGGTAAGCGGCTCACACAAAATGCTCAAAGTAAAGACGCCCGCCGCTTTCCTTACGCTTTTTTCACGCGTTGCCGACAATTCTCAAGCCAAAACTCTCGTAAAGCACCTTTTTAATAAAGAAGAGTTTTGGACCGCTTTTCCGCTACCCACGGTGAGCAAAGACCACCCGAAATACGACCCAGAAGGATACTGGAGAGGAAGGTCTTGGGTCAACCTCGTTTGGTTTGCGTATCACGGACTAAAGAACTACGGTTTTTACGAAGAAGCGTCGAAGCTTGCGAAGAAAGTTTTTCGCGCGATGAAAAAGAGCTTTAGCTGTAGAGAAAACTATAACAGCGCAACCGCCGAACCAATGGGCGCGGTGGACTTTGGTTGGTCCACGCTAATACTCGACATCGCAAAACAAGAAGCGCTTTGAATGCGCTTAAATTCGGGAAAGCGCTCGTTTGTAGGAGTTGACAAAACGAACGCATCTAGCTGGCTTTTCCGCGCTACTTGCGACAACCTTTTTGTACCGAGCAACCACAAACATGCTACAAACAAGCGTTCCGTTGTTCGCGAAGTACTACCTTGACGCGTCTGAGCTAGTGGTGTCTTACATCACGGTTGCTTCGTACGTCGCAAGCTTTTTTGCGGTGCTTTACATGGGGCTTGTTTTAAGAAGGGTGAAGCGCACGATCACTTTTGGCTTGGGTTTGATGAGCGCGACAATTCCGCTTTTTGCTCTCACAAAAAACGTTTTTACGCTTGTAGCTGTGGTCACCGCGATAAACGTGGGCGCAGGCCCCATACAACCTCTTCTTCTGACTTCAGCCGTGCTTTTGAGCGATGAAAGAACGAGATTCAGAAACATAGCGCTTTACACCTCAGCTTTGAGCCTTAGTCTTATTCTTGGGCCTCTTTACCAAGCTAGCATGCTTTTTGTAACAAGAGACAACCTTTTGATTTCGATGCTCGCGTTTACGCCGTTTGTGGTTTTGGGTTTTTTGCTTTTTCGAGAAGTAAAACTAGCGGAAAGCGTGACAAGCGGGGCGCTACCCGACATGCGCTTTCTTAAAAACAGAAATTTTTTGATAGGAATCGTAGCGAACGAAACGTATTCAATTCCGTTTGTCGCGCTCACCACGTTTGGCGGAATCACCGCAAAAAGCGTGTTTGGTGCGTCTTACACACAGGTTGAAGCGCTTTTTTCGTGCTTTTTTGTTACGTCCTTCTTTACTAGGATTGTGATAAGCAGAATCAAAATTCAAAGAGAGCACTTGGTGACTTCTTCTATTGCTCTCACATTGGTTGGTCTTTTTGCGATTTACCTTTCGCAAAACTTGTACGAGCTTGCGGCGGCTTTCGTTCTTTTGGGTTATCCACACGGTGCCACCTATCCTGTTTCAGCGAGCTACATCGCAGATTCCGCGACAAAAGAAAGCCTGGCATCGGCAAACGCGCTTTCGTCCTTCTTGTTTGGTGTAACAACGGTTTTGAGCGTGCCTTTAGTGGGTTTGGCTGAAGAGTTCTTAGGACTCAAACAAGGTTTTTTGTTACTCGAAGCACCGGTTGTCGCGATGGGAATTACGTTCTTTGTCCTAAAACGAATGATGTGAGGTTTGTGTAAGGCGCTACGCTTACAAAACACAAATAACGCTTACGCCGATGCCGTAGTCAGCAGTTTCAAAATAAATAGCTTTTTATAGGTGTTTGTCATATAGTATTCTGTGCCTGAAAGATTATACACCTTGAAAGAGGCGTGTTTGCTCCTTGGCCTTCACCCTATTCAGAAGTGGGATAAGGCAAAATCAGGGTTGTGAGGACACCTGGCGGTCGCAGGAGAATACCACAATCAGAAATCAGGAGGTTGCAGGGTGAAAAAGGCATACGGAGCGTTATTGGATATGCAAGAGTTTCTTCTAATACGCAGAAATTGGAGAGGCAGGTTGAATATTTGAGACAGAGCGGTGTACAAGAAGTGATCACCGACATAGGCTCAGGCTTGATTGAAAAGAGAAAGGGCTTCCTGAGGCTTCTCGAGCGGGTGCTACACAACGAAGTGGATAAAGTTGTGGTATTGTATGAAGACAGGCTCACAAGGTTTTGACACATTGAAAAAAGTGTTTGAAGCACATGGAACAACAATCGAAGTGCTAAACCAAACAGATGCAAAACCGCCACAACAAGAACTTGTCGAAGATCTGATCACGATAATATCTCGCTTTTCTGGTAAACTGTACGGAATGAGAAGCCATAAGCAAAAGGAGGTCGTGAAGCGTGCTAAAGAGCTATTCGCTCAAACATGAGCGTGGAGAGGAGCTCTTTCCGCTCCTCAAAGCTTACAGGGACGCTGTGAACCGCGTACTTGAAGAGCTTTGGAATAGCATAGAGTGGGAAAAGGAAGGTTAATGGAAAGAAGCAGTGGAGGCTCCTACCCAAGTACAAGGTGGACATCCCACAGCAAAGAGTATAAGAAGAAGCTCAGGGAAAGCCTCCTCGTGGACTGGCCTTACGCAGCCCACTGGGTTGACTCAGCGATAAAGACAGCCTACTCAATATTTAAGACTTGGAGGAAAAACTATGTTAAAGGAGACAGGAGGCGGAGGAGGCCCACCGCCAAAAGACTCTTCGCAAGAGCCAAACAAACACTCATAAAGCTTGAGGGTGAAAAACTCAGGGTGACAGTTAAACCAGGCGAGCACGTGCACATAGACCTCACCCACAGATATTTCCCCCTACCCTCCGAGGTGTCCTCGGCGGGTCTGGGTGAACCCATAATCACACCAGAGAAGATACACTTACCCGTGCACTACGAGGATGGGAACCAAGGCGGAAAACCCAGTGTGGCGTGGGACTTCAACCTCCTCTCCTTTGATGGCTACTCACCTGAAACAGGGTGGATAAGGATAGACACATCGAAGCTGGCATCGGTGCACATCTCATCATTCGAGAAGAGGCGGAGCGTTCAGAGGAAGGCTTCAAAATCAAAGAAGGCGAGGAGGATCCTTGCGAAGTACTCGAACAGGGAGAGGAACCGTGCGGGAAAACACCAGCTCGAAATCACGCGTGTGATCCAGTCGGTGTGTGGCCCGGTGGGCCTCGAAGAGCTCAAAAAGCAGGGGATGTTTTCGCGTTCGCGTATCTGGAATCGTAGGATTTCGAGGAGTGACTGGCGGGGTATCGCAAGAATACTCGAGGGAAGGATGGGTGAAGTCAAAGTAGAGGAGCTCGACCCCTACGGTTCCTCCTCCTACTGCTCCAGGTGTGGGTGGGAGAACAGAGACCTGAATGGGGCAGATATCTTCGTGTGTGGTGGGTGCGGTCTCCGATTGGACAGGCAGCTCAACGCCGCCATAAACCTCTACATGCGGATGAGGTTCGGGTACACTGTGGGGTGGGTGCGCGGAAAGAATGAGGTTGAACTGAGGATGGAGGGCGCTTCCCGCAGACTCTGGTGGGACCACGTGGTTCTCCCAAGCCTTGTGGGTGGGTGCG
>Ga0074076_100162_pt1 | contig 12244 bp, 19 predicted proteins | sample YNPg_D_FD_63713 | JGI IMG/M metagenome (GOLD analysis project Ga0074076, IMG submission 63713) | Hot spring microbial communities from Beowulf Spring, Yellowstone National Park, Wyoming, USA - YNP_Beowulf Spring_D v2 (version 2) | ecosystem: Environmental > Aquatic > Thermal springs > Hot...
TCAGGCAGGCTCAGTCCTTCCTTCAAGCGGCTGGTACAATGCGGGGTCGTGTTGTATCCATATCTGCAACACCAAATCAGGGATGGAGGTTCTCTTCTTGGCTAGGGTCAGGTTACTGGGTCCTTTTTAGGTTCTATCTCAGTCATCTTCTATAGTTGTTTCTTCACCGATAACAGAAACAGCAACTTTTGACGCTCAGCTTGAGATTATAACCTCAGGATGGGTAAAGTATTCTTATGGCACATCAACTGGAGCTTTGAACGGGAATGGCACATTATACATACCCTTGGGAAGTGATGTAACTCTGACAGCTTACCCTGCATCTGCTCTCTATACCTTCTCAGGCTGGCATGGAGCAACTAACTCAACTTCTTCATCTATAACCTTAGAATTAACCCAGCCTTCAATCATAACTGCAACATTCTCCTACAACTATTTTGCAATATCAGCTATTGCAATAGTTATAGTGGTAATAGCTATACTTCTCTTCTTTTTCTTAAGAAAGGTAACCAAGTAGCTACACCAAGCTCATCTTCATTTATAGTTATGTCAAATCGTATTGATACAGTGTATTAAGATTCATCTTCGCATCGAGGTGATGATGGTGTTTGGATGTGAGCAGGGCAGAAGAAATCACTTCTGAAGTAAGGAGACTTGTCGTAACCTGCAGAGCTTTAGAGGCTCAGTTAAAGGAATCAATACCGAAAAAGGTTCATAACGAAACAGTGGCAAAGATGCAGGCTGAGATAGACAGGCTGAAGGGCGAGCTCAACTCTGTCAAGGAAGAATTGGAGAGGACAAGGAGCATAGGTTCATACCTGGCGTCTATAGAAAGCGAGGTCAAGAATCAGAGCGAATCTTTTTCCGCTTTGGGGAGGAAGATAGAAGAAGGGACTGTCAGCAATGAAATATATCAGCAGAGTCTCCAGAGAATAAGAGAACTGGAATCAACGATTGAGAACCTTCGTTCAACAACTGTACCCAGAGAAGTGTATTCGCAGCTGGAGACAAGATTGCAGGGAATGGTTGAAAGAGAAGCACTCGAAAAGGCAGAAGCGAGAATAAGGGAGCTTGAAGCAATAGTATCAAATTCTGTACCAAAAGAAACACTTGAGGAGCTTAAAGCCAGGATAACGGAGCTGGTTAGCGAGGCTCTAGCTAATGTGGCTAAAGAAGCTGTGGCGGCTGCGCAGGCATACGATAGCAAGAAGAACGAAGAAATGCTGGCCGAGGCAGAGAAAGCTGTAGCTCCGGTCGAAGTTTTGGACACGGAGACTCAGCCTGCTGCTGATACCAATGCTTCTATAAACATTCAGGACTCAGTAACTCCAGAGGTCACAGTGCCTGATATTCAGAGCGAAGAACCAACACAATAAAACAGTTCATAAGGTAATTTTTTATCTTACAGTTATAAATAGCTACTCTGCATAGCAGCGGAGAAAGGGTTTGCAGGCTGGATACGAGGACCTGATTAAAGAACTGAAGTTCCTAGGCTCTTGCTCAAGGTGCGGTATAGCTCTGCAAAAGACGAAAAAGCATGCACTTTGTCCCTGTGAATAAAAAGGCCAGATGGGAATTTCCAGTTCAGAAAGATACAGAGATGAACCTACCTTGGAACATAGCTGTAGGAGTAATATGCGATAACTGTGCAAGGCAGAACTTGAAGCCTTTCTGGGCTGTGGAATTGCGAGGAGATTCTGTTTATAACTATACTATGGTGGAGCTCGAGGATTCTTTTGTCCCTGATGAAGAACTGAAAAGATTTGTTAGAGAAGCAAACGGTAAATTCAGCCTGAAAGATTCACCTGCTAAGATAAGAACAGCTGTTCAGAAGTTCATATCAGGCAAGGATATGCCAGAATCGGAGTTATCGCTTGTAAGGTGGTACGTCTGGCAGAAGATATTTAACGATAAAAGGATGCCAAGAGATGCAAGAGAGAAAATTTCTTTTCTTGACCAGAGGTCCCTTGCAGATTACATCAATATTCAGGTCAGGGAGAAATTAGGTATTGACCCCTTCTCTTGAAAATAAATCACTCAACGATTATAAAGGTGTATTCACATTTAAAAATCGAAACAGCTTGAGATATAAATTATTCCAGCTCCTTGCATTAATCATTTTACTTGGACTGTTCATGCATCAGCCCAGACAGGGAAGTACAGAAAGTAGTTGTGGTTCATTTCAATATGTCTGTGGACCCAGGGAGCCAGCAACTCTTCCAAGATGCACTGACAGAAGCAAGAGATGTTTCTGCCTCTGCAATAGTTATAGACATGAATACACCTGGAGGTTTGCTACTGAATGCTGAAAACATAATAGGGATAATACAGCAGGCACAGATGCAGGGGATAAAGGTCTATACATTTGTAGAGCCGTCTGGCTGGGCAGCTTCCGCTGGAAGTTATATTGCAATGGCTACAGACGGAATCTACATGGGCCCTGGCTCCATAATAGGTCCTTCGACACCTATAGTGGTTGGAGGCACACAGCGAGCAGCAGCATGTCGAGAACGCAACACTTGCTACAATGAAGTCTCTGGCTGAAGAGCATGACAGAAACGTCACAGCAGCAGCGCTAATGGTAACTAACAACGTAGCCTATACAGCCTCTGAAGCTGTCAAATATGGAATAGCTAATGGCTTTGCTGATAGCCTGCAACAGATGCTATCAACTTTAGGCTTGGACAATGCTCAGCTCTTTGATGTCTATCCATCAGCATATGCTCAGTTTTTGAGCTTCCTTTCCAACCCAACTGTGGATGGCTTCCTTATACTGCTTGGCTCTATAGCGATACTTCTAGACCTTTACCATGCGTCTCTAGTCTTGACAATTGCAGGGGTTATAATGCTGGCTTTAGGCTTCTTTGGCGCACAGCTGATAGGTGCACCTATAGTTGCGTTTGTAATACTTGCCTCTTCAGCTGTTCTTATCATACTGGAGGTTAAAACAGGTCATGGCTTCTCGATGCTTGCTGGTATAGCGCTTGCAATATTTGGTATATGGCTTCTGGCTGGAAGCAGTGAAGGCTACTCTCCTTTTCCATTTACCACTTTTCAATATGCTACGTGGGGTGTTGTTGCTGCAATTTCATTCCTGGGAAGTCTATATCTGATAAAATTGAGAGAAGGAGTAATGAAAAGGGAAAAGGCAGTAGCTGTTGAGAGAGTTGTAGGTAAAATAGGCTACATTACATCAGACGTTAATCCTCCGCACTATGGTACTGCCAATATAGCGTCTGAGGACTGGACAGTTATCTCAGACATACCAATGAAAGCAGGTGAGAGAGTCAGGGCTGTAAAGGTTGAAGGTACTATAGTTAGGGTGGAAAGGGTGGAAGATGACTGATAAAACAGCCCAAAAGAAATTCACAGCATACAGTCTTTTGCTGATTCTGCTTATTGCTATTTCAGGGATTGCAATTTCTGTTCTCGGAGTTGAGGAGAATCCTATCTAACGAAGTAGGGGGTGGAACCTTTTTACTTTTAGGCGTAATACTTATCGTTACAAGCATTCTAATAACAGTTGGAATAGCTACAACAAGAATCGACAGGATAACAAAGAGGTACCATAATCTCAGTTCTTACGTAGGGAAGAATGGTATTGTCAAGGAGAAGATACCTGCGGGAGGAAGGGGCGTTGTACTCGTGGAAAACGAGCTGTGGACTGCTTTTAGCAACGATGAGATAAATGAGGGAGAATTGGTTACAATCGTTAATATAGAGGGAGTTACATTGATAGTCAGGAGGCAGAAATAGTGATACCGCAAACATCTTTTCAGCTCAGCGCGCAATTACCTTCTCTTATCGCTGTAGTGATCTTTGTTGTCATAATTCTTATCTTTGTTGTAAAGGCGGTAAAGATAGTTAAGGAGTATGAAAGGATAGTGGTCTTCAGGTTTGGAAGAGTTCTTGCGGAGAAGGGTCCGGGTTTAGTGCTCATCTATCCCTTTATTGACCAGCCGAAGAAGGTAGACTTGAGGGAAAGGTACATAACCATTCCGCATCAGACATGCATTACAAAGGACAATGCACCTGTAGATGTAGACTTCATAGTGTATTTCAAGGTCTTCAATGCAGCAGATTCAGTGATTCAGGTGCAGAAGTTTGAAGGTGCTGCAACAGGAATAGCTACAACAACGCTGAGAGCTGTTATAGGAGATATAGTGCTGGATGAAGTGCTGGCAAAGAGAGAAAACATAAACGCAATTCTCAGGACAAAGCTTGATGAAGTAACATCAAGGTGGGGTGTGAAGATCTCTAACGAGGATATCAGAGAGATACTTCCACCGAAGAACGTGCAGGATGCAATGATTCTGCAGATGTCGGCTGAGAGAAGCAGGAGGGCAATAGTTACTGAAGCTGAAGGGAAGAAGACAGCTGCAATTACAGTTGCAGAAGGAGAAAAACAATCCAACATACTGAGGGCAGAGGGAGAAAGACAGGCAGCAATACTGAGAGCTGAAGGTTATGCTCAAGCCCTTCAAACAGTCTTCGGAGCTGCGAAGCAAGTAGATTACAAAACAATGATACTACAGTATCTTGATGCTCTGAAGGCAATAGGCTCTTCGCCATCCACGAAATTCATCTTTCCCATGGAGTTCACGAACCTCATAAACCCTATACAGAGATTTCTCCAGCAGACAGAAGATAATAAGGAAAAGCAGGACTAAGAGCCTTCCTGGTTTGAAGGCTGAGAACTTTCTTTTTCTCTTCTTTTGTTGTAGGCTAATGTTCTTTCCCATCATGTCAAGGTATTCAGATAGTTGATAGACAGCTCCGCAATATTCGCACTTTGTTACCAGAGAAGAAGGCACCTTTAACGGAGCACCACAGTTCTGGCATTTCAGCTGTTCTATGTTTAAGCTAGCTCTTTCTTCCTGTCTGGTCTCTCCCCATCCCCTCTGTAGCTCCTGGTAAACCTGGTCTGCCAGCATATCTATCCTCTGGTCCAGAGTCTTGTGTAGTTCAGAAAGCTGCTGCAGATATAGCTGTATATTCACATCTTCCCTTCCAGAAATCTTTCTCTTCATCCTGCTGACAAGCCTTTCAGAATCCTTCTTTTCAACAAGCAAAAGGTTTCTTATTACGGACAGCTGCTTCATTATTTCTGCCGCTGATGTTATGGACTCTCTCAAGTTTGGAGAAAGCCTCTGTTCATCCACTTCAAATCCGCATCTGCTGCTTATCTTCTGAATTATCTCATTCTTGGCATCCCTGAGCATCAATTCCTATCATCACTTTCAGAGAAACTGCATAACCTGCCGGTAAAGTGCTTTAGCATCCTTTGTTGGGCCTGCCAGCTGAACGAGAGTCTTTCCCTGGAACTCAAGTATTCCCTCCCTTGTTATCAAACTAACTTCCTTATACTTGACTCCGTGCAGTTCAGCCAGTTGGATAGATACGCGTCATCGCTTTTTATTATCTTCCCCCTTCTTGCATACATTATCAGCCTTTTGTTCGTGATAAAGACCTGGTACTGCTTTTCTCCGTACCTCATCTTGGTGGAGCTGCTGAATCTAATCTCTTCCCCAGGTGTTAAATAATCTTCAATCGCCATTGTACCAAAATCTCATACCTGTGTATTTATTCCTTTATTCTAGCTCATCCTTGTAGAATAGTATTTACCATGCTGTCAAATAAGTGGTGAAAGCCATTATAAAACTTGCAATCTTTGTTAAGCTGTGGGTATGCAGATACAAGGCTGGTCTTACCAGATGCTTGTCGGCGCTTTCCTAGTGTTTATTGGTGAAGGTTCAATGATACAGGGCATAATCAGCCTTCTCACAGCATCCATACTGTTGCAGAACTGCCATCTTTGAATTATACGCTGATGGGGATGGGGGCAACAGGTCTCCTTTTTGCTCTGTCAGGTATATCTCTTCAGGCTGCTGGCATACTAATAGTGCTTAGGCCAGGTAGAAAGTCCAGGAACCTGAATTCCAGCAGCAGAATACCTCTCACAGCTTGAAATTTGCTTTCTTATCGATAAACGTTCTTTTTATAAATATGGGTTTTACATATCCTGCTGATGATAAGTAGGAGTTTCTCTGTCGCTGTTATGGTTAAGGATGCGGATAAATCGACTGATTGGTATAAGGAGAAGCTCGGGTTTCAGGTTGCATCTGAAGAACACTGGGTGACTGCATGGCCAAGAGGTGTCTCGTGGAGAATTCACCTCTGCCAGGGAGACTTGGAACCAGGTAACACAGGAATAGCTCTTTACTGTACAGATTTGGAAGGAACCGCAAATCTGCTTAAGAAAAGGGGGTAAAGTTCCACAAGGACGTGACAAAGGCAGCGTGGGGCAACTATGCTCAGATAGAAGACCCTGATGGCAATATAATATGGCTGATAGAGGGCAGGCCTTAACGCAGTTCTAGAATCCTGTACAAATAAATTTGTTTAAAACAGGGAACCTGCTTGGTCTGAACCTGATATGATTCACCCGATCAGGTTTCCGGGAATAGCTGCAAACCCGCAGACCGATGTTATACTGCTGATTATACTGCTTGCACTATCTTTGCTGCTGATGTTTGCAGGGAGGTCTATCATAAAGGCAATAGTGTTCATAGCTGCAGGCTTAGTTGGCGCACTGGTAGGGGCAGTGTTAGGAGCCATTATACTGGGTCTTATAGGGCTAGGCATAGGGGCAATAGTTGGGTTCTTTGTAGCAGGTTTCATAGGATATACATTGCTCTTTCTAGGCGTAGGAATAATATCAGGTTACTTTGCTTACGAGTTGCTCAGAATACTAGGTATACCTTTCATCATTTCTATATTCTTCGGGTTTATCTTCTTTGTAGTTGGGCTTCTGTTAACAAACAGGTTCCTTGAGCTTGCAACTGCTATTGCAGGAGGTTTCATCTTCTTCTCCGTTGCATCTTCGATTGGTCTGCCTTTCTATATCTCTTTCATAGCGGCCTTTGTTCTTGCAGCACTTGGCTATTTCTCCCAGTTAAGGTCAAAACATCCCCAAACTGCAGCAAGGCTATAGAGTTAAGTAATTATCAGCTCCTCGATATTTCTGGATATTTATTCAGAATTTCAGCCCCATCTTCTTTTATCAATATGGTATCCGAATGCCTGAACCCTCCTAAACCTGATACATACAATCCTGGTTCAACACTCAGAACCATTCCAGGCCGGAGTACTGTGTCATCACCTATGTCAAGAAAGGGAGCTTCATGTCCCTCAAGTCCCATGCCATGTCCAGTGTGGTGAAGTAAGAGATTTTCAACCCCTCTTAATTTGGCAACTCTGCGTGATGCCTATCAGCTTCAGAACACTTTCTTCCAGGAGCAATAGCGTTTATTGCAGCATCCTGCATCTCTAACGCTATGCTATGGTATTTCTTCACCCTCTCGTCGGGCATACCTACGAATAGGTTCCTTTCCAATTCACTGTGATATCCAGATACATCTGCAGAAGCACCAGTACCTATTATATCTCCTTCAGCTATAGGCCTTTCAACGCTTAAGGAGTGTGGATAGGCAGAATGTTCTCCTACCTGACCCCTTATCCCTGCATGTGCAAGGAATGAAGATGAACCAGTAGCCTTGAAATCAGGACCTAATGCCTTTTTCATCTTCTTGCTTGCAAGCAGGGAAGCCTTTGCAGAGACTTCCCAGTCATACTTGCCAGGCTCTATGAACTTTTGAAGGTAACTGTGAGCAACTTCCCCCCATTTTACAGATTCTCTGATTATCTTTATCTCCACTTCTGATTTTATCATTCTCATCCTGTAGATATGCTTCCCATATCAAATGAAATGATGTATCAGGAAGCAATTCTCTCAGGTCGATTCCTTTGTAACCCCACGGACTAGAGTAAAAAGCCAGGCTTTCTGTCCCTATCCTTCTTCCTTTTAGATTGAGTTGCTCCAGCCATTCTGCAAACTTCTTCATCGGGTGAATCTTCCCAGGATAGTCAAAATAAGAAAACACATCTTTGACCATTTTTGTCTGCGTTCTTATATGCTCTCTTTCCATCACCGGTCCGAAGAAGTAAACGTCTCCGTTGTTCTTCACTATCATCGCAGCTGGCCTCTCAGTAGCTATGTAATGATAACCTGTAAAATAGGAAAAGGATGTGCCGCTGCTAATGTATATTGCATCAAGCTCCTTTTTGTTCATCAGATTCAGAAGTCTCTCAACCCTTGAAGAATATTCATTCTGGGGTATAGCGAACATAAGATTTGCCTATTGGCTCTATCTTATATACTTCCTCTTGCTTGTCCATCACATGCCCATTTACCCGGCTATATCAGGAAAGGTTGCTGTGGTGACGGGAAGCGGGAGGGGAATAGGCAGAGCAGTGGCTATCAGGCTAGCTGAAGAAGGAGCTTCAGTAGTTGTCAATTACAAGAGGCATGATGAGGAAGCTCAGGAAACATCCAGCTTGCTGAAGGAAAAGAATGTCATATTCAAAGTCGTTAAAGCTGACGTCTCAACAACAGAAGGTGTAAATGCATTATTCAGCGAAGCCTCAACGATAGGCAAACCTTCGATTCTTGTAAATTGTGCAGGTCTTGGAATTGCTTCTCCCGCGCCTTCTGTAACGCCTGAGATGTGGAACAAGCAGCTGGACACAAGCGCGAAGTCAGCATTTATGTGCAGCATCAAGCTTTTTGAAACAAGCGGAAATTCCGGTTGGGGAAGAATCATTAACCTTAGCAGCATAGCTGCTTTGTATGCTGCACCATATCTTCTGTTATATGCATCTGCTAAAGCTGCTATGATAGGAATGACCAAGAGCCTTGCGGCTGAATCCCCTCGAGGATTCACTGTTAATGCCGTTGCTCCCGGGGTTGTCAAAACCAAGATGGGCGACAGCTTGTTAAGATATCTTGGTAAAGATGAAAAGAAATGGGCGGAAAGTCATACTCTGACAGGTGAAATAGTGAAGCCGGAAGAAGTTGCCGAGCTGGTCACATTTCTTTGCAGCGACTTTGCAAGGAGCATTACAGGTCAGGTATTCGTAATAGATGCAGGTCAGTCTGTTCTTCAGTCAAGACAATTTTTCCTTTCATGAGTGTATGCATTTGAAGATATACCTTTCAGTTCCTATGGTCAACAACAGAAATCTTGAACGTTCAAGGCTGATAGCAGAAGTTATTGAGCAGACAGGACACCAGCTAATATCACCATGGGTTCTGGGTGAAATAGAGAAAGCTAATCCGGACAAAGTAAACGTCTTTGAAAGGGACAAGGAGGGGGCTGAGAAATGCGACATGCTGATAGCTGATGTTACTATGCCTAGCACTGGAGTCGGGATGGAGATAATGGCAGCCTATTATGCAAGGAAAAAGATAATCCTGCTAGCTCAAAGGCAGTCTCGAATATCAAGAATGTTGCTTCATATGAAGGAAGCTATATTGATTGAATTTGACAATGACGAAGAGCTCAAGGCAAAACTCAAAAAATTACTTACTTCTGAATAGGGTAAAACAAAGACACGAATAACTTTTGGGAAACGATTATATTTTTCTTTATAATCAATTCAAAGTCTAATATGGAAGAAGAGAAGATAAGGGAAAACAGAGCAAAGCTTGACAGAGCTGAAGACTATGACGAAATATTTGAAATTGTTAAGTCTACGGTTGAAAGGATACTATCACTTCACAGAGCAGGGTTGAGCTTGGTTCTTACAGACATGCCAAATCTGGTAGGCGCATATTATCCGGCTTTTTCAAACACCATAGTTGTTAACAGAGGGCTTGTCGAGGATATCAGGAAGATTGCGAAAGACCCGAGAGAGGTTTCTTCGTTCGTCTATACAATATTGCTTCACGAATACCTTCACAGCCTGGGCTATCTTGATGATGCAGAAGTCAGGTCAATTTCAAAAAAGATAGCTCAGGATAGCTTCGGGGAAGACCACCCTTCTGTCAGGTTTGCTTCGGGTAACTGGTTGGAAATCTATCCTGAACTTGCCTCAAGGGACAGAAAATTTTCGAAGTTCTTCAGAACTGTTGAGAGATTTGACACTTCAAGTACTCCATACTTCGGCTGACTTGACATTGTTGAAATATCCAATACTGTAAATAATTAATTTATTCACTTACTCTTGGGCGTAACAGGAATAGCCTCTTCGCTCCTTCCTTTTGCTGGGTTATCCTGAAAGTCCTTTGGTGGAGGAGAAATGCGTACCTCTATGCTTGTAACTCTATACCCTGCCTTTATGTGAGGTTCTAAGGCTAAAGCCAATTTCATAAGTATCTTTTCAAGGGCGGGGTCAAGATTCCTTTCCAAGACCTTTTCCTCCGTCCTCCTTAAGGCTATTCGCAGGTCCTCTAAAGTGTTTTCACCGGAAAGGGAGAGCCGGCTCCTGCCTGTCGGGAGAGGAAGCTGGTCCGGGATACTCTTCCTTCCCCAGAGAGCCGACCCGTTTACCCTTGCCGGCTTCGTGGGCTCGTCTTCGTCAGCTTCATAAGATACTGAGCTCGAAAGGAAAGACCTTACACCTATTCTGAGAACTGTCAGCAGCGCCAAAACACTGACTGCAAGGTCTAGCATCACTGCTATGTACAGTGAGCCATTGGATTTACCAAGCATAGAGCTAGCTATGGTAGCATATACTGCAACAATCGACATAGGAATGAGCATAACGGATGGTCGGTCAAGTCTTACCAAACTGCTCAGCATCCTATGAACGAACAACATGCATTGGTTTGTTGTCATAATTATTAAACTTATTGAACATTAACTTATTGTTGTCTAATCATGGCGATGATAAGTTAGACTTAAACATAATTTTTGTACCTATTTATGCGATTTATCTGAATATGACATTATGCATTTTACTTTTTGCACAGAATGTAAAAATGTACATCAACGTATTAGTTTTGCAGAAACACTTTTCTGATTCTTCGCGGTTTGATTTCTGATTGTCCCTGGCCGTCGTGATTCCTACGCTTGAGGAGCAGGGAAACATAGTACCTTTAATGAAAAGGCTGCTAAGAGTAAAAACTTCACTTAACTGTGAGTTCCATGTTATATTTGTTGACGACGAAGGTAGAGATTACACATCGTATCTTCTCTCTTACTATGAATCCATGCTGAAGTTCGTTCATGTGATTAGGCGAAGGGGAAAGAGGGGTTTGGCATCTGCATATTACGAAGGGCTAAAGCATGCAACGTTAGGGCTGGGATGTAATTTTGTCATTACTATGGACGCTGACTTGCAGCATCCACCTGAAAAAGTGGTTGAGCTGTATAGAGTCCTGTCAGATGGGGCTGATGTCGTGATAGCATCCAGATTCATGCATGGCTCTACACACTGCAATGAAAACAACGCAAGGATATTGATTGCCAGAGCATTCTGCATTTTAGCTACAACACTTCTGGGGCTTCACATCAAAGATGCCACATCAGGGTTCAGAGGAATGAAGAAAGATGCCATAGTATCTTTACTTCAGACACGGATTGTCTCTAAGGGCTTTGCCTTCCAGCTTGAGTCCCTTTGCAACTTGCAGAAGAGGAGACTTAAAATTGTTGAAGTACCTTTTCATTTCGGTAAAAGAGGAAAGGGAAGGTCAAAGCTGTTCATGTTCAATATGCTTGAATATTTAAAATGCCTGGTTTATTCTGCTTTTTTCATACCAACACACCGTTAAAAACAATAAACTCCAGATTGAAAGATATTAAGAGCTTTTAACAAATATCTGATAATACTTCTTTACGATTCTGAAGAAGAAATATACAGGCGCGATTCTACTGAAGTATGAGTCAAGGTTCTGCACATCTTCAGGCGAAACCGCTTTTAGAGATACGAGCATAGGTATCAATAATAAAAAGAACAGAAGAAGTGCTATTACGGAAACTATTATTGGGTGGTAAGGCAGGAATGATGCAAAATATGCTATCATTGCAGGAGGCAACGATGCAATATATATTCTCCAGACACTTCTGAACTGAGCATTCCCACCAGAGATTCTGTTATTGCAGGCCAGGCTAGAATCAGGCTTACAACTGCTCCAGCTACACTCCCAGCAATAACGCCATATACTCCTATGTACCCTACTAATAGTGCAGATACAGCTACGCTTACCACTGAACCAGAAACGTTGCAGACCATCCAGGCCCTGTTCTTCATTACGGAATTCAACAAAGGACCCTGCACTATGGATCCAAATCCTACCAGCAGATTTGGTAGTATTAACACTCGTAAATAATCGCCAGAGAAGCTATAAGCTCTGCCGTATACTGCTGAAGCTATAGGAGTGGAAACTGCTATGAGAAAAAGT
>Ga0074076_100164_pt1 | contig 12123 bp, 14 predicted proteins | sample YNPg_D_FD_63713 | JGI IMG/M metagenome (GOLD analysis project Ga0074076, IMG submission 63713) | Hot spring microbial communities from Beowulf Spring, Yellowstone National Park, Wyoming, USA - YNP_Beowulf Spring_D v2 (version 2) | ecosystem: Environmental > Aquatic > Thermal springs > Hot...
AGGCAACACTATCTTCAAGTGGAGTCACTCCAGCCTGTTGTAATAGCCTTCCGGTGGTGTAGACGTTCATGTTAACTCTTCCAAATAGGCACTGGGAGGTCATCCCCACGAACACCCCCTCCTTCTCTGCTCTCCTGAAGACGTCCACGAATTGATCCGAGGTGTGACCTAAGCCAGTCCCCTCCACGATTATCCCTCTCACGCCCGATGAAACCAGGTAGTCCACAATTTCTGGCCTAAGTCCTGGATAGAACTTCAAGAGGAATACCTTCTCCTCGAACTTTGGGCTAGCCTCAACCTCGTCGCTTCTCTTTATGAAGTCGGTTCTTAGCATCTTTATCCTCTTCTCTCTCCAGAACACTTTAGCTAAAGGAATGTCATTAATGCTCTGGAACGCATCCCTCCTACTCGTGTGCATCTTCCGCACCTTGACTCCCCTGTGAGCTAAGACGTGGGAGTCGGAACTCTCACCGTGCATTGCGACTGCGACTTCAGCGAACTCTCCATGTTTGGCTAGCAGAATTGATGATATCAGGTTAATCGTTGAGTCGCTGCTGGGCCTATCACTACTCCTCTGTGAACCTACCATGACGACCGGACCAGGAAGTTTCTTTAGGGCAAAGGCCAGAGCAGAAGCTGTGAAACTCATTGTATCGGTACCGTGAGCTATCACTATCCCGCTATTACCCTCCTTAAACGCTGATACCACAGATTGAATTATCTTGATCCAATACTCCGGCCTCATGTTCTCGCTCAGGATACTGAAAAGGATCTCGGCTGAGACCTCAGCTATTTCCTTTATTTCTGGTGCGAACATCAGTATTTCCTCGGTACTGAGAGCAGGTCTCACGGCTCCGGTTTCATACTCTACTCTGCTGGCTATAGTGCCCCCGGTGCTTATTATTTTGACCTCGCTCCTCCTCTTCTCTTCTGATGTGACTGGGTGTATTCTGGATTTTCCCTTGCTTATCAACCTCAAAGTTGCGTTCTCTATGGAGAAACCTGCGTTATATCCGTTGTCCAACTTCACAACGAGGATTGAGTCGTCCTTGGAGTAAGATGGCATCAAGAGTCCCCTCACGGTAAGGCCGTTCTTCACTATCTCTACCACATCCCCAACTTCCGCTCCTATCTTCTCAAGTAATTCCAGGGCTTTACCCCTATATCCTTCTAACATTTTATGATATAAGAGAAAATAATTAATAAAAAGTTACATCCTTCTGGCTGCTCTCTGAGGTTTCTGTGACCCCTTTAACACTCTTCCTCTCATACTCCATCCTGTTCCTTACTCTAGGGGGCTCCTTGTGCTTCTCTTTAGGCTGTATCTTAGGAGTTTGACCCCTTACCTTACCGGCTTTCGTTAACGAACCGTGAGATGGCATGTCTATCGGAATGTATAGTCAAAACAAGACATTTAAACTTAGAGCTTTTAGACTGATGTGGGCTTTAGTCAATGAAAATTTATCTAGCGGAACACACCATTGGCTCTTTTGCGTTCGATGAATCTGGGAACCTAGTGGACTACGTACTCAATCCAAAAGAGCTAGGTAAAGTTGTTGAGATGCTCATTGCCTTAGAGAACGGAGAACCCATGTCTGCCACAATGGAGCTCATACAGAAGATCAAACCTTCAGACGTAATCCTAGAAAGTGAAGCCGAGTCTTCAAGGATGCAGAACCTCGGTATAAAGGTAACAGCCAAACCACATCATATAGGGGCTAAGAAGCTGAGGGAGTCGTTACCGGAAATAGCGTTAAAGGTCAAATTCGCAGAGACCCCAGAAGAGCTCTATTCCTTCCTGTACCAGGTCTCCCTGGAGTATACGAGGAGGAAGTTAAGGAGGGCCGCGCAGAAGAGGGATCTATTGGCCATCCAGGCCATAAGACATATACGATATAGATAAGACCATTAATCTCTTTTCTGAGAGATTGAGAGAGTGGTATAGCCTTCACTTCCCAGAGATGGACAAGATGATAGAAGACCACGAGCAATACTCGAAAATAGTCAGGGAGGCTGGCTACAGGGATAACATAACCCCTGAAGGTTTAATTGAGCTTGGCATGAATGAACAGAGGGCCAAAAAGTTATACGATGCAGCAAAGAAGAGCATAGGGGCTGATATATCGGAGGCGGACATAAACTCCATAAGGGAGTTAGCGGGCACAATTCTCTCCCTTTACAAACTTAGAAGTACACTCTACGATTACTTGGACTCTGTGATGAGGGAAGTTGCCCCTAACGTTACCGAATTGGTAGGTCCGACATTAGGGGCAAGGCTGTTGAGCCTAGCTGGAAGCCTTCAGGAGCTATCTAAGATGCCTGCCAGCACCATCCAAGTTTTAGGTGCTGAGAAAGCCCTCTTTAGGGCGGTGAAGAGCGCAGCAGACCTCCAAAGCACGGTATAATATTCCAGTATCCTGCCATACACGTGTCGCCGAGATGGCAGAGAGGAAAGATAGCGAGAGCTCTGGCAGCGAAACTCGCCATAGCGGCTAGGGTAGACGCATATAGTGGGAGATTTATAGGTCAACAACTAGTGGAGCAGATTAACAAAAGGATAGAGGAGATCAAGACTAAATATGCACAACCACCTCCAAGGAAGCCACAGCAGAACAAGGAAGAGGGAAGGAAACAGGAGGGTAGAAGAGAGCATAAAAGGGGAAAGAAAGGAAAGAGGAGATGATAGAGCATGTCAAGTGAGGTATTGGAGACTGTCAGGGAAACTAAAATGGAGAACGTGTTTGAGTGCGTCTATGTAGACGGTACAGTGAGGCTATGCACCAAAAACTTAGCTCCCGGTTTCACAGTGTACGGAGAGAGAACCTTCAAGTACAGGGACGCGGAATTCAGGGAGTGGAACGCATTCAGGAGCAAGCTGGCTGGGGCTATCCTTAAAGGCCTGAAGGAGAGTCCAGTGAAGAGGGGTTCAAGAGTACTCTATTTAGGTGCAGCCTCTGGGACGACTCCAAGCCATATTTCAGATATAGTTGAGCTCAGCGGCAAGGTTTATAGTGTGGAGTTCTCGCCTAGGGTAGTGAGGGAACTCATTCTGGTAGCACAGCATAGACCTAACATGTTCCCTATCCTGGCAGACGCGAGGTTTCCACAAAACTATTCCGCAATAGTTGAGGACGCAGACGTGATCTATGTCGATATAGCCCAGCCCGACCAGACAGAGATAGCAGTCTATAATGCAAGATTCTTCCTACGCGACAGGGGTCACTTACTCCTAGCCATAAAGGCGAGGAGTATAGATGTGACTAAGGATCCGTCTGAGGTGTTCAAAGCCGAGGCTGAGAAGCTTAAAAACGAGGGTTTTGAGGTAACTCAAATAATCAACCTTCATCCTTACGATAAGGATCACGCAATGGTGTTAGCGAGGCTCCAATAGGTGACAGGGCATAGAGACCCTTGTTCGATAAGATATTCAATATAGGTCTCAAGGACCTTTTGGATTCTATGCCCGCAGAGTATGTTACCTTAAAGGAGGCTTTGGACGGAAAGGTCGAAATAGCGCTTAATAACGGCTTGAAGCATAGGTTTGATCCCGAGGAGCTCAGGAAGATATCCCAGTCGATACCCCTATACCTGTGGTCTCTAGTTAGGATACCCCTCATTTTCGTTAAACTCCCGTCTCCAGGAGAGTACAAACTTAACGGCTCTGAGTGGGATCGGAGAGCCCTCTCCATAATACTAGGCAAGGAGAATTCAGTATTATCTGGAGGGCAGATGGAATCTCTCCTCAGGCAGTATAAATCACTAATATTTATTACCCTTAGTCATGATAGTATTTCTGGATCAGACAGAACAGAGGATGAGTTATGATATGCCTAGTCTTCCAGATGAAGTGGTAAGGATATTAGAAGAGGAGTCGAAGGAGTACTCCGTCATAGAGTATCCAGAGAAGTCTAGGAAATCTATAGACGTTATAGCCAAGGGAAAGTACAGGAAATTCGTCATCAGGATCTCTGGGGATCATACATCTAAGGATGAGACTAAGGAATTGAGGAACTTTTCCGTTATTCTGGGGGGTACCCCTGTGATAGTTACGGATGAGACGGAGGAGGACATAGCCATAGGGAAAGGTAATGTCATAGGCCTTTCCTTAGAGGGATTAAGCAGGGCTTTAAGGGGCGAGAAGATTTTCATATATAGGACAAGGGGAGGGATATTCATCAAGATAAGGCCAGACGTTTTGAAAAGGAAGAGAATCGAGATGAGCTACAGTATGGGTGATCTATCCAAGCTTCTCGGGGTGACCAGGAAGACCATCTATGATTACGAGAACGGGGAATCCGATGTCTCCATCGAGGTCGCCGAGAAGTTAATTGATATATTCGGTGACGAGATCATAGGGGATGTCTGCGACGGAGTGCAGAACAACCTCTCTCTTGAGGAACCTACGGCTGGTGAAGGTCTCAGCTCCAAAATAGCCGACAGTCTGGCAAAGATAGGTTTCCTGTCTGCAACTTTGAGACTCACAGCCGTTGACGTTGTAGCGTCCAAAGGATCCGAAAAAGTGTTGGTCACCATAGAACCCAAGAACTCTGAAGAGACTGAAAAGAAGTTAAGGGAAGCCATAAAGATGGCCTCAGGACTTAGGACTAAGCTCTTAGTTATGGCTAGGACTTCGGTCTCTGCAAAGAGATTACAGAAGGATGGGTTTAATAGCTCACTCAGGATGACATTGATAGCCTTGGGGACGAAATTATATGAAGTAGTCGAGGGAAAGGCTAAGATCTTAGCCCCTGACCCCTCTGCATACTCTAGGGAAGGAAAGTATGACCCATCCTGGGCTCCTGTCTTCTATAATCCTAAGATGACTTTCAATAGGGATGCAAGCGTTATAGCTGTTTCACTCCTCTCCCCGAAGTCCATATTGGACTCAATGTCAGCTACTGGGATCAGGGGAATCAGGTACAACCTGGAGAGCGTCTCCCCAGATGAGACTATCTTTAATGACAAGAATCCAGCGGCAATAACCTTACTGAGAATCAACGTAGAGAGAAACGGTCTGAAGAACTATAAGATAACTCAATTGGACGCTAACGTGGCAATGCACCAATTTAAGGTGGACTTTACGGATGTGGATCCCTTTGGCTCTCCATCACCCTTCACTCTGGGCGCTGTAGCCTCAACGAGGAGGGGTGGGGTAATAGCATTGACAGCTACCGATTTGGCCCCCTTAGAAGGTAGCTCCAGAGCCTCCTGCTTCAGGAAGTACGGTGTTAGGACTTCTAAGCTCAGTTACTCAAAGGAGGCAGGACTGAGGATCCTTCTGGGTAAAGTGGTCAGAGACGCGGCCCTCTTTGAGAGGGGGGTAGTTCCTCTCTTCTCCTTCTACAAGGAGTATTACTACAGACTGTTTGTAAAGTTAGAGCCTGGTGCGAAGAGGGCCGATAAGTCTCTCCAGGAGTTAGGCACTGTGTATGAGTGCACCAAATGTGGCTATATCTTTCTAGATACCGACCCGTGTATCAGGTCATGTCCGTTGTGCGGTGGATCCTTACTCTCCTCCGGACCAGCGTGGACTGGAAGTATCAACGATGAGGTCCTTTTGGATAAAATGAGGTCTGTTCTCGAAAAATTTTCATATCTAAAAAGCTATAGTGAATTATCATATCTTTTAAATTTATTAAAGAATGAAAATAAATACAAGCTATATTACAACCTCAGCGTCATAGCATCAAAACTGAGGACAAATATGAGGCCTATACATAAGGTCTTAGAATGTCTAGGTGATGCCTCAAGGACACACTTCAATAACGTTGGAATTAAAACCTCGAGGGAGTTCAAGGAAGTTGTGGAATGTTTGAAGTCAAGCTACTGAAGACAGAATCCAATTAGATAACTTGGTACAAGAGCTTGGAGTCACGTGAGCTCCATTATCACATTTGAAGAGAAGTTTACATGTGAAACATGGAATATCCTCTATACTACCTAGATTGACGTATATTTGTTGTTCCTCTATCCTCCTCACAGCAAAGAGCTTAATTACAGGCTTTCCGTTCTCCTTGACTGCCTTCTTGATTATCATTTTTTTATTAATCAATTTCTTCACTGTAGTAGCGAGTTCCCTTGTAGAGATACCGAGCTTTCTTGCAAGTTCTTGTTGCGAGATTCCTTCATCACCACTCTCCGCTATCTTTCTGTGCACTAATTCCTCGTTTGTTGAGATTTTTGTCTCCAAACCATTTCACCTGGGTTAGCTGATTTTATAATATGTGATTGCAGGCTTATTTACTTTACTTCCGTTCAACTCCCTCCCTCATCGAGGTTCCTTAGCCTTGTAAAGTTTAAATCTGGAAAGGTTTTAATGGGAAACCAGAATCATAAAAACTAAAGAGCCTCACGTGCGCTAGAAGACATTGAATGGTAAAACCTTTCGAATCGAAATCGATTTTAAACTAAATTTCACCTAAGAGGCCCCAAGCCCCCTATTACAACAAAACGGTTTCGACATCAATCAATTGTTGTATGAAACGGCTCATATTGAAACCTCAATCTCAAAGTTGCTTACTATCTCCTTGTATCTGTTCCTAATAGTTACCTCAGTTATCTGCAACGACTCTGCTACCTCCTTCTGGGTCTTCTTCACGTCCATAAGGCTACTGATGAGGTAAACCATTGCAGCACTCAGTGCCAAATACCCCTTCCCGCTGGTCAGACCCGTGTTGAACATCAGATCTACTAGTTCAGCGGATTTGGTTCCAACCTGCTGGGGCAGATTTAACCTATTCACGATCTTTGGTATGTGCTCAACCGGCTTCAATTTGGACTTCATGTTCTGAGTGTTCTTAGCTACAGCCTGCACTCTCTCGAGGGCCTTCCAAAGAGTACTCGTATCTAAGGAATATATTTTCCTTATTTCTTGGATATAGATAGGGAAATTATTAACTTGGCTAGCGTAATATAATGTAGCAGCTATAAGGGCGTACATGTCAACTCTCCTGGCTAAACCAGTTTCTATGAGTTTCTTAATTATCATTGCAGCTGTCTCCTTAACGTGCTCCGGTAAGTTCAACTTTGCTGCTTCACTGTTTAGAGTCGACAAGTAGGTTACCACTTTCTTATCCCTTGCAGCAACTCTAAGTTTACTTTGCCATCTCTGAAGTTTCATTAATTTGACTTTGTCTTTCATTCTGGCACTTCTACCAATTATTGTAGTGATACCTCCGTCGTGGACTCTGTTCGTGAAGGGAGATCCAGCTCTTCCCTTCTTGTCTCTGTCCGAGCTATCGAACTCTCTCCATTCTGGGCCGGTGTCTACTACGTTTTCTGCGATAACAGTACCGTCTATACTGCAGATGAATTGAGCCCTCGTTTGGTCATAAATAATTTTATCGCCGACTCCACACGTTGGGCAGACCATCATCTCTTGCCACCCCTCTTCCTCCCGATTCTGGGCATCTCGAGGAAGACGTCACCCCTAGGTTCTTCTCTAGTAAGGGGTTCTACGAGAAGAAGGGGGTCCTCTATAGGTTCCTAAGACATCTAAGACTTTGCCTACTCTTCTCCCACCGCTGTCAAGGAGTATTAGGCCCGTTGGGTCCTCCCTTGAGTAGTCTAGGTTGGGGTTGGCTGCTACCAACCACTTCTCATTAAGGACGGACTTGACGAAACGACCCATGGGGACTTGTTTAACGTGTTTCACGATAGAAGGTAATACTCTTTCCACACTTATATATCACTAATGATAATACTCGATAGATAATTGAAGAGATAATACGAGCCTAGGATTGAGATTATTGGCCATAGGAAATATAAAGCGTATCCATCTCGTCAGTCGCCACCCAGTTTAGGTTCCAGAACCCCCTAGTCAATCCGAACGTAATTTTGGCTTTTAATTCTGACAGATCACTATGGTAGGCCCAGCTGTCCGCTTCGAGTTTAGGAAAAGTTATTAACATAGCAATCTCTATGTAAGCCCTGATGAGCAACCCGCCAGCAGAGGCAGCGGAAGAAGACCTTCTTAAAAGGATAAGCGACCTTAGACAGGAGATAAACAAGCTGAAGGAAAAGAAATATGCAGCGATAGAGGAAGTAAGGAAGTTAAGACAGAGGAGGATTGAAAAAATAGAGAAGCTAAAGGCCGTCAGGGCCCAGCTCGAGACACTTTTCCAGGAGTATAATGCCCGGATCAATGAGTTGAAGGAACTTAAGCAAAAGAAGGACGCCCTATTTGACGTAATAAAGGAGATGAGGAGGGAATTTGAAGAACTAAAGAATCTTATGAAGAAGACACAAGGTTTGAATCCCGACTTGCTCGAAAAGCGCATAAAGAGCCTCGAGTGGAGAATCCAAACTTCATCGCTTACTCTAGACGAGGAGAAGAGGCTGATTCAGAAAATAGCTGAATTGGAGAAGAAATTCACAGAGGCTAAGAAAATACTAAAAATTAAGGAGAAAGGGAATGAAGAGAAAGCGGAGTTCCTAGCTAAAAGGATAGAGCTCGCGACGATTAGGCAGAAGATCTCAGCAACAGTGGGCGAGATAAGTGAGAAGAAGAAGTTGATAGCCTCATTGAAAGAAGAGAGAGAGAAGATCAAAAAGGAACTGGACGAGCTGAAGCAGAGGATAGAGCAGAAGAATAAGGAGATAGAGGATCTGAATAGCCAGATAGAGCAGAAGAACAGAGAGCTAGAGAAACAGGTGGAGACTCAGAAGAAGATGGAGAGAGGTGTATATGGCGGTGCTAACGATGCGGAAGTCTTAGAGAGAAAAAGGAAAGTCGCAGAGGAGAAATTAAAGAAAGGGGAGAGGCTAACATTCGAGGACTTTTATGCCCTTTATGGGGCTGCCAGGGGAAAAGATGAAGACCACGGTAATTTACATTGACATCGATAATGACCTGGAGAGGGCTGGGATAAAGTCACCAGTGATCGGCGAGAAGGAAGCAAGGGAAGCCATAGAGAAAGCTTCCAGGTTTCTAGCGCTAGACTCCGATCTGAATTCCATGATCACAGCGTTCAATATTTTTCTAGATATGAAGGAGAAAGGGGAGGACGTAGAGATCGTCTTTGTGGCAGGTTCACAGAAGGGAGGTCTGGAGGCACAGATGAGACCTCTCGAAGAGATAGAGTACGTTATGAAGACTGTGAGACCAGATCAGGCAATCCTGGTCTATGATAGCCCGGAGGACGCCAAAGCAATTCCGATCATAGAGAGCCGGGTGAAGATTGTTGGTATTGAAAGGGTCATTGTGGAGCAACATAGGGGAGTTGAGGAAACCTATATACTTCTCGCTAAATACCTCAAAAGGCTGGTAACAGAACCCAGGTACTCCAGACTGTTCTTAGGCGTTCCAGGGATCATCCTCTTTCTATCCAGCGTGCTGTCCATAATGGGACTCACGTCTTATTTGCTGCCCGTGATCCTGCTGGTGTTGGGTATTGCTATGTTAGTAGGGGTTTCGGAATAGACGAGTCCATAGAAAGATGGTGGGAAAATTCGACCATCATGGTTATAGTAGCTATTCTCTCTACGATCTCGCTAATATTAGCTATTATAAATGGTTATCTTACAGGAATTCAATATAAGGAGTTATCCATTTCCAGTGCCTCCTCGGTTACGCTGGCCGTTCTGCCCTACTTGACGTTTTCACTTGTAATTTTATACGCAGGCAAGCTCATATCTAGGGCCATGGATAGGGACGTTAAAGTATGGCATGATGTACTAAAGATAGCAGCCTCGGTACTGGCTTACCTAGTTCTAAGCCAGCTTTTAAAGAACCTAGAGAACGGTATATATGCTATACAAATTCAGTCGTTTTATCTCCTGTTACTCTCATCGTTCTTACTTATAGCGACATATTTCGCGCTGAGTATCCTAGAGAAGTCGAGATTAACTAGGGGCTGACGACTAGCAACAACTTATATGACCGGCTGGTGGCCGTTTCTCTGAGGATACGAGTAATTAGAAAGCTTTTCCTGACCCTGTAGGTATAGACGACAAGTAGTAATGCCTACATTTACAGCGTTTCAGTCCTAGTATCTGTGAGATCCTCACTTCGAGTACTAAGGGAGGATATTTTAACTTACGCTGTTAATTGATTTAAGGTAAAGTTATGGCCACTCAATTCAGGATTGATACTCTCTCCAAGATAAGAGAGGAATTGGAGAAACAGAGATACCATCTGATAGAGGGCATAGTGCCTACAAGAAGTGTCACTGGACTCATGAGGCCCTCACTAGTGGGAGATATTGCTACAAGGGGAAATTCTATGGAATAGAGAGCCATAGGTGTGTGCAGATGACTCCAGTTGCGGCCTGGTGTTGGTTCAGGTGCATACATTGCTGGAGGCTAGAACCAGAGGACATAGGCCTGGAGTGGGACGAAACCAAGATGCCTTACATGGACGATCCTGAGTATATAGTGGAGAGGTCAATTGAAGAGCACAAGAGGTCCGTATCTGGATATCTGGGCAGACAAGGGGTTGATCCAATTAAGGCCAGGGAAGCCTTAAAGCCATCTCACGTCGCTATAAGTCTGATGGGAGGAACCCACACTATACGAGAAGGTTGGAGAACTAATAAGGGAGTATCACAAGAGGGGGATTACCACGTTCCTGGTGACCAGTGGCGTTAGACCTGACGTTCTTGCGTCGTTGGAAGAAGAGCCAAGTCAACTCTTCGTCTCCCTACAGGCTCCAAACGAAGAAAAACATAAGATGATAAACAGACCCATAGTTTCTAACTCATGGAACTTAGTCATGAGAACTTTGGATATTTTGCCCAGTTTCAGTTCACCCACAGTAATAAGGATGACGATGATTAAGGGCTTCAATATGAGTCGATAGTGACGCTGAGGAATTCGCCAAACTGATTCGTTTTTCCTCTCCGACTTACGTGGAGGTTAAGGCCTACATGCATGTGGGACCATCCACATATAGGCTGACTAAAGACGCGATGCCTCGACACGGGGAAGTGAGGAAGTTCGCGGAAAAGCTAGCCGAATTGTCTGGATATAATACACTCTCAGAGCATGTGCCTAGCAGGATTGTACTCCTGAGTAGTATTGAGAGACCCATACAGATAGGTAAGGCATGGAATGAGAAATGGGACTGGAGAGCTCAAGACGTCCAGGACGATATAGAAGGAGAATATAAAGGGGCGGAGCTTGGCTGTACCGAGGAAGGCGATGGAGGGGAAAGATCATGAGTGAGGAATGCCTCATTGCTAAGATCGTTTATCTGTCTAACAAGGGATCTGAGGTAACACAACAGACTCTCGCTGAAGAACTAAAGATGTCGCAACAGACAATATCGAGGAAGCTCAGGGAGCTAGAGGAGAGGAGTTTGATAAAACGCTCGCTTTCCAAGGAAGGAGAGGTAATCAGAGTCACTGAAAATGGGGAGAAGCTACTTGAGGAATGCCTCAGTGTACTGAAGACGGCAATAATGACGTCTCACCTGTTAATAATCAGGGGGAGGGTCATCTCTGGGCTAGGAGAGGGTAGGCTCTTTCTAACGATGCCGTACTACGTTGAGTCGTTTAAGAAGTTTTTGGGTTTCGAACCCTATCCTGGAACTCTCAATTTAGCCATATATGATAGGGAATCGTTGGAAAATAGGCTCGCCTTAGATACCTCTAAGTCAATAAATATCCCTGAATATAGGGAGCAGAACAGAGTTTTAGGGGGAGTTAGGGCGTTTCCAGCCTCCATCAACGGATTGAGACCTGCAGCTGTGGTCTTTCCTCTCAGGAGCGTCCATCCCAAGAGCATCATTGAGGTCATATCACCTTATCATTTGAGGAAGGAATTGAATCTCAATGACGGTGACGAAGTTACAGTTGAGGCCTATGCATGATTGCAGAAACGGTTCGTTATCTCCTTAATTATTGAGGAAGTACTACTGTGAGGCCATTTATTTATCCTCTCTTTGAGTCTGAATATTTCAACCTTTATTCCTCGCTTATCCAATTCTTCTTTCAATTTGGTCTCGTCCACTCTCTGATCAGGCCCTAAGAATACGATATCTGGCTTCACCCTCTCCACACTTTTAAGGAAGTCATTTTCATCCCCCAAGAACGCCTCCTTTACATATTTGATGCTCCTTATAACCTCTAGTCTATGTTGTTCATCGTTGATTGGCTTTCTTCCCTTAACCTTCTCAGCGTTCTT
>Ga0074076_100167_pt1 | contig 11984 bp, 9 predicted proteins | sample YNPg_D_FD_63713 | JGI IMG/M metagenome (GOLD analysis project Ga0074076, IMG submission 63713) | Hot spring microbial communities from Beowulf Spring, Yellowstone National Park, Wyoming, USA - YNP_Beowulf Spring_D v2 (version 2) | ecosystem: Environmental > Aquatic > Thermal springs > Hot (42-90C)...
ACTCCCCGTATCGTGGCTGGGAGTACACACTCCCTAACCTAGGCACGGGGAGGGAAGAGGAGCGATGAGGCCGAGTTAATAGTCGTTAAAAGCGACTAATCACGATGAAGGACAAACTCTAAATCTTAAATGGTTATGGAGGATATTCTCTTCACACAATTATCTAGGTCTATTCTCACTTTCATTGGGAAGTCCTGTGTAATGAAGTAAAGGAATTTAGGCCTTCCAATTTTTCTACCATCCAATCTCTTCCTCTGTACCAGCCCTAATTCCATGAGGCGTTTAAGGCTGGTCTCCACGGTTGTTTTGCTAAGGCCCATGGTCTTAGATACCTCATCGGCATCCATTGGTTTTCCTGCATCAAGTATTCTCATTAAGCAATCCACATCAGTATCGCTTATCTTATAACAACACTTTACAGGTTCTCTCAATTCTCGAAGCTTGGCATAATTGATGACTGACGCTTCCATACTTTTTATCACTCTTTCACCTCTTTAAAATTTTTCTATTTGCAGGAGTCGATAGCTTTAACTTCGTAAAGAAGATCCATTACTGTTTGAACTTCAACGCCCCAATAAGCGTATATATTCCTTATACATGCACTTATCCTGTATAACTATCAATCCTTCGCGTTCCGCTATCTTAGCTGCCTCGTCGTCCTTTATGCCTTCCTGAGCCCATATTACCTTCACATCCCCTTTACTGCGCTTCCTAGATATGACCTCTTGAACTAAGCCCTTAAGTTCTGATGAAGGTCTGAAGATCTGCACTACGTCTACGTAGTCTGGAACATCTCTTAATGTTGGATAACTTTTCCTTCCAAGGATTTCTTGAACTGTAGGGTTTATTGGAATGACGTTGTACCCTTTTTCAATTAGAAACTTTGGGACGGTGTGAGATGGTTTGGTGGGATCTTTTGAAAAGCCAACCGTAGCTATATTCCTATATCTCAAGAGAACATCCTTTATTACTTGTTCTGTGGCCATGGAAAGTGATGGGGGTTCTCAGTTATAAATAATACCATTTTAATATGGTATTCCCGCAGGCTCATGGGGATGAAATGAAGGACAGTGAGGTGGACTGCCCTTACAACTGTTATGGCTCTTAGGAAATTGGCGAGAAGGAAAAGAGATGCTTTGTGGGATACTTCAATTTTTATCAGGGACAACGTGAAACTTACTTTTAATCTGACGCTAGATTCTGAATTTAAGAAAACCTAATGAGCTTAACGCCTAAGAAAATTGAACATCCCACAAAGCAGAAAAGAGAGAAACCTTTAAGTAACTACTTGGGAAAAATGCTGGCGTGCCGGGGTCGCCTAGCCAGGTAGGGCGGCGGCCTGCTAAGCCGCTGGGGTAACACCCCGCGCGGGTTCAAATCCCGCCCCCGGCGTCTTAACATGTTTTGCATTGATTTAGCGACGAGTGGCAATGCATAGAGAGCTCCCTCCAGAACCTCTTATTAACTAGCCTGCGCTAAAGCTTCCCTCCTCATCACTCATCAATTTAAACGTGTAATGGACGAAATACCCCTTAGAGCCTACAGTCTAACCCATTATATCGTTTGTTAAAGGAAAGCAGGAAATACTCTTAGAGTGAGAATCCCCCTCCACGATGGCAAGCAACTTTCACTGAAACATTATTAACATCCACTGCTAGATTGAGCCATGGAAGAAAAGGAGGAGCTCAGGGACTTCAGATTTAAGTTAAAGAAATGGATAGCAGAGAACGCTCCCGTAGAACTCAAGGGCAAAAGGATACTATTCGATACTACGGAAATAGAAGATTATAATTTACTAAGAAACTGGCATAAAAAACTATATAATGCTGGTTACTTAGGTATTAGTTGGCCGAGGGAATATGGTGGTTATGGGGACGACCCCCTGAAGGAACTCATAGCTTATGAGGAATTCAGCAGAGAGGGACTTCCCTATGGGAGGAGTCTGGGCTCCATAGGCCTAATAGTGGTTGCACCGGCATTGTTGAATCACGGCGATCATAGGCAGAAATTCTTCGTTAGAAGGATATTAAGTGCAGAGGACATTTGGTGCCAAGGCTTCTCGGAACCCTCGGCGGGATCTGATTTGGCGGCCATCAGAACAGTGGCTGAGGATAAGGGTGGATATTTTGAGGTAACGGGTCAGAAAATATGGAGTAGTTACGCACACATAGCTGACCACTGCTTACTTTTGGCCAGAACAGGAAGGCAAGAGGATAGACATAGGGGACTTACTATGATGATAGTTGACATGAAGGAGAGCGGAGTAACAGTGACTCCCATAAGACAAATCACAGGAAAGGCGGAGTTTAACACAATATATTTCAATAAAGTTAAAGTACCTAAGGAAAATGTGGTCGGAGGGATAGGAGAAGGATGGAAGGTCGCAATGACCGTACTTAACAACGAGAGATTTCACGTTGGGGTCACAATGTTATTCTCGTCAGAGGTGGCCATAAAGGAGTTAATTAGAAGAGGGGACAAGGAGGTAATGGAAATGGCAATGGAGACACTAGCTGCCAGAGGATTGTATGAAAGGATCGTGGAGAGATTGAGAAGGGGTGAAGATATAGGACCCGAAGGAGCAGTTCTGAAGTTGGTCACATCAGAGCTCCTTCAGCGCATATATCTGAAGGGCGTTGATTTGATGGGACCTGAGGGCTTAGTGACAGAAAGAAGAGAAGAATTCGACCCCAGCTGGATAATGGGAATGATGGCTTCCAGAGGGCGTACTATTGCCGCTGGGACTTCAGAGATATTAAGGAACTTAATTGGAGAGAGATTGCTGGAACTGCCCAAGTAAGTCTATTATGACTAAAGATTTCATGGCCGACATCAACTACCATAAACTCATCCATTCATCCAGATAACACTGGTCTAATTTCATTGCAATTATAGAGCTAGAATTTTATTTTCCCTGGGAGAAACCCTACCCGTAGGGTAAGTTGATTTATACGCAACCAAGTTTTCGCAAAGTAGAACATCCCTCTGTTCCAATTTGGAATATTGATTATACTAGAGCCCTAACTCAGACTTAAGTGCCATGGGCCGCAACTTCATGAAACCATAACTCACTCTAAAAATTTTATTTTTTAGTATAAACTTTTAAAACAACCCATATGCCCTTAGGTTAAAGAAATAATGCTTTACATCCTTAACCCACGTAATCAAATCCAGATTTAACAATGGTCAGGGGACATTAGAAAAAGAAGAGACTGAAAGTTTCAGTCCAACTTCAAGTCAATTTATAACTTGAAAACAACAACATAAGATAAGATTAGGTGAGTTCATGACTGATGTAGAAGAAAACGTAGAGAAGAAGATCAAGACACTCAATGACCTCAACGGCATCACTCCCACTACTATGAATAAATTAATCGAAGCTGGGTATGCTAGCATAGAGGCATTGGCTGTCGCTACTCCTCAAGACATTAGCGTGGCGGCAGGAATACCTCTCACCACAGCTCAACGAATAATAAGGGAAGCGCGAGAGGCGCTTGGAGTATACGCTTCAAGACGGCCTCAGAGTTAAAGAAGGAAAGGCAAAGCGTGAGAAAAATAACAACAGGAAGTCAAGCACTGGATGGACTTCTGGGAGGCGGGGTTGAGACGAGGACAATGACCGAGGTTTTCGGGGAATATGGCTCGGGAAAGACCCAGCTATGTCACCAGTTAAGTGTTAATGTCCAACTTCCAAAGGAGAATGGTGGTTTAGCAGGAAAGGCAGTCTACATAGATACTGAGGGTACCTTCAGATGGGAAAGGATAGAGGCAATGAGCAGATCGCTAAAGCTTGAACCGGAGACAGTCATGAATAATATATACTATATTAGGGCAGTGAATAGTGACCATCAGATAGCCATAGTGGACGAGCTGCAGGAAATGATAGTCAAAGACAACAGTATAAAATTTGTAGCAGTTGACTCGGTCACCTCATATTTTAGGGCAGAATATGTAGGCAGGGAGAACCTGGCTAACAGGCAGCAGAAACTCAATAGACATCTTCATCAACTTTCAAGACTAGCGGAGATATACGATATAGCCGTAGTGATAACGAATCAAGTAATGGCAAGACCAGACATGTTCTACGGTGATCCCACGGTGGCAGTAGGTGGACATACGCTTTACCATGTACCTGGAATAAGGATGCAGATGAAGAAGAGTAGAGGAAATAAGAGAATAGCAAGGGTTGTGGACGCCCCACACTTACCTGAGGGTGAAGTAGTATTTGCCATAACTGAGGAGGGCCTTAGAGACGTAGAGGAGTGAACTATCCCATACTTTCGGAGAAGTCCTCAGCTTCATCATCCTATCCCACCCATGAATAGAAACTGATCCTCTAAGAGAGGGTTAACGAGTGGAGAACTTTCCTCAGGCTAGCTGGGAGGCAGCGTTAATACTAGAGACTTACCTTTAATTAATAAAATTAAATATGCTATTCCTTCACTCACTTAAAGTTTCAATGGAAGGTAGTTTACTCTAAGCCGCCGGTTACCAAATAGTTATGGGATTTTCGCTCACTAATGTAGCCTAGTTAAAGCTACAGCTCATCACAACCCTTCAGCGCGGATACTTTCCATGAGAATATCTGCTCTGGGCAGAAAGATACTTGGTTACCATTATTCCCATGGAGAGATCAAATGAAGTACATCGCCCTTAAGGGGCTTCATGCTTCATTTCCCCGTTTGCGAGGTAGAGGGTTAAACTCCACAGGCCCTTAGGGCTCTCGAGTCCCCGCGAGGAAACAGATACCGGACGTTATTGGCGGGGCGTAGGTGATCACTAACTCTGACTTAGGCGTCTAAGTGATGCTCATCCAGTCCATGAGCATCGTTAACGTGTCGTTGAGGGAAGTGTCATTTATGTTGGGAGCTATCCATCCCCACTGGGTCTCCCCCTTAACCCCTGAAGGCAACTGAGGACAGAAAGACTTATGAGTTTCATAGGATTGCCCTATCCTAGGGTGGGATACCAACAAAGGATCCCTGGAGGGCCGGGGTGGCTCAGCCTGGAAGAGTGCTCGGTTTGCACCCGAGAGGTCCCGGGTTCAAATCCCGGCCGGTCCATGGTGGTATCCCACCCTAAAACAATTTTGGATTTGTCTCAATTGCTTTATCGCATTCTCAGATCTTTTGAAGTTATTAATATCAGTTTCTAAATTAAGAAAGGGTCATTCATTTAAAAATAGGGGTTTAGATACATGTATATATAGTGGAGATTGATATACCCCTAGACTCAACCTTCGAGGAAGTTCGAGATTTTTTTAGGCAGTATGAATTTATTTCCACATCTTCGGCATCTAAATCCACCTCTTCTGCCCAACGATTCTCCGCTTCCTCCACAGACCGGGCAAGTAGGATTAACCGTCTTAACCTTTCTAACTAGCTCTAGTAGTTCGATCCTCTCCAATTCCACTACCTTTCCCCATACTGAGGAAGGTCTCACCGAACCCAGCACGTGTATCCTATCTCCAGGCTCAAGTTCTGCAGCAGCGGCGTTCAACTCTCGGGTCTCTTTAAATACCAACATTATCTCATTGCCACATTTCAATAGAACATCTCCTCCCCGTCTCTTCCTAATCTCCTCTACGATACACTCTGCTGACATGATGCCGTAGGGTCTCATACTTGGACGTAGAAGGTGATGATCCATATGCTGGTTGGTCTTAAATAGCATTGACCCAACTGCTTCCTCTCCAAGATCTAGCCTCAATGAATTAAGCAAGTTTGGGTCCGTTCCTCTTATACCAACAAGTACAGGATCCTGACCTCTTGATTGAACCAAAGGTTCATCCTTTAAATAATCATAGTTATAGAATATATTTGGGAAGAATGAATCTAAATCCCTTATAACTTTCTTATTAATATTTCTAGGTCTTCCCCAATTCTCCTCTTTCCTATATATAATCACCTCATATGTTCCTTTGCCTGAGAAACCCATTGAAGCTAAAGCTCCCACTATTCCTCTACCCCCTCTCAATATGGCGCCATGTTTCATGCCTATTTCTCGAACTGCATCCGGTAGTAGAACGTCACTAAGGGCATTTTCGTATAGGTTTGTGCTCCACTGGCCTAGATAACTCTCTCTAATGATAGCAAGACCTGGACTCCTCTTGAAGTTATATCCCCGTGAAACTTCGCGGACGTACAGGTCGCTCTCCTGCCACAATTCATCGGCCAGGTCCTCTAAATCGCCCTCATATTCGACACGAATTTTCACACTTGCGTTTCCCCTTGTCTTCCATGGTACATTGGGATTCAATCTAACCAAGTAGGGTAAGTCAACCAGTCTGAATTTCTTTTTGTTAAGTAGTTGATATAGGAAATGGGTTGTACATCCTCCAGCAGGCGAATCGTGGTCGTCAAAACCCAAGGAGACTATCATATCGATTTCTCTCTAAATAGATATCATTTTCTGACCGCCGACCTGTCCTCCATCACTATCATGGTGAGAGTGGACCTTACCTTAGGTAGCCTCCTTATACTATTTGTAACGAAGTCCCGAAGTTTATCCATGTTCTCCAGTTCTATTTTCGCCACTATATCATAGACACCATAGACTACATACACCTCTGTCACTTCGTTCATGGATCTAAGTTTATTATAAACCTCCTCTTCACCACCCGCGTCTGTATTTATTAATACTAGCGCAGACGCCATTATGACCCATAGGCTTATTGCAAACTGTCCTATTAACTTTACGATCTCCAACTCAACGAATTCCTAATTTAGATAAAAGTTTCTTCCTTCAAGAAGGAATTTTCAATTACTATAATTATCTCCATGTTATATGTCCCTGGGAGTTAGTGAATGAATGTTTTTAGCAAATAGGAGAATTTATGTGTGAAATTACCCCCATAGTGTCGACACTGATTAGGTAAATTAACAGACGCCCACCTTTCGAGAACTGTTAACTCGACACGATCCTCACTAATTCACGTCAACTACATAATATTCTGAAGGGAGAGATAATTTATCCTGACAAGTGACGACACTACGGAACATAGAAGTAATTTCCATATCCTTACTTTGAGCTTAAGTCATTGAGTTCTGAGGAGATCACTAAAATTGATATATGGCCCGACTTACCTGAGACTATGACCACGATACGCGATACCCTGATAGATTCATACCATTTGGTTAATCCAGGAGACGCGAACCCCTTGGGCATACTGCATGGGGGACATTTAATGGACTGGATGGTTAACGCGGGAACTCTAACTTCATCTAGAATTGCTAAGGGGGAAGTTGTATTGGCCTTTCTTGACGACGTGTTCTTCGTAAGGCCAGTCCATGTGGGGGAAATGGTGAGGCTTAGAGCATGGGTTGAGTATGTGGGTAAAACTTCATTGGAGGTTGGAGTGTTAGCAGAGGCCGGTAAGAATAGTCAGAATTTTCAGACTACTACTTTATCATATATGGTATTTGTTGCAGTAAGTCCAAGAGGGGAACCCAGGGAGGTGCCAGTTAAGGTTGAACCTGGCAAAGATAGGGACATGTATGAAGCGGCGGAGGCCAGGTGGTTAGAGAGGAGGAAGAAGATCATGGATCGGAAGAGAAAAGCCGAAGAGGTCTCTCCCCTCGCTCCAGACTCACAATGGAAAGCTACCTCTTATAGGATAGTGCTGTCATCAGACACAGTCTATGGAAACTACATGTTTGGAGGCAGATTGTTAAAGATATTAGATGAGTTGTCGGATGTTGTGGCGTCTAGGTTCGCCCAAGGAGTGGTGGTAACTGGAAATGTTGATAATATGAGCTTCTATTGGCCAATGAGGGTGGGGGACATAGTGGAGATAACAACCGCCCTCAACTACGTGGGGAAAACCTCGATGGAGATAGGCATAAAGGTGATCTCCGAGGACCCATACACTGGAAGGAGGCATCACGCCACCACCAGTTACTATACATTTATTCACTTGGGGCCTGACGCTAGACCATCCCCTGTTCAAAACTATATACCTTCTACCGACGATGAGAAAGTGAGATGGGAAGAGGGCAGGCAGAGAAGTGAACAGAGGAAAAAGAGACTGGAGGAAGTTAAGGACATAATAGAGAAAGGAGTCTTTAGAACTCCAAATTAGAAGTTAAGATAAAAAATTAGTTTATAGTAGTATAACTATTTTGAAGGTGAATAAGATAGCCAGAGGTATTGCTGGTACTATTCTGAAGTCCCTGGGCTAGGAAAGATTGTTCGTATCCCCCACCATTAATTAAGTAATACGCAATTAAGCTCTTTGTGGTGAGAGCGTTATTGGAAGTCAAGGAGACTAACACGGCACCCCCATATTGATTAATTATCTCCAACACGCCCGCGAATCCCCCAATGCTAGTCTCGTTTTCATGAATTATGGTAGTAGCGTTGTACTTACCGAATATGTACTGGGAGTAGTAGCTGAGCCCTAATGTGATAGTTCCATTCTGCACGTACGTTGCATTGAATGGGATCACCGTGGGAGAAGTTATAGGCGTCTCAAAGGCCACAAAGTTAAACGTTATGGGGAAGGAACCTTCAATGATCATAGAGGCATTATACATTCCGGTATCACTGGAGCTCTCGTAGAAGTTCTCATCCAACTGAGCATATTGGAAGTAAGTGTTAAACTGTTGAAACGCCTCAAAAGTTCCCCTTTGGGTGACCGCAGAACTCTCTGAACCATGAAGGAACTTCAACACAGACGCATACTCTATGCTGTAATGACCATTCTCCTGATAATAGGTGCCCGAGAAACCTGGTTGAAATATTGGACTGGAATCCATGAAGGATCCCATGGCTCGAGTGAAGTTAGCACTCATAAGGGGATTGGAACTATTTACCCAGAGCAAGAGTACTCCAGCCAAATCCCAGTCAAAGGCATTGGACCCTGTAAGGACCTTAGCCTCCTGCAAGTTGGATACGGTTAAGGACAGAGTGGGATGTAGACCTAATGCTAAGAGCGGTGTTAGCTCCATTAAGTATGGAGTGTGAAATGACAATGTATTTATTGACGTGAGGGGCTTCCAGGCGAAGAGATCTATTCCTCCAGTGTAAATTGTTTCATAGGGATTCACTACGCCAGCCAAGAGAGAGTCGTACCTTACCAAGATACTTCTGGTCGCTGGCTCGTTGGTGTACCAGAACTCATCATTTCCTCCTCCCTCTTCATAAAGAAGGAGAAGGTCCCTATAGGTTCCATTGGGAATATTGAGGGACTCGGAGTAGGATGGATGAGTTGGATTCAACACAATATAAGAATAATTCAGAGAATTTAGAAACAGAGGAATGAATTGATTTGGAAGTCCTTGAGGCCTAGGGCCTGGATAAAGGTATAGTGTGGCATTTACCTTATAGATCCCAGTTATTCCAATCGCCTTGTCAATGAAATTGGGGATGACGATCTGGAAGGTCACGTTTCCCTGAAGGAGATTCTCGAACAGTGTGAGATCAGATTCGGCGGTAGAATTCAATATTTCCTGAGTGGAGCCCCAGAACACAGGAACACCGTTAACGAATACGTACGCCGCCCTATCGAATTGAGTACCGTTAGTCTCATTAATAGAAATGTTAAGTAGAATCAGGGAGTAGTTTCCCTTTGGAATATCAACTTTCCTAACAATTGGCGTTAAGCCCGTAGCTCCTATGGTTATGTTTTTGGCCAAGACTACCCTTATGGGAGTAACGTTAGGAGGATGTATGGAGAACGCCTCAAAGGAATAATACTTGGGATCATATCCCACTAAGTCCCTCGATGTGGTAACATTGAAGAGGAGTCCCCTGCTATAGTGGATGGGTTGCCCCCAGGAAGCTAGGGGTAGAATAGTAAATCCAATCAGAAATAGTAAAAGAAGCCACTTCACTGCCCTCCCCTCCTTAATAATAACAAAATAGCTATAATTAGCCCTACGATAGCCACAGCCAGGGCTACATAAAGAATAGTAATTGTTGAGTTTAGCCTATTGGTGACGTTGGTTAGTTGGGATGTGAGAGAAGAGATTTGATGAGCAGTCGTGGACTGATGCGCTGAATTAACTAGGGTAAGAGGGAGCGTATATGTAATGCCGTTGGATGCCTGGACTTGAACCAAATAGCTACCGTCAGGCTCTAAGAAGTTATTGAAGGGAACTTCTACCTCCACACCTCCGTTTACTGGAGCGGAAGAGAACTGGATAGGCGAGTTATCCACCTCCACTGACAACACCTTAACAGATGATCCCAGAACTGTGAAGTTAAATTGAGATACGGGCGCTGAGAGATTAATAACTAGGGGAGACAGGACAGGTGGTGGAACGATGGAGATGTTATTGACGTTTAACATGGTAATCCCTTCGGTATAGATCTGACTTGAGACCTGATCGAAAGCGAAGGAAAGGTTTGAGAATCGAGAGGATAGGACTTGAACGGTTGAATTGAGGGCTGTAATACCTACCCTGCTATCACTTACCTGTGAGGAGACGATGACAAGATGCGAATTGGTAACATTTATTGAGTGAATGGAAGAGGAAAGAACTGTAATTGAGGAGTTATATCCTTCTAACTGGCCTATAATATCGTTATTCAAATTCACACTAAGACCACTCACATCTAAGTAAGGTATGTAAGCGTCAGAGATAGATAGGTTATTATCAGAATCTATAGCAATGGGGACCTTGGAGGCGTTGGAGGGGGTAATATATTGAGAACCTAAGTACGTGTAGGGCATCACATTAAATAGCTTAGGTGAAGAGATCACGTTTAGTCCCGTTGGAGATACACCGTCTACTTCAACTAACCAAGGTCCAGAAAGGGCTGACAGCGAAGTTCCTTGATAGAAGGGTTGGCTTAGGACTGAAGGTAAGGTATACTCCCCTATCCATTGATTGAGTTTGTAATTAAACTGAAGTGGAACGGCAACTTGTTCGCTCAGACTAAGAGTCTCGAAGCTCAATTGAAGGGGCTCTAGAGTCGCACTAAATACGCCATATGTGACAGGGGAGCCGTTGGGATAAGATATGGTGGCAACGACCTTCACAGTTTGACCCTCGAATGCCAATGAGTTAACGTTTACTTCATAGTCAAGGGTTTCAGGCGCCACGTAAAATGAGAGATTATAGGATCCCTGTAGTAGTCCGGTTGAGGTATTGGCGGTGGACCTGAAGACCACTGTGTAAAATCCTGGGGAGAAGTTTGATGGGATCGTGAAGTTAATTTCATGGTAACCGAAAAGGTTCAATTGACCGAACTGAACGACGTCAGGAGCGAGGGTCATGGGTAATGAAACCATTAACTTCCCAGATTGAGAGTATATATAGGCTGTAATGTTGGAGGTGAATAGTCCGAATCCGCTTGGTTGAGTTGCTGTTGCCAAAAGTGTTATGTTCTGTCCTGGTGAGGCGGAAGGCAAAGGATCATTAGAAGGCGAAAGGATCACCGCACTCATTTGAAGACCGAAGTAGGCATAGGTGTACGCGGAACCATAGGAACTATTTACGACCAGAAGATAGGTACCTTGGGGTTCAGGAACTGGAAGTAATCCCTGACCTTCGTAGACACCGCCTCCCATTGGAAGTAAGGTTACATTGAGTATAGTTTTACCGTCTCTTATGAAATGGGCGGTTAAGGAGGTCTCATTGGTGGGTGAGCCGTTGGGATACATTTCAAAGGCGGCTACGTTAAATGGTTGATTGATCTCGAGAGCAGGACCGTAAGGATATGGAATGGGAAGAACTATTGCTATGCCGGTACCCACTTCAACATACGTTAAACCTAATCCACTTGTGTTATGATAGGATCCTTTAACTTCCAAACTCCACATGCCAGGGGAGGCATTAGTTGGGATCTTGATTACCCCGGTCCAGGAAAGGTTAGTATAATTAAAGGAGAGTGGAGCTTCAATTGTGTAACCGTGTCCGTTGCTTAGGTACGCCTGGAAGTTGCCTGAGGTGACGGGGGAGCCGTCGTATGTGACGTAGGCGTATATGGAGAGCGTCGAGCCTTGCATGAGCCAAGTTGAGTTTGTGGAGACTGAGACC
>Ga0074076_100134_pt2 | contig 11854 bp, 10 predicted proteins | sample YNPg_D_FD_63713 | JGI IMG/M metagenome (GOLD analysis project Ga0074076, IMG submission 63713) | Hot spring microbial communities from Beowulf Spring, Yellowstone National Park, Wyoming, USA - YNP_Beowulf Spring_D v2 (version 2) | ecosystem: Environmental > Aquatic > Thermal springs > Hot...
TGTTATGAACAGGTATCAACGACAGTGGACCAGATGCGTCGTTGGTTATTGACACACTAACTATTCTGGTGTCTTGGTATGTTAAGAAGGGCATGGTGGAGAACACCAATCCCAAAAGTATGGCACCCACCAATATTGCATATATGGCTGTTCTCATGTTCTCTACGCTCCATAGTCGGGAACCTATTTAAATAATTCTCATTATCCACTAAATAATAGAGACAATACCTCCCTTTGTTACAGAAGATGTAAGCTAGTCTTAGCTATTTGGTTTGAATTTCATTCTGTCGAATAAGCCATGTCTAGGCTCCCTTAGTTTCATCTTTTCAGGATGAAATGAACTGAGATCAAATTGTAGAAAGTTTTCTAGTGGGTTAAGGGGAACTAATGGGAGAAGATTAGAGAAGGAGTCACCTACCCCGACCTCATGGGTGAAGCATCTCCACCCCATGGAGATTTCCCGCTTCCACGAACCTCGATCCTCCTTCAAAGAAATCTCATGGAAAGGAATAGTTCTTTCATGTCCCAGGGAAGTTGTAAGGCTGGTTAGCTCTACACAACTGAATCCCAGTCCCGAGGGCATAGCTAGCTGGTTGAGCTAGCTCTAATCAATATTTTAGCTTTTGGAATAAAAATAAGCGGCTATCCGTTTCCTCGTGTGTGATTATCTCCTCGTTAAATCTCCCAGTAAAGTTAAAAATATAGTCATATACCCGACCCGTGGGGGAGAGTTCCCCACACTCCCCATTAAGATAAAAATCTTCTCATCTAGAATAATTGTTGTCCACATGCACAAATAGCCTTACGGTAATAGAGTTTGATAAAACTTGAGTAGAAAGAACAGGAACAGGTTGGAAATTATGACAGACATTATGGAGGCTTGTATACATGGTAGCAAAAAGACGAGGATAATGTATTCGGCCAACTTGAGCTACGAGCTTACGAAGAAGTATGTGGCAGACATGCTTAATGCAGGTCTCCTAATGAAGAGGGAGGTGGAAGAGGGAGAAATGTACTTTTTGACGGAGAAGGGGAGAAATGTACTTGACAAGTTGAAGAAGTATAAGTCCCTAAGACAAGAGCTCCATAAACTCAGTGACGAGTTGAGGGGCAACCTTAGGCGATAGTTACCCTAATTGCTCTCTCCGTTTTCTCCTATTTTACCTCCCTGAAGATCAACACTTTTATATAATTCATTCTCAAGCTCCCTATACTCTCGAAGCAGTTTGGAGTATTTGTTAATCAATTCTATAATTCTGATTCCGTTTTCAGTTATGTAGTACTTACCTTCCACTTCCCTTAGGGCGCCAGAATCCACAAGTCTCTTAACCCAGTTACGGGTAAGTCTGAAGTTCAGGTTGGTCTCCCTCATTATCCCCGTCTTACTCCTCCCCTCCTGGCAGGCTGAGAGTAATTCTTTAACTATCTCCAATCTTGTTCTTCTTTTATACTTCACTCAGTTCACAGACTCATAATCGCTCTCCTCCCAAAAAAAGACAATTATAATTATTCTATAACTCCTATTGTAAGAGAAACTGAAAGTTACATCTATGTTTACCTGTCGGTTTTCTTCACTTTCCTTGTTAATATCCCGCTGTGAACACCTCACAAGACTAATAGTAGTTGCCCAGATGTTGAGCTGGGGAAGCTACTGGTTACCAGTGATTTGAATATTCTCCCCTAAGCTATCAAAGGTCCTGTCCAGGTTGAGTGGAATGCTCCGCGACCTCTCAAGGAAAATACCTCAACTCATCAAATGGTTAATGGCAAGGTGAAGCTGACCAACGTACGAATACATTAAGAACTTAAGGAAGGACTTCTACACGATGAATTATACAAATTACTTTGCCTCAATTCTAACCTTTTCGAGGAGGTGATTTTGGGTCTACCGCTACGGAAGGGGTCTCTAGGGGTAGGAAGATGAATGGGACTATTTCATGGGAGATAGGACGAATTTTTGAAGGTGTGGATTAAATTAAAAGGATCAAACTAAAACAGTTAATGTATCTAGATTTCAAGACTTCTGAGCCTACCCACTACTTCCTCAAATTCTTTCTTCTTCTCCCTATATCTTCGGAGAGTCTCCAGAAATTCCGTCCCTCTCTTTGTTAGATAGTACATATCCTCTTGTCTAGCGATTAGTCCCTTATTCATCAATTCCTCTACATATCTCCTCTGCAGCTGATAGCTAAGGTTGGCCCCATACATTAGTCTCGTCTTCTTAGTTCCGTTCTTGCATATTTCCATTATGTCATACATTATCTCATACTTGTCCCTTTTTCCTCTCAATCCAGGTGCCATATGCTAAACCCTATGTGACCGTTTTAATATAGTATGCTACAACTCTCTTCATTTTATTTAAATTTGTCCGCTCTCTTCCAAAAACTTACCGGCTCCATATAGAAGAGTGCTCCAAATTCCAGTGGAAGTTAGCAGGGGAAGACCTATAAAGAGATGGTCATGCTATAGAATCTTTCTCTTTTTTCTCTGAAAATGTATGAGTTCTCTTAGATAAAATAAACAACTCTGTTAGTTCACTCTTTAAAACTCAAGCTGTCATAAGTGGCCCATGAGAAGGATAGTCATATATGGGATAGTGTTGAGCATTGTTTTAACGGGCCTCATCTTCTCAGCACCTTACCTGAGATTTTCACATCAGGTCCAGAGTTCATTCCAAATAGGTTCTCCAATGTACGCTCTCTGGACCCAGGGGAACCAGACATATTTGAACATTACTGACGTCTATTCCTCTCCCATAAACGTACAATACGGAGCCTTCTCCTCCTGGATATGTCCTGAGCATACCATAACTTTACCCTTTAATTCGTCCACTACTGAGTTCACCGTCACTTTCCCTGAAAGGACAGTGGTCGAAGTTGTCCAGGTAAGTTGACTCATGATGGACTTCCTTCTCATGAGATCGTGTTGTTGAGTTAACCAGAGACTTAGGGATAGTTAGAATATAATATATTTCTAGGACAGCCATTAAGGGAGGTGAAGTAACTTCCAGACTCTCGTTTTAGCTCTGATTGATTTTGGCCATAACTTTAACTAGGAGACATTTTTAAGATTAAATTCAGTAAAATCGATAATTACTAAAGAGATATATTACACCTCTCTTATCGGTTTGGGTAGAATGCTTTAGGGACAAAGCAATCACCGAGAGGCCCAGCAAGAGTTTCCAGAACTTGGGGACCTTGTGGGCGGTTAAGCTTCAACGGAGTACGGACGTTAAGTTCCACGAAGAGGGGCTGATGGAAATCCTGGAGGAGGTGATGAGTGTGGCCCTGAACGAACTTAGGGATGTTGATAACAAGGGAAGATAACCTTCAGGGCCATGGTTTTCGGGAGATGTGGAGCGAGTTAGGGAGGCCAGTAGAGTTTAAACTGAAACACCATTGACTTCCTTGATAGGTCGAAGAGGTCCTCCTCTTGACAAAGCAGAGAACGTACTTCTCGACTCAATATACGGTGGGAGGGTAAGGTCTCTGTTCCTCAAATTAAGAGAAAGGTCCAGGGACTATCTTTCACTGCTTTTTCACTGTCCTCACTTGAGGACGGTCTTCAAGAGATCGACATAAAGATGAACTAAATCACCGCTGCGCCTCCTCTCATCTTCTCCCTGAAGTTAAGATAGAAGTTCACCATTGCCTGTGTAACGGAAGGCTTAACTGACTTCAAGGCCTTCTCCATATCACTCTGCTTCCATCCTAGGCTTCATCCCTCCTGAGAGGGCCCTCCTTATGGTCAGCAGGGAGGCTCTGTCCACCACCCCCTTGACGTCTGCCACGGAGAATAGTTCCGTCTGCCTGGCCAGCTTTTGAACGTCTATCTGGCCGTGAGGATGCCTATTAATAAATGCGTTAAATAGGGCCACCCTGGTGTTGAAGTCAGGGGGTGGAACGTATATTAACTTCTCGAACCTTCCCGGCCGCAATAACGCAGGATCCACTATGTCCGGCCTGTTGGTAGCAGCCATCACCACCACCCTCTCTCTCCTTCTCGAGACGCCATCCATCTCCGTGAGTAGCTGGCTGACCAATCTGTCCGATACCCTATTGGGATCGTATCCCCTGGTCACCGTCACTGCATCTATTTCATCAAAGAAGATCACTGTAGGCGACGCTTGTCTAGCTCTCTTGAACACCTCCCTCAACGCCCTCTCAGTCTCTCCCACATACATGTTCATGAGCTCAGGGCCGTTTATTGCAATGAAGTTGGCTCCCCCCTCATGGGCCACAGCCCTGGCCAGCATTGTCTTCCCCGTTCCAGGAGGACCGTAAAGGAGCACACCTGAAGGTTGTTCGGCTCCAGCCTCCTTGAACAGGTCCGGATACTTCAACGGCCACTCTATGGCCTCCCTTAACTCCTGCTTCACCTCCTCCAACCCGATTACGTCCTCCCAGGTGGTGCTTGGTACTTCAACCCTGAACTCCCTCAGAGCTGAGGGCTCAATTCCCTTCATTGCCTCCAGGAAATCCTCGTTGGTCACCCTCAATTTCTCTACCTCGGGTTCCCTCTCCAGCCCTCGCATTGTGGCCTCCCTCACAAGCGCCTCAAGGTCAGCTCCAACGAATCCGTTGGTTATGTCAGCTATCCTTTCCAGGTTCACGTTCTCATCCAAGGGAATTCTCCTGGTGTGTATTTTAAGGATCTCCAGTCTGGCGTCCCTGTCTGGCACAGGTACCTCGATCTCCCTGTCGAACCTCCCTGGCCTCCTCAGCGCTGGATCCACAGCGTTAGGCCTGTTGGTTGCCCCTATGACCAGGACCCCTCCTCCGGAGGTGACTCCATCCATCAGGGTTAGTAGTTGGGCAACTATCCTCCTGTCAGCCTCAGTGCTGGTTAAGTCCCTGTTGGGGGCAATGGCATCTATTTCATCTATGAACACAACTGAGGGTGCGCTCTTTTCAGCCTGCTCAAAGATCTCCCTCAATCTCTTCTCACTTTCCCCGTAATATTTGGAACCTATTTCGGGTCCGCTTATGTAGAAGAAGTTGGCCATCAACGAATTCGCCACGGCCTTCGCAATGAGCGTCTTCCCCGTTCCAGGAGGACCGTAAAGGAGCACACCCTTAGGCGGCCTTAGTCCGAGTAATCTAAGCACCTCAGGCCTAACAAGGGAGAGCTCTATGATCTTCCTCATGGTGGATATTTGTTTTCCCAACCCTCCCACGTCATTGAAGGTGATAGGTGGCACCCCCTTCTGGGTGAGCCTGATTACATCGGAGGAAACTATGACCTCGGTCTCTCCTGTCACGAGTCCCACTTCCACCTGCGGGACTAAGGACACGGTGACCATTTCGCCCTCCTTGGTGTAAACCGGTGTTCCCTTCATCAAGGGCCTACCCCTCAGCTCCAAGTTCAGTTTCCTCTCGTCTATCTTCCTTTGGGAAGAAGGTGAGAGCGTCACAGACTTTAGCGGTTCTGCGTTAACCTTCCTTATGGCAACCTTCTCCCCCTCCCTCACACCTAGCCATTTCAGTTGTTCTACGTTAACGGTTATTCCCTCCCTCTCCTCCCTACTCTCCTGGATCACTAAGGGAAGCATTCTCACCCCTAAAACCAGTATGAAGTCCCCCGTGAGGAGTTTGTTGTTCCTCATGAGATTTGAACTTATTAAAGCAGTCCCCGGCCTAACTTTGGAACTACCCCAGACCTTAGTGAGTATGAAGTTGGAGGACACTGCAATATAATTTCTATCCCTGAACAAAAAGGGTTATCTTAAGTTGATTTTTAGAGGATATGCCATAGTATGTTGCGGCTAAGGGTATCAAGTACCCATAAGCCTGTGAAGTCCAACAACACTCAATTTCACCCAGAGACTTTCCTTGAGACCATTGAGTCTGCGAAGCTCACAATTCAGAGACAAAATAATTAGCCGGAAATCCCCAACCGGAGCCCAATCAAGGCCTAGTGAAGTTGGCTTCTGAGGACAGAGCATAGAGGTAGAAATATCCCATGGCTATTGGTAACATAACGTCGTAGGGGAGCGGGTTTAGGTAAGTGAGTATCGAGGTCCCAGCTACTCCAACGTAGATCCATCTCCACGTTCTCTTGGAACCCAATAGCCCAAGTATTGAAGCACCTAAGCTTAGAACCGGAGTTATCAGTCTCCACTGAGGTAGATCGAACGCGGTGGGAGGGAAGGCAGTCGCACCAACAAGGGCGTAGGCTGCACCCAATTTTACTCCTCTCCTATCTAGGATGAGATACAGAGAAAGCATCTCAGCCATCATGGGGTAGAAGAACCAGTAACTATTGATCGAGCTAAGGAACCCCTGTAGAGGAGTGAGGAACCCCCCGCTTCCAAACTGGGCAAGGCCGAACGTAGTACCCATTAGCCCTTCGTTTAGTACCACCAAGGCAGCTATGGACCCCATTATTAATCTATTCATGTTAACCTTCTTTGTCAGGGATTCGGCTGTGGAGAAGAAGTAAGTTAACGCCACCACCATGGCTCCCATATTGATCCCCACCGCCACTCCCAACGTAGCTCTGTCCAGGTGAGAGGAAGTAAACGGATGCGCCAACTAACATTGTAATCATCATGATAAAGGCGAAGTAAAGGAAGAACAGTCCCACCTCCGTCCTCACCCTCGATGTGTACGCCAGGACCACCACTATTGCCACCACCATGGCTGCAGCGAACGGGATCAGGAGGGCAAGCCCAACCATGGTCTGAATCCGAAAAGGTGAGTTAAAAACCTTCGTATGGAACCGGGTCCACGAGCCCGTTGACCTCGAAGGCCTTCCTTCTCATGTAGCAGGGACCGCATCTTCCGCAATGCCTTTCTCCCCCCTCATAGCAGCTCCACGTGGCGTCCAGGGGAGCGTTAAGTTGGACTCCAAGCTTCACTATTTCGTGCTTCACAAGGTTGCCCACTGGCATTAGAACGTCCACCCTCTTATTGGGCCCAGTGGCGTACGGGGAAAGTGCGTTAAGAAGTCTAACGAATTCCATCTCGTTGTCGGGATATGCACCTGCCTCCTCCAAGTTAACTCCCAGCGCCACAGCGTCGTAGCCTCTGGCTTCGGCAATGGCGATCGCAACGGAGGTGAACACTAAGTTCCTTGCTGGAACCCACTCGTGGGCGAACTCCGCACCTTCCTCGCCTCCCCTGTCCTTCCTAACCTCACCGTCGATCAGGGGGGTGCTTCCAACTATCTTGAACAGGTCAGTGTCCACCTCAATCAGGGGTAAGCTAAGTCTCCGCGCCACTTCCCTTATTGCCTCCACCTCCCTCCTTCTCCTCCTTGTGTCTGTAGTTAAAGTGAAGGAGCGTGACCTCGTACCCATCCCTTATTAGCTTAGTGGCCGCCACTGTGCTGTCCAATCCACCGCTGGCCACCATCAATACCCTCTTCACTTCCCTCCTCAACAACTCGACCCTCTTAAGGGAACCGTCAATTAGAAATTCCATCACCGAGTAAGGCATCACCCTCTCAATCCTATGCTTTCCTCTCCTTGGGAGGTAATCGTCCAACGACGAAACAAAGATCGCCCCCAAATCGTAGTTCACCTCGAAGTACATCGGTTTGAAGTTCACAGCAGCCACCAATCTATCTGGGCGTTCCGCATCTCCCACTATCATTGCGAAGCTTCCCCTCACCATGTCCAATACGTTCCTCAATCCCTCCAACGTCCCGTCCCACGTCCTCTCAAGGAGAGGAGGAAGGATGGAGGAATCTATTCTACTTCTCTTCTTGATTTCGAACTGCCTTTCGAGCTCCTGATCGTTGGCCACTACACCGTTGTGCGAGACCACGTACCTTCCGCTTTCGAAGGGTTGTATGTCAGACTCCCTCTTTTCCTTCACTACCTCAGTGGTGGGTTCCGCCCTGTTGTTGGCCACTACAATGGTTTTCCCATCAATGTTTTCAAGAAGCCACTCCTCCAGCTCCGGTCCTGGGGTCCCTGCTCTCCTGAAGCTCCTAATCCCTTCCTTACCCAAGAGTACTAAGCCGTAGCTGTCCCTACCCCTGTCTGACGCCTTCATCATTAATTTGGCGAATTCCCTGGCTGCCTCCTTTGCATTAGCGCTGTTTAACAGTACCATTCCATTTACACTGCACATCAGTTCTCGAACCTCCTCTCCAAAGTTACCCTCACTCCTCCTTTAACGTCCTCTCCATCGATCATGGATAGCCCGTACTTTTGGCACACCACCGGAACTTCCCTTAGCACGGACAGAGACACTTCAACGGTCATCCTCTCTCCCGATCCCAACACCACCCTCGACAGGGTCGTCTCCAGTTCCCTTACTGAGGATATCACAGGCTTAAAGCGGGTCAGAGGAGTATTAAGTATGCTGGACCTCCCTTCCCTTGTCAAGTCCTCAGGGGCCTCCCTGGTTCACGTTAAGGTGCAGACAAACGGTGAACCTGAGCAGGGACCCACGATTGAGGAGTTGGACGTGAACCCTAACCTGAGGAGGAACTTCCTTAGGCTTGGTGTTTCAAGGCTGTATTCATACCAGGGGGAGGTGCTGAAGCTCTGGAGGGGCAATGAAAACATCATGATCTCCTCCGGCACCGGCACGGGGAAAACGGAGGCCTTCCTTCTCCCAGCTTTGGATGCCGCTGCCAAGGGTGAAAGGACAGTCCTGGTTTACCCCACCAAGGCCCTGGCCAGGGACCAGCTAAGTAGATTGCTTACCCTGTCTGAGGGCGTGGCTGAAGTTGGGGTGTTCGACGGCGATACGCCAGAGAAGGAGAGAGCCAGGTTAGCTCAGTCACCTCCTCAAATTCTCCTCACCAATCCCGACATGATCCATGTAGGCCTGGCCATGAGTCCCAGGTTTAGGTCCATTATCACCTCGGCTGATCACTTCGTCTTCGACGAGGTGCACGTGTATGAGGGCGTCTTCGGTTCACATCTAAGGGCGTTAACTGAAAGGCTCAGGTCCTTCTCTTCCCTCCACTTGATTGCCGCCAGCGCCACGGTGGGCAAACCGGACTGGACGTTTAAGTCGCTCTTCGGGGAGGAGGGTAAGGTGGTGGAGGGAATGAGGGGTAGGAGGGGAAGCGTAGTGCACGTCATGATTTCGGCACCCAATAGGTGGACCACGTCAGCCCTCCTGGTCTCTCAGCTCGTAAGGAGGGGGTTGCGGACTTTAGTCTTCACAGACTCCCAGCAGATGGCGGAACTTGTGAGCAAGATCGCCTCCAGGCTGGGAGTTTCCATAGCCGTACATAGGGCGGGCATATCAGCGGAGGAGAGGTTAAGGGTGGAGGAGGGCTTAAGGAGAGGTGAGGTGCAAGGCGTTGCATCCACTCCCACCCTTGAGCTGGGGTTGGATATCGGAACACTTGACGCAGTGATCATGGCTCAGAACCCTCCTTCCTTCGCCAGGTACATGCAGAGGGCAGGGAGGGCGGGGAGGAGGGAAAGGGAGGGTTACTCCTTCGTTATTATGGGCGATGACCCCATTGATTCATACTACCTTCGGGACCCAGAGCGGTTCTACTCCAGGGAACTAAGTCCACTACCTGTGGATCCCTCCAATTTGGAAGTGGTGAAGGTGCACGTGGTGGCCCACTTGCTCGCGAGACCTGGAACCTCTCTACCAAAGCTCTGGGTTAGGGCAGCCAAGGAATTGGTGAAAATTGGGGTAATAAAGGAGTTCAACGGCAAGTTCTATCCTACATCCTCTTCCTGGAGTTACATCTCCTCATCCTCGCTAAGAAGTTCTGGGCCGTCTGTCCACATTATTCACAGGGGCAGAAAGATAGGGACAAGGGAACTCCCCCTGGCCTTAATGGAGCTCTTCCCTGGGGCAATATATATGAACGCAGGTAAGACCTACAAGGTCTCATCCCTTGACCTCAGCTCCAGGAGGGCGGAAGTGGAGAGGATAGGAGAGGAGATCAGGTATACTAGGCCCCTCTACGACATCGACATAGGTTGCCTTCACGGAATTGACCAGGGGGAAGGCCTTCGGCCTGAGCTCCATATACGGGGAAATGATGGTCAAAATGACGGTGGTTGGATACGTCCTCGTTGATCCCTTAAGTCAGAGGAAGGAACCCTTTGGCTTAGACGATCCCATCTCTTACTCCTACTCCACCAAGGGTTTCATTATTCAGCACCCCAGTATCATGGGGGATCCGTTGGGCGACATGGAGGCATTTCATGCAACTGAACACTCAATAATCTCCGCCGCCAGGGTGGTGGCAGGTTCCTCCATGACCGACCTGTCGGGAGTAAGTTACCCCAGTGGACACGTGATCGTCTACGACTCGGCCCAGGGAGGAAGCGGGGTGAGTGAGCTACTATTCCACAGACTGGAGGACGCCTACCTCTGTGGCCAAGGACGTTCTCGCCAACTGTGATTGTGAGGACGGCTGTCCTAAATGCGTATATAGCCCGTACTGCGGTAACAATAATAAAGTTCTTTCTAGAAAGAAAGCGTTAAGACTTATGAATTTCATTTCATCGGGAGTGGAGGTTCAACAATGGGACAGATGGGGAAGGCCCTTGGCGTAGCCTTGGCTGAAGTCTATGCTACCACCTCCCCTACTCACAGGGGGAGGCAACCTGTTAAGGTGATCAAGGTGAGGAGATTGGACGACGCCATGGAGGCCTCCTCCATTAGGGCTGAGCCCAGGTATGAATACGGAAGGGGAATTGAGGCCGACGTTGTGGCGGACTTCGTTGATCTACAAGGGTATAGGGACATGGGAGATAGGGTGGAGATTCTGGCGGGAACGCCGTGGAGGGAAGTGACGCATTTGAACCTGGAGGTCTGGGGAAATCTGGACTTCTCAGTTGGTGGATCGGTGTACTACAAGGACGCGGGCTTCGGATACAATGAGTTCTCCACCCTAGATAGGAGAATTGAGGCTAAGTCCCTCTTGGAGGGAAAGGTGGTTGAGGGGAAATATGGTGGAGGGTTGGTGTACTCAGTGGTAGTGAGGAAGGAGACCAAGGAACTGGTGCATAGATCGGTTTCTGGTCCTCTTCAGGAACTTGTGAAAAGAGTCGCGTCCTGGTACTCATCCTCTACTCCCCCCTTTAGGGACGTTACAATCTTCAAGGAGGACGGGTGGAGACTTTCCGTCTCCTATCCCTTGACTAGAGAGGTGTTATTGAAACCATTTATTGAGGGAATGGAGGAGGGCAAACCGCCAACGGAAAGGTTGGGCTTTCCCCATGGTGCTCGTTACTTCGGATCCACCAGCTTTCAGGGATTAAATGAAGGGTTAAGGCAATTGGAGAGGGCCACCTCCTCTTTCCTTAGGTTCTCTAGACAAGGGATTACTGTCTCCATTTACTTCCCAGACAGATCCCCTCCCCCTCCATGGATGACATTGGCGGGGCACAGTTCAGGTGAGGTCAACTTGGACACGTTGGGCTGCATACTTTGTGGAAGATGTGTCTCTGTCTGTCCCCACGTGCAGCAGAGGGACTCGGCGGCGTTCTCCCCCTTTGGACTGTACTCCCTCAACGGTTCAGGAAAGGAAGGAGAGGTTTCAAATTGCCACATGTGCGGAATGTGTGAGTCAGTTTGCCCGGCCAACCTCAAAATAAGGGACGTTCTTAGAAGGCATGGATCGCCAAGATGGTCGGGCGCAATGAAATACAAGGTGTCAATGCCCCGGGAAAGGAGCGTCGTGATCACTCCCATAAGTGCCGGTCTCTGGGATTACGCTGTCAGGGCAGTTAGGTTCCTTCATAGGAGGGGAATTAACGCCGGCCTAGTGACCCTGGATGTGGACGTGAAATCAATGGTGTTAGGTAGGTTGGAGCCAAAGGAAATGGCCAAGTTACTTACAGGTGTTGGGGAGATAATAACACTCACACCGGAGGAATATGAATACCTCAAACCATTGGCGAGGGAGATAATAATAG
>Ga0074076_100168_pt1 | contig 11846 bp, 12 predicted proteins | sample YNPg_D_FD_63713 | JGI IMG/M metagenome (GOLD analysis project Ga0074076, IMG submission 63713) | Hot spring microbial communities from Beowulf Spring, Yellowstone National Park, Wyoming, USA - YNP_Beowulf Spring_D v2 (version 2) | ecosystem: Environmental > Aquatic > Thermal springs > Hot...
CTGTGAACACATAAAACAAATAAGGTACAAGTGAGTAGGTAAAGAGTGGGTCAGTGGTCTAGCCTGGTATGACGCCACCCTTACACGGTGGAAATCGCCGGTTCGAATCCGGCCTGACCCATACCGATAGCGGTTCTTATATAAGACAGGCTTATATTCTACATGATGTATTCCTTAGGGATAGACCCCTTGACCGAGTTCTTTGACGCCCTGGATAACCCTCTGACAAGAAAGTACTATGAGAGGAGGATCAGGGTGTTCTTCGCTCACGCGGGAATAGAGGGAAAGGACCTCAGGGAACAGGCCTCCGCGTTTGTGCGCAGAGCAAAGGAGGACCCCACCTATGCGTACTACGCGGTCACGGGGTTCGTGCGCTTCGAGAAGGAGAGGGTGGAGAGGGGGGAGATAACCGCTGGTACACTCACCAACTTTGTTAAGGCTGTGAAGCTCTTCTGCGAGCAGAACGATATCATGCTCAACTGGAAGAAGATCTCAAGAAAGCTGCCCAGGGTGCGCGAATACGCTTCGGACAGGGCTCCAACAAGGGAGGAAATACTCAGATGGATGGAGTACCCCGACCGGAGGATCAAGCCTATCATACTGCTCATGGCCTCATCGGGCATCAGGCTGGGCGCCTGGGACTACCTCAGGTGGAAGGATATAGAGCCCATCTACGCAGAGTCCGCCCCCGCCGGCGGACAGTCGAAGGAGCCTGTGGCCGCAAGGCTCACCGTGTACAGGGGCACAGAGGAGGAGTACACGACGTACATAACACCGGAGGCCTACCTGTGCCTCAAGGAGTGGATGGACTACCGGGCGGGCCAGGGGGAGAGGGTGACACCCGAGTCCTGGCTCATGCGTGACCTATGGGACACAACCACCCCTAGGGGTCTTCTCCAGGTTAACACCCCGAGGAAGCTCAGGTCCTCAGGCGTAAAGCGTCTCCTCGAGAGGTCTCTCTTCGCGCAGGGTCTGAGAAAACCCCTCCCCCCGGGGAAGAGGAGGCACGAGTTCCAGGGTGCACACGGCTTCCGCAAGTTCTTCAAGAGCGTGTGCGAGAAGCACATGAAGAGTCTGCACGTGGAGATCCTCATGGGCCACAACGTGGGCCTCGCCGAGTCATACTACAGGCCGCAGGAGCGGGAAATCCTCGAGGACTACCTGAAGGCCGTGCCCGAGCTCACCTTTTATGCGAAGAAGGAGGACGCGGGGATCACAGAGGAGGAGGCCGAGGCCCTGAGGGAGAAGATCAGGAGGATGGAAGAGGAGCAGAAGAAGAAGGACGAGCAGATACTTGGGCTTCTCGCAGAGCTCGGCCGCGTTGTGGAGGAGCTCAAAAAGGAGAGGCTCAGGGAGCTCTCCGGCGGGAACCGCGGGAAGAAAGGCAGAAGACATTAGAAAGAGCTGGTTGGATCCGTGTCGCCTGTCGTAACGTAAGGAAGCTCCGAAGCTTCAGCTAGGAGCAGCTCACACACTTCTGGTGCTTTCTTTTCTATTTCCTGAACCGTCCTGACCTTCCGTTCCGAAACCTTGAATTTATCAGCTGCTTCTTTACGAGTATTAACTTCACGCCCCCCATTCTCCTTGTTGGACACTGTGTCCCACAAGGAAACATTACATTCAGCCTTTCGGAGCATATCCACGAGTACCCGCGGTGCGCGGGGAATATACGCCTGTGGAGACCGAGACCACCGTAACCCTCCCGCAGGGGGATCGAGTCTGGTCGTGGAAGCAGGAAGCTCCGAGGCTTCAGCCGAGGAGCAGCTCACGGGTATCAACTTCAGCTTTGATCGATTCGGAGACAGTCTCCGAATCGATGTTTCCTCTCTTGATTTCTCGAATGGTTACGGGCTGGGTGGAGCTCGAAGAGCTTTTTTCCTAGTCCCCGAAGGAATCCCTTTTCCCATACTCTTCTCTGAGAAGCTGGTAGCGCCACTCCTGGTACCAGAGCTTCCAGGCGTCCAGGCTCCAGTTAATCACCCTGTAGAGGTCAGGGTGCTCCCAGAGCGAATAAATAAAGTAGTAGCGGTCCCGCAGCATACGTTCAAACGATTGCTGGATCCACTGATCTAGGGGTAAACCCGATTTCTCAGCTTCCTTATAGTACTCTTCGCCCGCTTCACTCTGAAGCACGTCCCTGAGGACTAGGCCGAGCGTGTATATCTCATCCACTTCGAGCTTCGCCTTCGCCTTCACTTTCGCGATTATTTCGTTTAAAGCGGTGTTCCCCGCGGCCTTGTCGATCGCCTCAAGTTGCCTAGTAGCTTCTTCTTCATCTATTTCCTCATCCACCACCTCATCCTGGTTCTCCTCTGGGTTGGCTTCTAGGGGTGAACGGTGGCCCACCTCCTCCCTCTCCATCTGTTTTTTAACTTTCGCGATTGTGCTCCTGCCAGCCCCGGTTTCCTCCCGTATTTCCTTGTACGTTTTCCCCTCCTCGAGGAGGGTGCGTATTCTTCGTTTTAATTCCTCTTCTTCCTTCTTACCTCTACGGCCTCTCATGGGTAGTTATGATGCGCAAAGAAACATAAACGCTCCGAAAAAAAGAACCGAAAAAGGACTAAAAGGACTGAAAAAGCACGGTTCTTTTTCCTTAGGCAGTCCTTTTTTCCCCGCTTCATCGGAAACCGGAAAACCTAGAGAAGACCGAAACTAAAGAAAAACCCGGTTCTGAACCCAGCACCGCACATACTTGGGGGACACAGTGGTCTCCAAGTATTTTCTAAAGAAAAACCCGGTTCTGAACCCAGCACCGCACAGCCCCATATTATACACCAACACGACACAACACGACTCCCCCCTCCCCCTAAAAATATATTATTTTTCCCGCTCTTCATCGAAAATAGTGCCTCATTATTATTTGGGGATAATAGTGATGAAGCAGTATCCTAGATGAAGCGGGATGGGAAATAATATAGAAACAGGGGGGTGTGTGTGATGCACGCGTGCAGTGGTGCAGAGGTGCATCACACACGACACAACACGACACCCCCTCCCCCCTAAAAATATATTATTTCCCGTTTCGCTTCATCTGTTGGTGAAGAACTGATTTCCCTGTCTGTGTGCCTGTTTCTCCCCCCCTCCTCCTCTTCATCGAAGCGGATACATGACACCGCGAGCCGGATGACGCACATGGCGGCCAGAGTCTCCGGCCTGGTTGGTTCAGGGTCCTCAACTGTTTCCCTAGTCCACCTTTCAGACCTGAAGAGCTCAAGAAACTCGGGCTCGACTGTGAGCCAGCTCAGGGCTTCCCACCATTCTTCCATGGCCTCCTTCAGGGCGCGTTCGTCCAGGCCTGTGAGCCTGAACGCGCTGAGCATGAGAAGTCTGACGCACTCAAACACGTACTCCGCGTGACCCCACCTCACAAGCTCCCTTGCGAGCGCAAGCCTCTCCCTCCTCGTGAACCCGAGTGTTTCGAGCACTCTAAAAGGGTTCTCGAACCCACGCGAGAAGTCCAGTGTGAAGTAGTCGGGAGGCCTGCCCGGTCTCTTCCCGGGGGACCCCGACCTGGGTCGGCCCCACTTTCCTTTTCTTCTCACCTCACCAACTCTCCTTAGCGGTGAGGCCTCGGAGGATGTTAGCCTGCTTAACTCCTTTGAGCGCCTCCGCCTGTCCTCCGCTGGGAAGAGGTGGGTGCTCGGGAACGCCGCCTTCCTCCGCCTTCCCACATCTGGGTAGGCTTCCGGGAACGCGGAGGCCATGGGGGGATCCGGCGCCGGGTTCGGGTTCGGGTTCGGGTTCGGGTTCGGGTTCGGGAGGCGCCTCCGAGGGAGGGTCATGAGCAGCCTCTTCCCCCCGGTCGTCGTCGGCCCCGCGGGTCCCGCCCTCCTCCCCTACTCCTGCAGCCTTCAGCCTGAATTCAGCATCCGCGAGGAGCGCCTGTTTTAGCCCCCGGAGATCGGGCTCTACAGGCGCACCGCCGCCCAAGTGTTCGAGCTCTGCGCGCAACCGTGAAGCGTGGGTGGCCACCGCCCTCAACGCCCTTGACACACGTAAAGATACTGGTGACACAAATCCCTAACTTTTTCCACGCTTATAACCTTAGTGGTCAAAATGGAGGATAAAAGGGTTCGGACCTGGTACAAAACCGTGGTCGTCGTCGAATGTCCCTACTGCGGGTACACCTGGACGCCTTTTGTTGCCAGGCCGCGTGAGTGCCCGAGATGCAGGAGGAGGCTGCCGTGGGAAGAAGAGTGAAGCGGAAGCGGGACCCCATCCTGGGTTATGTTCAAATGCTCGAAAAGGGGCTTGAGCGGTTGAGGGAGGAGGTCAAGCGTGGATGACGCACACAGCGGCCAGGCGGCCACCAACCCAGGCGAGTCGCAGCTTCCCTCCATGTCTGCCCCGATAACGAGCAGCGAGGAGGTTTGGAGGGAAATAAAAAGCGCGCCATATCCCACGTTTGACGTTCTGCCGGAGTTCCCCGAGGGATGGCAGCGCCTAGTTGGGAGGGTTACGGTGGCCTTCGCCGTTGTCCACAGGCGTGAATTGCACGCTTCCCGCACCGCGGGTACTCTTGGAAGTATCACGCTAACAACCCTGTAAACCTTAGTTCTCGGAGAAGTGCGTGTATTTCATCGCTGAAGCATTTGAAAATTACTGCTTTCCCCAAACCCCTAACAATACCTTAAGAACCTTCTAAAGTATCGTGCGCTGACGAGTTTCCGGCATGTCAGCGGGGATACCAATGGCGGAAAATTCAGCTTCGATGGTCTCAGGGCTGACATGTGTGTCTCCTTAAAACCAAAGAACGTATTGGCCACAGTCCTTAGAACCTCTTACACGCCCACTGCACTTGTGGCAGTTAATAAGCTTTCAAGGTTTTATCAAAAAATGATAAAAGGAATTTCTCGATTCTTTTGGCTCAGGCGGCCAGTTCGGGGAAAGGGCACGTATTGTGCGGCCAGAAGGTGGGGAACTCCGAAAAAAGAACCGTAAAAAGCCATCCTTATTTATACGCGAAACGCATCGTGAAGGGACCTTAAGGATGCACGCAACGGTGATCGAAAGGCTTAGGAGCACAAGGAGTCGCAGAGGTGGTAAAAGAAGAGTCTACCAGGGGACGCTTTCAGGCTTCCCGTTCTACAGGTTTATAGAGTATCCAAGGCCCAGGGCGGTATGGACGGGCGTAATGGCTATAGAAATGTCAGAGGTCTGCGCCTCCAAAACCTGCCACGACTGTTGTGCAAAGGGCTTCATTTTAAGTTGTTACTTGCCACCTTCAGACTGTAGCCAAGCATGCGATGCAGATTATAAAAGTACGTATAACATTTCGGGGGGGCTGAGGGGGGTGGGCGGGCTCTATCATTAAGAGCTACCTCTGGCCTGGCCCACTAGGGACCAAGTAGGCGAGAACTGTGCATGCAAAGCCACAGGAACAAGGAACCTTTAACCATCCTGGTAAAAGGTTGTCAGATTGGCTTGCGGGTTCGGGATTCTGAATGCGCTGGAAACACTACAGGCCACGGACGATAACAGAGAGGCACGTGTCCCACAATCCGTCTAGCTTTACACCTTGGTCCGAGGCAGGGTTTGTGTTCGAAGAACTTTTACCCGCAACCGCAGAGTCTATCCTTGTAACCGGGAATGGTGCATCCCCATTTCTGCGATTTCTTACCGCACACGTAGTCGCGGGTACGGTCGTCTTTGCTTCTATAGACGCCCGCACTCCTTTTGAAGGCAGGCTTGGTCGTGTATGGGTGGTAAGGGCACATCCTCAGTTTGCACCGTTTAGGCAGATGAGTTTTGAATACGTTATGCTGGTGGAGCCGGAGGCCGGTGAGCTTGAGGAGAGTCTAAAAGCCCTTATGACTGTGTGTAGCACACTTCTCGTAGTATTTCTCACCGGTAAACCCGATGTGGCAGCCAAGATAGCCGATTCACTGAGTGGAGCGGCCACGGGAATAACAGCGGGAGACTGGTCGGTGATAAGAATACCCAAACTAGCCAGTGCATAGACGGTGGACTAACACTGAAATACCGCGTCGTGTGGCTGTACCCATGGGTAACGGAGCACTGGTTCTACTTTCGGGCGGACTGGACTCAGCGGTTAGCGCCTACTATGCAAAAGGGAAATACTCGACGATCACGTGTCTCACTTTCAATTATTACAAGAGACTTGAGCGAGAAAAGCAGGCGTGCAAAAAACTCGTAGCCAGGCTAGGGTGTGAGCTAATTGAGTTTCCCATAGAAGGTATTGCGGAGGCCGAGGATTCAGAGCTCGTATCCACGAGCGCCCCAAGAAGCTATATTGCAGCCCGAAACATAATCTTCTATGGCATTGCTGCCCATCTTGCCGAAAGACGAGGAATACCGATCATTATCGGAGGCCACGTCGGAAGCGATGCCGAAAAGTTCGGTGACGCGTCACGCCGTTTCTTCAAAAATTTAAATTCTTGTCTTTCACTTTCTCTGATCACAAGGAAGGTTACAGTGGTAACGCCCTTTATACAAAACTCTAAAACCGAAGTAGTGGCGCTAGGAATAAGGCTTGGCGTACCATTCGAATTCACATGGAGCTGCCAGACCGACTCGGGGAGGCCTTGCGGTCATTGCTATTCATGCGCCGAAAGACAAAAAGCTTTCGAAGAAAACAGCATGGTTGATCCCCTTCAACTACTGACTTAGCAACGCATGGAATTTCCCTGTATCAGAAAGCCCTTATGTACTCCGTGGTAGCGGTAAATGCCTTGCTCACACACTTTTCCCCAAGGTGCGCGAAAAAGCTGTCAATGTCTCTAGTAGCCTTTATACAGAGGGGCTTGGGGGAAGCTGTAATTCTCAACTGCTTCAGCGATGAAATACACGCACTTCCCCCAGAAAAGTGTTTAATATCCGTCACCTTCATTTAATTCTCAAAGCACCTGTGAACCGAGCCCACATATGTCGCTTTCCTTATCAAAGAACAGAAAATTAAACTAATAGAACCCTCGGGTTGTGACGCCGGTTATGTAATGCGGCTTCAGAAGAGAGAATGTGGCTTACATAATCGGTGTTAATCTCGGATATAACATGCGGGCAACGAGCTACCCACACTAAAGCGGGTCTACCCGGGATACCATGAAATTCATTCACAGGTGCTCTAGCTGCGGATTCCTGCCGACCGGGACCTCAGGCCACCCTAGACATCAGGAAAAGGGCGGTACTTGCGGGTAGCGGGGAATTCACGCCGTGGAGATGAGACCTCTGCCCCCCTTGCGGGGGAAGCATTGTCTTTGAGGCAGGAAGCCCGCGTGCTTAAGTCGTGGGAGGGTGGCACCAACGCAGATTCAGGCAAGTTTAGGCTGATCATCACAAGGATGACGAAACACGAGCCTACGGGGGCACAGTCTCTTATCGCCGAGACCATAAGACTGGACTGGAACAAGATTTGATGCTGTCATACGTCTTCTGGCACAGGAAAGCACCCCGCACAACTCAAGAGAAATACGAAGAGAGGCTACTCGCATTTCGCAAAAACTTGGCATCATTAGCACCTAAGAGCTTCCTGGGATCCCGTGTACAGAGTAAAGGGCGCACGGTGATGGATGACTCGGACACTGTATACGAGAACTGGTATCCCATTTCGAGATCCGAAGCCTTGATACGCTGAACGAATTCATCCTCTCGTCCCTTAAGGCTGTTCAGACAACACAGCCAGGTTATCCTAGTAAGGCATAAGGAGGACTGTACAAACCTGTCTTGGAAACCGCGAAATACTACTCATGCAATTGAATCTGGCTCGCCGAATGTAGGAATGAAAGCTATAGCGAATTTTACAACGAGATTCGTCCATTGGTCGAGTTGACCTAAGCAAGCGTATGGCGCAGACAGCATGCAATGGGTCCCACACCAGAGTTCTGTATACTTTCAGAGAAAACACTCGAGAACCTTGAGCCAGAGCATCCAATAATCGTTGAAAGAGTTTGGATATGTGGGTAGAGCTTCTAGCGAACCCATCCTCTGATTTCGATACATCGTTGAGGGTTGCAAAGCAGGCAAACCCACTTTCTAAGAACTAGATTTGTGGTAAAAGCGAACTACCCAGCCCTGACGGACGGGGCTTCCGCCCTTTGACCTCAGAAGATAAAAAAAGAGGAAACTAGGCAGACCTCTTCTTCCACTTGAGACCCGGACCAGTCGGAATGGTTCCCGCTCCTACCACGGAATTCGTGACTATTGCGAAGCTCGTGTATGCGGCAAAGAAGGCTGTCAGGAACCCAACGTATCCTCCTATATGGGTAATGGCTGCGCTCCCTGTTAGTGCTCCCGCTCCTAGTATGAAGAAAGCAAGCCACAAAAACAGGAACGTCAGGTTGAGTGAAAGATTTACCGTCGTCACAGGAATCCACATGTAGAGCGTAAAGAAACCATATAGGATAAGAGCTGTTCCTATTGCGCTTGCTGGTGGGCTGATGATGCCCACGGAAGACAGCAGCACAAGTAACGCATAGAACCACCAGAATGCTCCGTAGCTTGAGAAGGCTGTGAAACCAAACGTGTTACCTTTCCGCATTTCATAAGCCCCTGCTATGAACTGACATGTGCCTCCATATGCCATGGCGAGAGGCATTACCACCTGCGCAGTCGATGCAGGGAGTATCCCAGCATTCGCAAAGCTCAGAAGGAACGTCGTGAAGGCGAATCCCGCCAGTCCGAGCGGAGCAGGGTCTGCCATAAAGGCCTTTTCGACCAAGTTCTGTTGCACTTGTTGCGCCATTTCTATTTCACCTCCTGTCCGGCGCCTCGCTTTACCTCACTCATCAGCTGTGCGTAAGCATTCCTTACCTCATCAATAGAAGCCTCATCCTCGAGTGTTGTTGTGTCCCCTAGAGGCTTGCCCGCAGCAACCGCCTGTATGACACGGCGCATTATCTTTGCGCTTCTCGTCTTTGGCAACTTTGACACGAACAACACATCTCTAAGCGACGCAACGGGACCCACCCTTTCGCGAATCCAGTCTGCGAGCTCTTTTCGAAGCTGTTCGCTCGGCGTGAACCCCTGCCTAAGTATCACAAATGCGACCGGAACCTCGCCTTTGATTTCATCAGGCACTCCAACCACCGCCGACTCTGCAACTGCTTTGTGCTGTATAAGCGCGGATTCAAGCTCGTAGGTCCCGAGCCTGTGGCCTGCAACCTTGATGACTTCGTCTGCCCGACCGAGTATCCAGAAGTAACCGTCAGAGTCCCTGACCGCGTAGTCGCCGGCGTAAAAAGCCCCGGGAAACCTAGAATAGTAAACTTCGACAAACCTCTTAGGGTCTTTGAAAATGGTAAGCTGCATGCCCGGCCACGGATTTCTTATTATCAGATAGCCGCGCTCTCCCGCTTCCACTGGGGAACCTTTGTCGTTCACCACATCCGCATCGATTCCTGGAAGGGGTGGACCATTGGTCCCAGGCTTGAGGGGGACAAGCATATAGCCCGGCGCATGGCTGATCAGTATCCCCCCGGTTTCCGTCATCCACCAAGTACTTCCAAAAGGTATCCTTTCGCGGCCAACTAGGCGGAAAAGCCACCGGAATGCTTCAGGGTTGATAGGTTCGCCCACCGAATGCATAAGTCTCACGGAACTCGTATCGTGCTTGGTTACCCAATGCTCGCCGTTCTTAATCCATCCTCTGATAGCAGTGGGCGAAGTATAGAATACGTTAACTCCATGTCTTTCAATGATGGAAACCCATCTATCAGGCTGGGGAAAGTCCAGGGCACCCTCATACATTATTTCGGTTGCCCCTTCCATAAGCGGACCAAACACGATATAAGAATGACCTGTCACCCAACCGATATCCGCCGTGCACCAGTACACGTCGGTGTCTTTTATATCGAAAACCCATTTCATCGTAGCATGAAGTAGCGTCATGTAACCCCCGACATCGTGTACCAGCCCCTTCGGTCTCCCAGTTGTACCCGAACTGTACAGCACATAAAGAGGGTCTTCGGACTTCACAGGCTCAGGTTCTATATGGGTGTTCAATGGAATGTCTTTCATGAGCTCGTCGTGGTACCCATCGCGACCAGGCAACATCTTAACAGGATTGCGCGTCCTACGCACAACTATAACATTGCGAACAGTAGTCGTCTTTTCGAGGGCCTTGTCCACGATGGATTTGAGGTCCAAGATTTTTCCTCTTCTCCATACGCCGTCTGCAGTTACAATCAGTTTTGCCTCGGCATCGTTCATGCGTTCGGAAATCGCATCCGCGCTAAAGCCTGAAAAAACTACACTAAACACAACACCGAGCCTAGCAGCCGCTAGCATGTAAATGGGAAGCTCAGGTATCATCGGAAGGTATATTCCGATCACATCACCTCTCTTCAACTGGTACCTGTCCCTGAGAAGGCGAGCAACTCTGTTTACCTCCTTGTACATGTCATCGTAGGTGAGTTTCCTGACTTCGACTGGTCTATCACCCTCCATAGGTTCACCCTCCCATACTATTGCCACTTTATTCTTTCTCCAAGTGCCAACATGTCTGTCAAGACAGAGGTAGGATGCGTTGAGTTCACCACCTGCAAACCACTTGTAGAACGGTGGGTTCGACTCATCAAGAACCCTATCCCACGGCCTGAACCACTCGAGCTCGGCTGCCACACTCGCCCAGAAGTCCTTATAGTTACGCACAGTGTTCCTGTGAAATTCGCGGTACGCCTGTATACTGATATTCTTTGAAGATTCAGGTACTGATATTGTCTCCTCAAAGGGTAAAGCCCAATTAACCGACATAAAAAAGAATCTCTTCCCTCCTTAATAAATTTTTTTGGACTCGAACTCGATTTTGACCTTGTCGTATATCAAGTAGAGCTGGCTAAATTTACTAGGGCGAAGCGACCAACCTGTGGGTTATTGCTGCGGAGGCGCTTAAATAGAAGTTGCCATTTTTATGGCTTGAGTGTACTTTTCCTAAATATGGCCGTAAAAGTGTATCTCAGGCTTGTCGCTTTTAGAAGAAGGTTACATAGCTCGAATGATGCGCGTCTGGCGGGACTTGTGTTTTCTGTGGTTACTGGTGGACCGATGACTGACATACTCTCCAGAGCTGAAGCTGCGGAGCTTTCTCGCTCAAAAGACTGTAAGAAAGTCAACCTTTAGGGAGGAGATGAGTTGCGATTCATCCATTTCCCCGTACTCAAATATACTGGACAAACAGGCAGGCATGAGTGAATCACCTATTACAGCCAAAAAGACGATCGTTGCCAGAATCCCTTTCGATGACTCAGAACTAGCAAGCGAATTCTACTTGAAAGGGAGAATGTGAACTACCAGGGGCATATCAAAGGAAACAAAAGGGTGGTTCTCTGCTCTGTAATAAAGCAACAGACGGAATCTATTGAGAAGAATTCGCCAGAGGAAACTCTCTGACTTTCCGTTCTAGGGATTTGCTGAGTACCTAAAGTGCAAAGAGGCTTGGTATGAGGTGTTACAGCCGTTGGCAAAGGTATAGCGCCCAATATAGTGAGGCGTACATCATTCTCAAACAGGGGATGAGGCATGCTTTATCTCAGGTGCTCTTCTGACGCCCTGACACTGCCGATCAGGAACCCGTTAGTATGAGGGGCATACACGGGCTCCTGCAAACCGGGAATCCCCCGCGCTTCGGCGAGAAGAGATGTGAGTGCCTGCGACACGAAGTCTATAGATATGCCTTTTTCCAAGGATCAAGGATAAGAGGTAACCTAAAACCCAAGTTGTCAGATGACGACGTCTCTACTTTAGTCGGTTTGATGCGCACTGGTGCGGGCCGGCCTGACCCACATCACACTAAGCGCGACCCAACCCTACACACGTGGACACCCAACTAAGGGGTGCTCTGTTAGCTACGGATGATTATGAATAGCCTAACCATTGCTTCCTTAATCCAG
>Ga0074076_100169_pt1 | contig 11843 bp, 10 predicted proteins | sample YNPg_D_FD_63713 | JGI IMG/M metagenome (GOLD analysis project Ga0074076, IMG submission 63713) | Hot spring microbial communities from Beowulf Spring, Yellowstone National Park, Wyoming, USA - YNP_Beowulf Spring_D v2 (version 2) | ecosystem: Environmental > Aquatic > Thermal springs > Hot...
GACTTTTTCCTTACCTAGCCTGTATCCCAGACTCCTTAAATAGTTGTATACGCGGTTAACCGAGAAGTAGCCAGCGTAGTTCTGAACCACAAATTTTACAAAAGGCTCAGCGAGTATTGGCTGCAAGTTAGCGAAATCTCTGACAACAACCGAGTTAAAGTAGGCTCTCAAAAGCCTGATTTTCTCCGGCTCATCCCTCTCGAGAACAACAGCTGGGTACCCCCCGAAGCGTAGGTATTCACGTAGCATCGAGAGAACAAGGCCTCTCTTCTCACGGTTATAGAGTATGAGCTCGGGTCTATCAACCGCCACATCCTTAAAGCTTAGGTACTCTCTAAACGAAAGGGGGTAAACGGTGTAGTCGATGCTTCTTCCCCTTAACTCTTCGGCAACACCCTTTGAAGACAGCCTTGATGTTGAACCCGAAATATAGAATTTAGCGTTCAATCTCTTCCTGAACCATCTACCATAGTTTCGCACATTTTGTATTTCATCCAAAAAGAGGTAGATAGGCATAGTGGGATCGGGCCTCGAAAGCTCATAGAAGGCCTCAAGCATATTGTCCAAGTTCTCTACGGATATCCGGGTAAGCCTAGGGTGCTCGAAGTCCACGTACAACGTATTTCCCTTCGGCACACCCCTCGCAAGTAACCTGGACAGTGTGTGGTACAGGAGATAGGTCTTCCCCGCCCTCCGTGGACCAATAACCGATATAATACTCGTGGGTTCAAGCGGTAGATCAAACTCTCTCTTCTTGACACTGGGTATCCCGCTCGTAACCCACTCCGCCACAACCGACCTGAAATCCTCAACACTCAATTCGCCCAACCCCTTTTGAACGATAATGCAGATATTAATAAAAGTTGTCTAAAATCGACCACTTTCAATAAAGAAATGGTCGAATATAGGTAATTATTAAAGGTAAAGTCGTAACAAAATGGTCTTCGCTCGTATAGATAGGGCAGAACTCCATTGAAAACAATAAATACGCGACGTAGAGTGTTGACCTAGCCACACAAACAACACACTCCCCGGTTCCGCTAGGATACGCCCGCAAGATGAGTAGACTACAATATTTCTTGGGTCACAAAGGCTTTTGACTCAAAATTCGGTGTGAGCCGACTTACCACCGAAAAGGTGGAGAGGAGCATCCTTATGGTTAAGCTTCGGTAACGAGTCTGTGTTATTCAAAAATAGAAATAGGCTCCTCGTGGTGTTGTAGATTAAAAAGTTTAGTCTGGAGGGATCTCTTTGAATGCTAGGTCGACCTCTATTCCCGTCCTCTTCTTAACATACCATCTTCTGATGGCGAAGTATACGAGCCATCCCAGGAATATGGCTAGCATGAGTAACTCTGATGGTAGGGATGCCACCCCTAGGCTTGGTACTGTGAGGTAGTAGTAGAGCATCCACGCAGAGAACACCGCTGATACTGCACCAGCTATGGTTATTAGTGGTACGCCGAACACCTTCAATCTGCTCACCTCAGACTTCTGGTACACCTCCCTCATCCTGTATGGGAGAAGGGCGCCCGCTAGGCTAGTGGCTATATACATCACCGTGGCCACAGCGGTGACCGCGAGGGTATAGGTTATCCACCCGGGTACAAAGTTGTACACGTAGGAGTACACGACACCGCCGAGCACGAAGAATAGTAATTGAGCGTTCACAGGGGTACCAGTCCTATCGTTTATCTTAAACACCCACGCTGGAAGGATCCTATCCATAGCTGTTGCGAAAGCCATCCTGGTTTGACCTACATACACATTGTACACAACCTGCAACGCGTTGAGGAATACGCCAACTGTCGCCAACACCACTATTAATGGGTTGGATGTGAGCACCACCACCAAGTTGCTGAACCAGGGTGGGATGGGCATGCTGAGGTTACCAGTCATGTAGCTACCGTAGGCAGCCGCGGATAGCCAGCTGTAACCCACACTCCTTGTGAGCGCGAAGGCGAGTAGAGCCATCATTAGCGTTGCGGCAACGCCCCCACCCAAATTGATAAACAATTGCTTGTGGAAGCTCGACGCCTGCCTTATCTCACCCGCCTGGTACTGTGCGTAGCCAACCCATCCAAGACTAGTGAGGGCGATGGGCATCACGCCTAGCGTGGCAGCCCAGCTGAATGCTAGGCTTGGGTTGAACCCCTGTGATCGCTCATAGCTGATGACATAGTCATAGTAGTTTGAGCCAGCACTGGGCGAGACCTTGCTTACCGCCGCGTTAAAGTGGGAAACGAAGGAGGCGTGCGGTGTGAGCAGTAGGAGGCCCACAATTGTCGCGAACGAGATGAGGAACCCGTACCACATGAACCACTGTATTTTCACGAACAACTCAAAACCCCTGATAAGTGTGAATGTGGCTATCGCACCGAAGACTATCGTGGTGATCCATATGCCGAGGGGTGTGGTAAACCATGAGCCAGCACTAATCAGCCAAGCTGAGCCAGTTGTGAGGCCAAGCCCGGTTAGCATGGGTGCTATACCCAAAAGCGAAGTCAACCACCCCCCAAGCGCATCCCATTGAAGGAACCAGAAGAGCACCATTGTAGCCACAATCGGGAAGCCAACCCAAGGGCTAAGAACCCTCGACTGGAACAGATAGTCGCCACCCGTCCTAGGCATCACACTTGCCAAACCAGAGTAAACGTAGGCCAGCAGTGATGCAAACACACCCGTGAGAAGAATGCCCAGCGCGATGTTTGAGCCTGGAAACGCACCCGCCGAAAGCAGGTAGACCCACGGGAATATTACGCCAATGTTTAGAATGTTGTACGCGAAAGCCGAGTATGGTGGCATCGCTCGAACTAGGCCAGATGACTCACGCATAAACGGCTGAGCTGTCTTAGTCCCCAAAGAACTCCTCTGGGTCTCAGACATAATATAGACAAGAAAGTGTTATATATAAAGTTTTAGTTGGAACTAGTAATAAATCATTCAATATAACACGATAATAATGAATTTTTTCCATCGTAAGACTTTACAAGTAGTGGGGGGAGGACAATATCATGGGGCGTCGATTAACACGTTACCCGACCCCGAAGCCGAATACAGAACCACATACGAATCGTAGCTCAAATGAACGCGGCTATATACATGGAAGTCATAGTTTTCTGATGGACCCACAACACGGAAGCGATTAACAAAAACGTGGAGAACACAAGATTTATTGTCGCTTACAACATATGAACACAGATTGCTCATCCGAGATTCCAAGTGGGGCGGGAATGGTTGACTTCAATCTCTGATATGGTGTTCTGCAGGGTGATTGAGGCTAGGGGTCTCTACGTTGGCAAGAATAGGGTTGGGCTTCACAGAGCCTCCCTGAGCAGCTTGGGCGCCGCGGTTGGAGACTGTGTGGGTGTTGAAGGTGGCAGGAGAACGGTTGCAAGGGTAGGCTGGATTCTTTCGAGACCAGAAGAGGCTAACTCGGTGAGTATGGATAGCGTCATAAGGCAGAACTGTGATACAAGAGTAGGGGGACGCGTCGTGGTTTTTAAGCTTACACCAAAACCAGCGCTTAACGTAGTGCTCACACCAAAGAGTTATCCTGGGCCAAAGGAGGACCTAGAGGCTCTGGGCATCGTGAACATCTCAAGCGTCTCATACCCAACACTGTTCGACCAACCATTCACTAGGTACGTTAAGGGTAAATTAACAGGCTACCCATTAGTGGTGGGAGACATTGTTCTAGTGCCGGTTCTAGGGCGGCAAGCACCCTTCTCCACGGTGGATACTGAGCCGCGCGGTGCGGTCGTAGTAGATGAGAACACCCAGCTTACGATTAGAGGGTGAACTACCCCGCCCTCACGTGTAGACCCAAAATTCATGCGCGGGCTACGATCAGCGCTGAACGCGAATTTTGATCTACCGTCGCGGATGGGGCTTCCCGGTTCACGGGCACACTTACCTTCACACGTGGGATACGCGAAAAGCACTCTAAGATGTCGGAGGCAGAGGCGTACTCATCTCTTACCCACGGGGCGTCTCGCCTGCCTTCCACAAACAGCTGAGACCCTCCATCTTTATGACTAGGGCTGAGGCTTTTAAGGGAACATCATTATTAGGTACCACGATGCCCGGATTAGGGGTGGTGAGCGTGGCGGCCGAGCTTGAAAAATTGTTATCTAGACACCATTAGTGGTGCGACAAAATACTTTAATTTTGGGTTGGGCTATAAATGGTATGCGTATTCTTATTCGTGGCGGAACGATGTTTAATGGTTTAGAGGTTGTGGGTAAGAGTGACATAGTAGTTGAGGATGGCGTTATAAAGGGTGTAGGGGAGGCGGGTGGACAGTTCGATGTTGAGGTGGATGCCAGGGGCATGTTCGTGATGCCTGGAATGGTTGACGCCCACTTCCACTTCGGCGGCTCTAAGGGGGGTGACCTAGTGCGTGGTACGCTTGCGGAGGACTCTAAGGTGAGGCTTCTTAGAGCAACCACGTGGGCGTCGAGGATTGTGGAGGCTGGCATCACAACCGTGAGGGATTGCGGTGAACCCAACGCTATACCCCTCAGGCAGGGTGTGAATGAGGGGTGGCTTAAGGGTCCACGTATCTTCGCGGCGGGTAGACCTCTCTCCCAGACATTCGGGCACGGGGAATTCCTCCACACGGTGCCGGTGGAGTGGAATGAATACTTTGGGTTCGCTGAGATATGTGACGGTAGAGAGGAGTGTATTCGTGGGGCGAGGCGGGTGCTCAGGGAGGGATCAGACTTCATCAAGATCATGGCTACTGGGGGAGTGCTCTCTCAGAGGGATAAGCCAGAGTGGCCGCAGTTCACCCACGAAGAGATATCAGCGATTGTTCACGAAGCGGAGAAAGTGGGCACCTATGTTGCGGCTCACGCCCACGGAGACAGAGGCGCCCGCGTGGCCGTCGAGTCGGGTGTGAAATCCATCGAGCACGGCTCGCTATTAAGCGAGGAGACACTAAAACTCATGGCGGAGAGAGGAGTTGTGCTCGTACCCACGCTTTCAATACAGGAGCTCATACACAAACATGGGAAACAGATAGGTGTAAACGATTGGGGGCTTGAAAAGATTGGCAGCGTCAGGGAGAACATACCACGGGTCTTGGCTACGGCTAAGAGGCTGGGTATAACAATCCTCACAGGAACAGACCTCGGTTTCGAGTCGGGTCTAGAGATAGATGTGGGTAGGAACTTTATGGAGCCGGTATTGCTAGTTGAAGTGGGCGGCCTCACTAATCTCGAAGCGCTCAGGGCTGCAACCTCTAACATAAGGAAATTAGGTTTGAACGTAGGGCTAATAGCCCAAGGTCAACCCGCGGATATAGTGGTTATAGATGGTGACCCGGCAACACATATAAGGGACCTAGCGAAGGCTAAATGGGTGATTAAGGCTGGAGCAGTGGTCAAGGGAAGCTGACACCCAAGTGTGGCACGGCTCGACTAATGAGCTTTCGGAGCCACCCTCCCCACTCTAGATAAGTTGGATAAACTTTTTTATCTCTGTGTCGCAACGTTCCCTGAATATCAGTTTCACACAGTATGAGTTATACTTAAATGAGTGAAGGGCCGTGGAACCTAATGGAGAAGAAGGAAGATAAGACGTATTACCAGCGAGCCCATGGCAAAAAGAGTCTGGAAATGGCCTTTGCTTTCAGGCATAGATACTTCCTATTTATCATGACATACATCGGGGCTTTTTCCCTCTCGATGCGTGGAGCAACTGTCGACGAAGATCTTTATTCGCTTTTCAACCCCGGAAGACTCGAGCTTATGCTCTTCTCTCTCGCCTTCTCTATTGTGGGTATCGTGGGGTTCTTCTTTAGACTGTGGGCGGCAGGCTACATCGGATCTGAGACCGTGCACTCGCAAAACATAGTAACTAGTATGGTTATTACACAGGGGCCCTACGCCCACACTAGGAATCCACTCTATTTCGGACTTCTACTCATTGCACTCGGCTTCCTACCTGAACTTTCGCTCATCGGCTTCATATTTCTGTTGGTTTCAAACGCACTTCTCGTCGCCGTTCTGATAGGAATCGAACAAAAAGCTCATATTGATGTGGGAGGACCCGAATACCTCGCTTACCAGAACTCTGTCCCCCTCTTATTCCCCTCTCTTAAGCGGCGTACACCCTCCGCACAAACTCCTTTTAACCTTAAGGAAGGTTTCAGAACCGAAGCCATGAACATTTTTGTATTCTCGACACTCGTCGCATCTCTGACGCTGAATGGCACATATTTCCTACTCACGGTAATTTTCCTTTTCTTAGCAGGAGGGCTACTTAAACTATACCTGGATCATCGTGAAACGTAACCATCGCACGTGGGATTCGTTTCACAAAGTATTCATTTATGACCTATCCCCACTGCCTGCTTAAATCTCTTACACGCATGATTGATATCATGAAAACTTATTTTTGTTAATATAGGCAAAGAGATCAGACATATCGTGATTGTGTGAGTTAAGCCTCAGCTGAGGCCTCAGAGCCTATGCTTCAGCCACCCATACATTCGATCCCCATGGGGGGGCCACGGTGGCACCTATGGGTGCCCACAGACGTGTGCTCCCCGCCACGCGCATCACAGGTGTTCATGTGAGTACAATGCGAACTTTAATATAACTTGAGTTGGGGAGTCCGTGTATTACCTCCCTACAGGATGGTCGGAGTCTTACAGCTTCACCCACCCAAACCCCCAACATTATTATAAACATAATTTATAGAGATTACGAGGTCTACCGTTTGGTGTAGTCCACCGCACTCACATTAACAGAGTTCCAGGCTTCTCCTTTGATCCTTCCTCGATAGACTTCTTGCCAACGAAGCCCACTTCCATAGTGTTATTGACTGTCACACTAGCTCATCGCGGGGACAAGTTTAAATGAGGGCCGTGACGGGGGGTCAAATCGTAAACTTTAAGCAAAACATTCGCAGCCTTGTGCTCAAACCACTCTGTTCCCATAAAGGCATGCTGATTTCTGGTGTTAACACATGCACGGTGGCCTAACAGTTGCCACGGATACAAGTACGTGTGTTATAGAATATTTGAATCTTGTCTCGACACGGTTGAGTCAATTTCAGGGGTTTTATAGGCTTGCCAAATACTGAAGGTGTCTGGATAACAGTTTTGCTTGCTGAACCACCACACTCACCACCCGCTAAACTTGATGCCATCCAAACATTGGTTGAACCTAAAAGAATAATCTAGATTTGGGTAATCACACTAAGAGTGAATGAATGATGAATCCACTGATTCACGTTATAACGGGAGACAGGTAGATTAGCGGTATTACTTATAATTCTCTTAGGCTATGTATATGGCGGTGGGTTTGGCTGGTAAGGTTTCTAGGCGCGTGTATTCGCCCTCCGCGGTTTCAAGCTTTTTTGAGGTGTGTGATAGGGATAATACTGGCGTGAAGATAGCAGACCCTTTAAGGATCGGTTCCCGTGGAGGAGGCTTCAAACTAAAGAAGGGAACATATACTTTGGCGTTTGAGGTACCAGACGGTTCAGACACTGTGCTCATTAACGGGGTGCAAACTCAGGCTAGGACGACCAAACGAGTCATAGATAATTTGAGGAGAATATATGGCTTCGGCCCTGTGAGAATAGAGCACACGGTTGAGCTACCCGTGGGTTCAGGCTTCGGCACCAGTGGAGCTGGTGCGCTCACCACGGCGATCGCTATCTCAGACCTCTTCGGCCTCAACCTCACACTCTCCCAAGCCGCTGACCACGCCCATAGAGCCGAGGTTGAGAGCGTGACTGGGCTTGGCACAGTCACGGCGCTCGCATATGGGGGTGGGGCTATGGGTCTGGTCACCGAGCCGGGTGGGTTTAGCCTTGGCCGCGTGGACGCCATCCTAAAGGATTACAGCGAGTACGTGATCGTGTGCGCCTGGTTTGGACCTATCGAGAAATCCACTGTGCTCCTAAGCGAGGACAAACTAACCCTCGTGAACACTCACGGTAGGGAAGCGATGCAGCGCATCATGGAGGAGCGCACACCCGAGGCGCTTTTACGATACTCCAGAGTCTTCGCGGAGAAGAGCGGCATAGCCACACCCGAGCACCTAAAGCTAGCGGACGCGGCCGCACGGAGAGGCGCAGTGGGTGCAACCCAGAACATGATAGGAAACGCTGTGCACTGCCTCGTGGAGAAGCCCAAACTCGACTCATTCGTCACCTGGATTAGGGGAGCAGTAGGGGGAGGGGAAGTGATTATCTCGGAACTCTCAGACAGTGGCCCCCGCCTACTATCCTCCCCCTAGGTAGATCAAAATCATGCTCGGCGTTAAATCTCTCTATTTTAATCTCATGATAATACCTACCATATAATGGAGATTTGGGGTCTTCAATTCCTATAAAATCATATAATAATCCTACTTCTGAACCTGTTAAAATAAAAGTTAGATTTCTGTTGTAATCATAAGAATGAGCTATAGCATCTTTTATTTCTTTAGATAAAGGCCCCCTTAGTTTTTGAGCTTCGTCTAAAGCTATTACCAACCTTCTTTCGTTTAAATGATCAAAAAAGTCAGAGAGACTTACGAAGTTCTTCCTTTCCAAGATATTTCTACATAATTACCAACTATCGTAATTCCTTTAATTCTACTAAGAATTTCCTTAATTTTGTCCAAAATTGAAGATAATGCTTCAGAGAAAACTCTATAAAGGTCAGCCCTGCTGTAATTTTCTTTAAGCTTTCTGCAATCTATTGTAATAAAGGGAATTTTAGATTCGTTTAATGCAACATTCATAACTGAGGTTTTCCCAATTCTTCTGATTCCTGTTATAATTAATAAAGGTCTATTTAGATTCGATATTATTTCCTCCATTTCTTTTTCTCTATCGAAAAGTTCTTTTCTATTAATCTTAGGTCTTTCATTAAATAGCACTTCTGTCCCTGAACTTATATTCACCCCCAGAAGTATATAATCTTACAATATGTTGAAATATTCCTTAAAGAAAAATACTCCAATTTTTAAATTTCCTGATCATTTAAAAGAGGGGAGAAAGTCTAGAATAAATAATTAAAAGAGAACTGTTGGAAGAAACTGGTTATTCACCACTGACCTCCTCCCCGCCCTAAAGGGCGAGGGTTCCCTGAGGTCTCGGGGGTTACGCCCCTTTACGGGTGCTACTCGGTTATGGTCTACGATAAAAGACAACGGTTTCTTTATTGCTGAAACTACTATATTCGCTGCTTTTTTGAGGATGTTTAACGCACCGTTTAGATCCGAATGAAGTTTATGTCCTTTAGGACAACTAACGACCCCCCTTGGATGTCTCTTAACTTCCACATTGTGGCAAGCACAGTATTTTGAGGTGTTGTATTCAACAACCTCAAACACCTTCATTCCGTATTCTTGAGCCTTTCAACTCAATGGCATCCATGAGTTTGCGGTAAGACCACATGTTTACCGTGAACTTGTTACCCTTATCCTGTTGCAATGTTAAAAGGATAACCTAAGTAGATGGTTGAAGCACCTAGTTCGTGTAAATTCCTTAAAAAAGATGGGAAGCGAAGTTCCTGTACAAGTGAAGGAGTCTTCTAGTTAATTTCTTAAAAAAGTCTCCTCTTCTCTCTTGATAATTCAGCATATGCTTCATACTCCCCAATGTTTTTCGTCTTATCCGCCAAGGATTGAACTTGTGCTATCTTCTTCTCAAAGTAGAAGTAGTCCTCCTTGGGCTTCTAACACCTTTGTAGAGCAACAGAGTGCGGTCGCTTAATACTACACTTGCTAAAACGTTAATGCCTAAGTCGATGGATGCTACTTTGTTTCCTTTAGGTGATTCAACTTGTATACTCTTCCTCTCTCCTCTCACAAATATATTTACTCCCCTTTCCAGTCTTCGTTTCTTCAGCGCCTACTTCGACTGGTATGGAGGCGTACCAAGCGTTCCTTGTTTCATCGTAGTATATTTCCAGCCTACCCTGCTTACCGTACCACCTCAGCCTACCAGAAAATTCTATTTCGAGACCGAAGTCCTTGAGGATGAGCTTGTGGTTCTGCTCATCCACTTCGTATCTATCTTGTCTAACAACTAGAGTAACTTCCTCTTCTTCAACTCTCTGTCCTTCCAATAACGTGGTGGTGAAACGTGGTTCATATGCGGTGGTAGTTTTGTTCTCTTTCTTCAACTTTAGAAGGGAGAAGAAGGAGTTCCATGCTTCATTGTTCTTTTGAAGTACTGCTTGTGCATTAACGCCGAGTATGTTCTTGTATTTCTCGTAGTATTTGTCCCACGTACCCTTGAAGTCTACACGTTGTGGCTGGAAGAATTGTTGCCTTCTCTCGTAGTTCAACTCGTTGAAGAGCTTGGCTGAGATATTCGCTAACCTTCTGAGCTTCCTTCCCTGGAAACCGTTTGGTAAGAGACGGACTACATTTGTTCTTTTGTTCTTGAATTCGACTTCGTAGATGCCCTCCTCCGGTATTGCGGGAGAAATCGGCTCCCGCTCCTCATGTCCTAAGAGTTGACCGAAGGAGGACATCTCAAAGTAATATGCTGCTTTGAGTTAAAAAACTTTTACCCCGCCCCTAGAAGGGGCGAGGTTTGTCGCTCATTTTATCATTATGAATAAAAAATATTTTCGTATTTTCAAATTATTCTAAGAAATTTTGTAACCTATTGCCTCAAGGATATCTTCATGCCCCCTTGTAAAGTCTTTTTTAGATATTTTTCTAACATCTATGAATTCAAGTTCATTCCATAGTTCGTTTTTTACAATACTCTCTATTTTTCCTTTGAATATGAATTCTATATCCCAATGTAAATGTTGAGGTGCCCTTGATGAAGCATACTGAAAACTAACCACAAAAGGTCCTTCAAGTCCGATATTTTGCAATACTAATTGCTCTCTAAGTATCCTTTTTGCTGCATCCTTAGGATCCTCACCGAATATTAAATGGCTCGAAGGTATCATCCATCCTTTACTAAAGATTTTAGCTCTCTCTTTATCAATCGCACCTACATATTCCCAATTTGCTTCAGGATTTATTTTTCCTAAAAACAACTTCATTTTCATTTGATTTTCTTGTCAAAACAACGAATGCAGATAGGCAAAAATCCTCCTTCGGGTATATCTTTTATTGCTAAATCAGGATATTCCCAGTATTTATTAAATCTGCAGAACTTCCTTTTTTCTGCCATAATTTAAAAATATCTTTAAAATTAAAATAGATTAAAAGTATGTGGGATGAGAGAACCTTTACAAATTTTGTTTCTATAAGCGATTTGCAAATTTCTAATAACGGTGAACTTATTGTTTATACAACAACAAAACCGTTTTATGACATAAACGACTACAGAAAAACAATTGTAATTAAAGATCTTAAGAATAATTCTGATAAGCTATACAGACAACGCTTCCTTTCCTAGACTAAGCAAAGATTTTAAAAAATTAGCTTATATAAAAGAAAATAAAAGAAGAAAAACAGCAGAACTCTGGATTTATGAGCTTCAAAGGAATACGAAAAGGAAGCTTGTTGAAATTAAAAACTTTTTGGATATGTCTTGGATTAGAAATGATAAGGAAATTCTCGTAGTAAGTTTCGAAAGATTCGAAGATAAAGATCTTTACTTTGAGAATAAAATTCCTTTTTGGTTTGATAGCAGAGGCATTCTAAGCTGCGAAAAAATTAAATTTACTTTATATGACTCAGACTCAGCTAATGAGCTTCATTCTTTTAAGCAGGACTTTTTCGCTCTTCCATACATTCCAATCGCTATTCCTAGCAAAGACGCTTTTCTAATTAACTATCCCAAAAGGGAAAATCCTTACATACTTTTTGATATTTTACAATACAAAGATAACTCTATTGAGGTTTTGATGAAAGATGTTTCATTTAT
>Ga0074076_100097_pt1 | contig 11797 bp, 8 predicted proteins | sample YNPg_D_FD_63713 | JGI IMG/M metagenome (GOLD analysis project Ga0074076, IMG submission 63713) | Hot spring microbial communities from Beowulf Spring, Yellowstone National Park, Wyoming, USA - YNP_Beowulf Spring_D v2 (version 2) | ecosystem: Environmental > Aquatic > Thermal springs > Hot (42-90C)...
AGTCAGCAGAGTGAGGATTCTAGTGAACTGAGTAACGCGGATATAAAGGCAATAGTATACATACCGAAGATGAACGGTGTCCTACTTGCTGAAACATCTAATCCAAGGTATCTTGAGGCTCTCTTACGAGGTCAAAAACATTATAAGGGTAGAATATACGGCACCGTTAAACTCGAAGAGATAGAGCCACTCATTAAGCCAAGGACGGTGATGGAGGTGTTAAACTTGGGCGATGAAATTGAGGTTGTGAGTGGAGCTTTGAGGGGTAGCAGGGGTAAAGTTCTCAGGATTGATAAATCCCGTAACGAGGTAACTTTCCAGCCTGCTGAGGTGGCTATACCCATGCCCATGACAATCAGTATTGACATGGTGAAAATTGTTAAGCAGGCAGAGAAGGGTGCTACGCAGCCATGACCGCCATAAAGAAGCTCAGATTCCTCGTCCCTGCAGGTAAGGCGACGCCCGGTCCCCCTATTGGGCCCGCTCTCGGCCCCACCGGTGTGAAGACTCCGCAGGTGGTCCAGAAAATAAACGAAGCCACAAAGAAGTATGAGGGTATGAGTGTAAGTGTGGATGTGATAATAGACCTTGAAACAAAAGACTTTCAAGTCGAGGTGATGGAGCCCTCAATCAGCTCCCTCATACTCAAAAAGGTCGGAGCTGAGAAGGGCTCGGCCACCACACACACAGTTAAGGTGGGAAACGTAGACTTTAGCTACGTGGTGGAGCTAGCTAAGTCAAAGATCAACAGCATGAACACAACATCCTTGAAGGCGGCGGTCAAAACGGTTTTGAGCGTTTGTAGGTCGGTGGGGGTGACGGTTGACGGCTCAGACGCGAAGGACTTAATATCGAAGGTTGACGCGGGTGAGTTTGATGGTATTATGGGTGTTTAGTCATGATGGATAAGCAGAGGTTAGTTGAAGTTTTAGAGCAGGTTAAAACAACTTCAGAGAAGAGGAAATTCATACAGTCGGTTGAGTTCGAGTTGAAGCTGAAAAACGTGGATGCAAGTAAGCCTGAAAACAGTTTTACCGAGACGCATCCGCTACCTAAGGGTCTCAGCACCAAAAGGCGGAGTGTTTGCGTGTTCGCTGACGGCGCATCCCTGCCTAGGGCGAGGGAGTCGGGTGCTGACGCGGTTATGACTAGGAGTGATATAGAGGCGTTGGCGGGTGATAAGAAAGCGGTGAAGAAGCTCGCCAAAAAGTATGACTTTTTTGTCGCCGACGCAACACTCATGCCGCTTATAGGCCGGGTGATGGGTCAGGTTCTAGGACCCCGTGGAAAGATGCCTACACCATTCCCAGTGAACGCAGACCCCAAACCCATAGTTGAGAGGCTCAGAAATTCTGTGCTCGTCAAACTGAAGGGTCAACCTGTTATAAGGTGCATGGTGGGGTCGGAAGATATGAATGCAGATGATTTAGCCGAGAACATATTGGATCTTGTTAACTATACCACTCAGAAGGTTAAGGGAGGTCGTGCAGCCCTTGATCACGCGCTGGTTAAACTAACCATGAGTAAACCCGTTAAGATTGAGTTCAGGTGAGTTCGAAGATGTCTTTGACTCTGTATCAAAGAAGGCGTGAAGGTAAGAAGCAGCTATTAGATTACTTGGTCGGCGAGATACCTAAGCACAGAGGCTTAATGGTTATAGGGATTACAGGTGTGGAAACATCCGTTGTTCAGAGCGCTAGGAAGGCCTTGAAAGGTAAGGCTACTATTAGGGTTGTGAAGAATACTGTACTCTCTAAGGCTATAGACAAGACAAGCCTCCCAGAAGAAGTCAAGAGTGCATTGAAGACAAGGCTTTCCGCTGAAAACGCCGTAGTTTTTTCAGATGACTCGGTTTTCAGCGTGGCCGCCGAGTTGCTCAGGTTCAAGCGAAACGCATACATTAAGCCGAATCGCAGCACACCTGTAGACGTTATCGTCCCAGCCGGTGTCACACCACTCCAGCCTGGCCCCCTAACAGATTCCCTCACAGCGCTTGGCATCCCATTCGAAGTTAAAAAGAACTTGGTGTATATAAAAAAGGATACTCTGGTGGTTAAGAAGGGCGAGCGTGTTAACGCGAGGATAGCTGAACTTCTGCGCGCTCTCGACATTGCTCCACTCACATCGTCGTTTGAGCTAAAGTTGGCGTTAGAGGACGGGCTGTATATACCCGGCGAAAAACTCAACGTAGACCTCTCCTCCTTCATCAGAGACCTCTCCTCAGCCCACACCAGCGCGTTAACATTAAGCGTCAACTTGGGCATCCCCGTTGCTGAAGCGATGCCTCTGATACTCGCCCAAGCCGCTAGGAACGCATTAGCACTAGGCGTTGAGGCGGGGTACCTGTCTGCAGAAACACTACCACTGGTCCTATTAAGAGGCATATCGGCCGCCAAAGCTCTATCAGAGTTGGTTAAGGTTTAGAGGAGTTGTTTGGTCGCGTAATAACTTATATAACCGTCTGGTCTTAATCTGAATCGGTGCGTTCGGGATGTTGTACATATACGCTAGCCTGCTACTGCACGCTGGTGGTAAAGAGATAAACGAGGATAATCTAAAGAAGGTTGTTGAAGCAGCTGGTATAGAGCCCGATATGGCGCAGATAAAGGCTGTAGCCGCTGCACTTAAGGGTGTTAACATTGACGAAGTAATTAAGCAGGGTCTGAGTGTGGCTCCAGCGGCTCAGCCTCAGCCTCAGGCGCAGGCGCAGCCACAGGCTAAGGTAGAAGAGAAACGAGAAGAAAAGAAGGAAGAAGAGGAAGAGGTATCCGCTGAGGGTCTTGGAGCCCTCTTCGGCTAACTCTTCGCAACCTCTACTCCAACGTGTAAACCTTTTTTGTAGGCGGCGGCCTTTAAACTCGGTAGTCATCGCATGCAACTTGACCCATCACTATACGAGGTGCCTTATTTCACCGAAGAAGGCTTTTTAAGAAAAAAGTGTGCCGTTTGCGGTGAATACTTCTGGACGCTTGACCCGCAGCGACAAACCTGCGGTGACGCGCCGTGTGACCCATACGATTTTTTCGATACACAATACACTAGTAGGTCGCTTGACGTATCCGCTATGCGGTCCACGTTTATTGGATACTTCAGCGAGAGAGGCCACAAAGCGATACAGCCAAGGGAGGTTGTAGCTAGGTGGCGGGATGACCTCTACCTCACGATAGCCAGCATAGTCCTATTTCAACCATTCGTTACAAGCGGTCAGGTTCCTCCGCCAGCTAACCCCCTAGTTGTGAGTCAACCCTGTATAAGGCTCTCGGATATCGATAATGTGGGTCTAACAGCGGGTAGACACCTCACCATATTTGAGATGGGTGGACACCACGCCTTCAATTACCCTGACCACAAAGTCTACTGGAAGGATGAGACAGTGCGTTACGCTTACGACTTCTTTTCTAGGGAATTGGGCATCCGCAGAGACAAGGTGACTTTAAAGGAGAGTGTTTGGGTGGGCGGCGGTAACGCTGGGCCGTGTTTCGAGGTCGCCGTGGGAGGGCTTGAAATCGCCACACTCGTGTTTATGGAATATGACGTCCGGGAGGATGGTTCATGGACTCCTCTTCCACTAAAGATAGTTGACACTGGCTACGGCATTGAGCGTATGAGTTGGCTGTCCCAGAGGTCGCCAACAGGTTTCCACGCTATTTACGGTAGGCTCGTGGACAGGTTCGCCGACCTCCTAGGTGTAAGCCTCCCCTCACCCCAAGCGCTCATCGAGACTGCTAAGTACTCCGCCTTAATGAAGGTTGAGGGAGGTGAGAGTGCTAGGCAGCTGAGGTTGAAGGTAGCTGAAAAGCTTGGAGTGGATCCCCTAGAGCTTGAAAGGTGGATGATACCCGTTGAGTCCATGTTCGGGATCCTAGACCACACTAAGACTCTTGGCTTCATGCTCGCCGACGGGATAGTCCCATCCAACACTGGCGAAGGCTACTTGGCCCGTTTGGTCTTAAGGAGGGCGCTCAGGCTTAGGAGGAGGCTCAATCCGGTGAGTCTAAGCGAGTTGGTTTCAATGCAGCTCGAGTTCTGGGGGAAAGACTTCCCTAGGCTAACGGAGAGGTCGAAGCGAGTGTTGGAGGAGATAGAGCTAGAGGAGAGGAAGTACTCTGAAACCGTCTCAAAGGCGGTTGGCTTGGTTGACGCGGCTCTAAGGCAGGCCGCTAAAAGCGGTAAGATTGGGGTGGAGGAGTTGATAGGCCTGTACGACTCCCATGGCGTGGACCCATACCTAGTTGCTGAGGAGGCTAAGAATCGGGACATTGCTGTAACAGTCCCAGACAATTTCTTTACCTTGGTTGCCCAAAGACACGGTTACGCCAAGCCGAAGGCTCAGTCAACGGTTCATATAGGTCCCTCAATTCTTGGGCAGCCTAAAACCCGTAGGCTCTATTATGAGGATCCCGGCCTATTAGAGTTCGATGCCAATGTTCTTTTAGTCGAGGGTGAAAAGCTTGTATTGGATCAGACATGTTTTTACCCTGAGGGTGGAGGCCAGCCAGCGGATACTGGGAACATTATTATTGATGATGTGAAGTTTAAAGTGACTGATGTGCAGGTTTTTGGAGGGGTTGTTGTTCACTATTTGGAAAAGGACCAGAATCTTGATCGCCTTATCCCTGGCTCACGTGTGCATGGAGTTGTTGACGCTGAGAGGCGGCTCAGACACACCCAGCACCATGATGCCACCCATATTTTGCTTGCTTCAATACGTAGTGTGCTCGGCGACCACGTGTGGCAGGCTGGTGCGCAGAAGGGTTACCACTATTCTAGACTGGATATAACGCATTATAAGAAGGTGAGCCGAGAGGAATTGGAGCAAATAGAGGCGTTGGCTAATAGTGTTGTGCAGCAGGATCGGCGTGTCATATCTAGATTCATGGAGAGAAATCAGCGGTTTGTTGCAACAAGGCTTGCGAACACTAAGAAAATAGTGGTTTTCACCCTTAGAGGGAGGAGGCTTGTCGTCTCTTCTCCCACGCAAGGTGGCTACGACGTTTCCAAGCTAGTGGGCGTCCTCAAATCTAAGTATAAGGGGAAGGGAGGTGGTGGCAAAGCTTACGGTGAATACCTGTTCGATGAGGACACACCACTGCGGGATATGAGGAGCCTTATATTCGAGGTAGCCCGAGAAATCTGAGTACTGCATGGTCACCTGATGAAGCCTCCAAAAACCTCGCCGTTCAGTGTGGGTCAAAAATCACTCTTAGCGTAGCTGCTACGCCAACATGGATTTCTGATCTGTTATTAAGTGCGGGGTAGCTCATGATGGGGATAATGTGGGACGCTGGACGTGTACGCAAAGGCTTTAAAACCCTAATGATGCCTTACTTGTTGCGGTCTCTGTGATTGATGTAGGTTGTGCTTGGGTGAATGTATTTGAGTGATAGTGGCGATATGGCTTCTAGGGTTAAGAGGCTTAGAGAGATTGAGAGGAAGGTTAATGGACTTTGGTATTCATCGAGGATATATGAAGTTGACCCAGACAGGAGCAAACCTAAGAAGCTTGTTACTTTCCCCTATCCCTATATGAATGGATCGTTACATGTGGGTCACGCTCTGAGCGCGACGAGGGTTGACGCTTACGCCAGATTTATGCGACTAATGGGTTATAACGTGCTCTTCCCATGGGCTTGGCACTGGACAGGCGAACCCATTATGGGTAGTGCGAAGCGTGTTAAGCAGGGTGATCGTAAAATTATTGAGACTCTTGTTAAACTTGACGGTGTGCCCGAGAGCGAAATACCCAACTTTGCTGACCCCTACTACTTCGCACGCTACTTTACTAAGGAGGGTAGGGATGTTGTAAGGGAGATAGGCTTCTCGGTGGACTGGCGTCGAGAGTTCACGACTGCCTTGAATGAGGGTTATGCGCGGTTTGTTACGTGGCAATATCTAACCCTGCGTGAAAAGGGCTACATAACTCAGGGGACACATCCCGTTGTGTGGTGCCCTAACGATAAGAGTCCCACCGGTGACCATGACAGGGCTGAGGGCGAGGGGGTATCACCCGAAGAGCTCTTCCTCATAAAGTTCCCAATGAAGGGAGACGACGCGCAACCAACATTCATCGTGGCCGCCACGTTTAGGCCAGAAACCATTTTCGGCGCCACAAACATCTGGGTTCAACCGGAGGGCGTGTATACGCTTGCGCTCGTTGACGGAGAGAAGTGGATTGTTTCCGAGTATTCTTCCACGGTTCTCGCCGAGCAGAAACATGATGTTAAACGACTCTCTAGGCTAAACGGGAAGGACTTGGTGGGCAGGGTGGCGGCTAACCCACTCACAAATACCGAATTACCTGTTCTCCCAGCGGATTTCGTGGACCCGTTATTCGGCACAGGTGTGGTCTATAGTGTACCGGCACATGCTCCCTATGATTACGCTGCTTTGAGGGAACTTCAACGCTTGGATGAGCAGGCTCTCTTCAAGATGGGTTTGAGCCTCGAATGGGTTCGAAGCATTACTCCCATTTCAATCATTAGGGTGGAGGGCTACGGTGATTATCCGGCTGTAGAGGTTTGCAACTCAATGGGTATAGTATCCCAGAGGGATGAGAAGCTGGATCAGGCTACACAGAGGGTATATCAGGCGGAATACGCGAAGGGTGTTATGAAGGATAACTGTGGCAAATATAGTGGAATCCGTGTCTCTGACGCGAAAAAGCTAGTTTTTGAAGACTTAAAGAATATGGGTTTTGCTGCTGTGTACTATGAGTTGCCATCACCCGTGGTTTGCAGGTGTGGCACGAGGTGTATCGTGAAGATACTCGAGAACCAGTGGTTCTTACGCTATGGTGATGCGGACTGGAAATCTAAAGCCAAACTCTGTGTGGAGAGAATGGGTGTGTATCCACATGAAGCTAGGCAGTGGTTTTTCGACGTAATAGATTGGCTTCAGAACAAGCCCTGCGCGCGTAGGTCAGGCCTCGGCACACCTCTACCATGGGACAAGGAGTGGATAGTGGAAACACTGAGTGATTCAACTGTGTACATGGCCTACTATACCATATCAAAATATGTTAACACTGGAGCCGTGAGTCCTACGTCTCTCACCCCAGAATTCTTTGATTATGTGTTCTACGGTAAGGGTGAGCTGTCAACAGTTGCCCGACTTACCGGTGTAGACGAGGAAACCCTCCGAAGTGTGCGCGAGGAATTCCTATACTGGTATCCAGTGGACCTTAGGAACTCTGCTAAGGAGCTCATACCCAACCACCTTACATTCTTTATATTCCACCATGTCGCATTGTTCCCGGAAGAACACTGGCCGAAGGCTGTTTCAACAAATGGGATGCTGACATTGGAGGGTCAGCCCATGCATAAGTCTAAGGGTAACTTTGTGTCCCTTAAGCAGGCAATCCAAGAATATGGTGCTGATGCAACAAGGCTCACACTGCTTAACGGTACAGAGAACCTTAACGACCCAGACTGGAACAGGACTGCCGCCTCAAACTCTGTGGATAAACTTAGCTCCCTTTTGGATTTGGTTGAACATGTGGCTTCAAACCAACTTAGCGGTGCGGGTGAGCTGAGCGATATCGATAGGTGGCTTCTAGCAAGGTTTAAGGAAAAGGCTAGGCGTGTAAAGGAACATATGGGTGAAATGCGCACACGCTCCGCGTTGAATGTGGCGCTGTTTGAAGTGTGGGAGGACTATAGGAGGTATCTGAAAAGAAATGGTAACCGTAATCAGGCTGCTGTCCACCAGTTCTTTAAGTGGTGGATGATTATCCTCCACCCCTTTATACCGCACTTATCGCAGTGGTGTTATGCAAAATTGGGTGGATCAGGGCTCATCGAGCATGTAGGATACCCTCCAACAGAGCTGGATGATGAGGATGTTTTCTTGATGGCAAGAGAGGAGTACATCAGACGTGTAGAGGAAGACGTGGTTAACCTGCAGCGCCTTATGCGGGAGTCGAGGTCGGCGGAGATCGTCGTTGCTGATAGAAGGAGGATAGAGCTCGCGAAAGCGCTCATTCCCCAGCTTAAGGGTGGTGGGAGGATAACGCCTCAAATGGTGGAATTTGCTGCGAAGGAATTAGGCGATAAGAAAAGTGCCTCAGGCTATATTCAGCGGTTTATAAGGAGTTTATCCGAGTGGAGGGAGTTCGACCAAGCCATCCTCGCACGCCTCATCGAAGAGGAAGCCTCCACGCTTAGAGACGCCTCAAGCTACCTACGAGAAGTATGTGGTGTTGAAATAAGGGTTGTAGGAGTAAATGATGCGAGTGATAAGATTAGAGCAGAGAACGCAACACCCTTAAAACCCACAATAACCTTTTTGAGGCAGTAGTGGATGGGCCCGTGGCCCAGCCTGGATAGGGCAGCGGCCTGCGGAGCCGTTGGTCGAGGGTTCAAATCCCTCCGGGCCCGTCTATTCGCCTTAGTGCCAGAGCATGGAAGCCAGTGAAACTTGGCTATTCAGTGAATATTCGAGCGTGGTATATAATAGGACCCGTATGTACCCGTTTGCTTGAAAGGCTTATAGGTTTTGTAATTCTTTCCAGCTCTGTGCCCACAGTTAGTGTTAACGGTAGGTTGATAACCGTTGAACGAGGTACACCACTCGATGTGGCCATAAAGAAGGCCGGTTTCAGAGGTTTGTTTCGGAGCGTCAAGTTTGGGCGGCTGCGGGATATTATGGATGACTCTTACCTCTACCCCCAGTATAAATGTGTTTATGTGAATGGGTATGGGTTAGTGAATCCGCTAAGCTTCCAGGTTGAGGGAGATATAACGGTTATAATTGATAGGAGGGCGAGTTTTGGCTCAATATTGAGTGGTAAACTGCCCTTCTTTGGTGTGGGTTTCCAAAACTCTGGCCTGATAAGGACCGGGTTTGGTTGGAAGATAATGAGGAGGATGATACTTTCTTCGGCTAACCTTCCAAAATACGCCGGGGAAAAAGTTGTTAGGCCAGAAAGTGGGAGGCTCACCACAAATATTCTGATTGTGGGTGGAGGTCCAGCCGGAATGGGTCTCGCTCAGGCTTTACTTGAGAAAAACCTGGATTTCCTGCTTGTCGACCCCAATCCAACCTTGGGTGGAAGAATTAGATACGCTTTGAATTTTCCTCAGCTTAGACGTGCTCTAAACTTTGATGCAGAAGGCCTTGCTAAAATAATAGCGACGCGGCGGATCGTCGGCTTGTTTACGGGCCTCTACGAAGAGGGCGTTGGTTTAGTGGTAGGGGAAAACAGGATTCTGCGGGTCGAGTTTAGCAGACTGGTTTACGCCAATGGCTCTAAGTGTCCACCGCCACTGTTTGCTGGTAACGACTCACCGGGAGTGATCTCTGTTGACTACGCTTTGCGTCTTAGACACTTTGGTGTTCTTATGTCACCCGTAGTCTTCTACGTTGAAGATGAATGGGGTGAGATGGTGTACCGCGCTTTGAAAGATGATTTGTTACCAGTATTGGTGTCGCCGTTGAATTTAGAAGACAAGGTTGCTAGTCATATAAAGCAGGTAAGATTGTCCTCGAAAGAGCTTGTGGTCACACTCGACAATGGTAGTAGGGTTAAAGCAAAGTACGTGGTCTACAGCACACTGAGGCAACCCAACCTTGAATTACCAGCCCAAGCTGGTTTCGCTTATTCATTTAGCGCCCAGCGGGGCAAGATTGTATGCACTGAGGCTAAAGGTGAGCCTAGCTCGAATGCGCCCGTGCTTCTTGCAGGCTCTGTCACAGGTCTTTACGAGCTAAACGACGCGTTTAGGCATGGTAGGGCTATAGGATACACGCTTTCAGGCGACATGGATTCAGCGCTTAAGCTAACCCCACCTCCAACCGTGGTGCACCCATCCACTACTGGAGTTGTGCATCAGGATGCTTTCGTATGTTTCTGTGAAGATGTTAGGGTGCGCGACTTCGTGTTGGCACAACACAAAAAGCTGCGAGGCCCGGAGAAAACTAAGAGGTTTACTGGTTGGGGTACAGGTGTATGCCAAGGTAAACTGTGTATAGCGAACGGTATGCGCATCTTGGGTGACCGTCCATATACCCAACGTCTACCTACCCAGCCCACACCTTTGGCTTGGTTGGCATCTTTGGGTGATGAAACCAGTGAACTCTAATATCGAATACGATGTGGCTGTAATTGGGGCTGGCGCGGTGGGTCTTGCAACCTCGTATCATCTTGCAAGTAAGGGCATGCGTGTTATACTCATCGAGAAGAATTACGCTGGGAGTGGCTCGAGCACCCGTAACGCGGCTGGCTTCAGGGTTCACTTTAACTCTGAGCACAATGTGAAGTTCATGGTTGAGGGTAGAAGGCGCCTTGTGGGCTTCGGTGGGGAGATGGGTTGGAATCCGATAATATTTGATTCTGGATATCTATGGCTTCTTTCAACCGAAGCCGACCTCCAAGAGTTCAAACGCCTCAACACTATGTGGTCATCACTGGGTGTTGGCGGCAGATTTCTGGATACACATGAGGTAAGAGAGGTTATACCCGAATTGAATCCGCAAGGATTGCTGGGGGGATTCTACGGGCCTCAGGATGGTACCTTCCACCACGACCTCATATTGTTCGGCTACCAAGAAAAGCTGGAAGGGATGGGTGTACCCCTACTTGAGAGTTCCCCCGTGACGGGATTCAACGTATCCTCACGTAGGGTGCGCTCAGTTCTAATAGGGTCAAAAGAGATAAGAGCCGAAAGATTCGTAGTGTGCGCGGGTGCCTGGAGCCCCCAAGTAACCGCTATGCTTGGGGTAAGCCTCCCAATAACGCCCGAAAGGAGGGAGTTAGGTGTAACTGAGCCCGTAAAGCACTTCATTAAGCCGTTTGTGATAAGCCTAAAAAACAGGGTGTACTTCGCCCAGGGTCTGCGCGGTGAGATACGCGGAGGGGTGACTGATATGTTTAGGAAAGGATACCACCCACTTGTCTCTACACTCGAGTGGACCGTCGCGTACGCGGCGAGATTGATCAAGACGCTCCCAACGGTTTCAAACGTCAGATTAAATAGGCAGTGGAGTGGCTACTACGAAGTAACACCAGACCACTCGCAAATAATGGGGGCACACCCCTCCTGGCCTGAAGGCCTATTCGTGGCGGCAGGCTTCAGCGGTCACGGGATGATGATGTCCCCCTTGGCGGGCGAGTTAATGGCCGAGTACATAGCCACTGGTCGTATACCGGACCTTATGCGTCCTTACTCACCTGAAAGGTTCGATGAAAACAGGCTCATAGATGAAGCTATGGTGTTCTGAACAACCCCAATACGTATAGGCACTAACCTAAAGACGTTGTTAAACAAGACCCACATGTCCGTACGGCCCCGGAGGGATTTGAACCCTCGACCTTCGGCTTAGAAAGCCGCCGCTCTATCCATGCTGAGCTACGGGGCCAAACATTCACCAACAATCCTCAAATTAAGGTTTTTGAGTGTGTTAGGCTCAATCTGTAAAAATCAGCCAAACCATACGTGTAGTGTTGTCTTAAGGATAAGACGATTTGAGTGCTACCACGCAGCGCATAATGCTTGCTTCATAATGGTTTAACTGCTATGGTTACATTATGCGAAAAACGCTAAGTCATTTAACGAGAAAGTTTGCTTGAACTATAGTCTCTTTTTTTAAAAAAAGAGTCTTCTTCCAACTCTCCTCGTAGTGCGTGTCTCTGTTTGTGCCTTACGGTTTGTAAGGACTTAAAGCACTCTAGTGTATGGGTATGGTTTATAGGTAGGCGGGGGTGGCCGAGCTTGGAAAAGGCGCGGGACTTAAGACCACAAGTCTTAGGCCGGTTAGACATCCCGTGCGGTAGCGCTACGCGGGTTCGAATCCCGCCCCC
>Ga0074076_100173_pt1 | contig 11618 bp, 9 predicted proteins | sample YNPg_D_FD_63713 | JGI IMG/M metagenome (GOLD analysis project Ga0074076, IMG submission 63713) | Hot spring microbial communities from Beowulf Spring, Yellowstone National Park, Wyoming, USA - YNP_Beowulf Spring_D v2 (version 2) | ecosystem: Environmental > Aquatic > Thermal springs > Hot (42-90C)...
CCATGAATATTAATATCAAAAACGTCTTCCTTAGGGAAGAGTTGCCTAAGAGAGTTCTCACTGAGGATTTATTCGAGGGTCTTTTTTTATTCTTTGTAAGGGTAAATATCTCTGATTCGGGTGTGAAATATAGAACAGGAAAAATAAGAATTAGAGGCACTATGCTGACCAGAAACATTATCCTCCATCCATAGATGAAATATGCTGCGCCCGTGACCAGCAAGGCAGTCAGTAAAAACCAGAGTGAACCAACGGTGTGGGCCAGACTACCGCCTGACTCCGACACTCCAGTGAGGAAACCCCTGAGTCTCTCAGGGTAGTTCTCGGGACCATAAACTAACCCTACAGACACTACGGCGCCTATAAAGAAGCCAGCTATCATTTCAAGAATCGTATAAATCACTGGGGCTATAACCCCTACTTCCTTGTAAGTAGGCACAACAGCAATTAGTGCCGTAGCGATCGTAGCTCCGGATAACGTTATATACAACATTCTCTTTCTTCCGACGCTATCTACCTTAGGTCCCATTACCCCAGCACCCACAGGCCTCATCAGGGCTCCCGCCGCGAAACCTCCCCACGTTACTAGCAGCGAGATTCCCACGTTCACTGAGGGATATATTAATTTGGAAAGGTATGGGATAACGAAACTTGGCGCTATAAAGAACAGGATATCGAACGTATAAGTTAGAAAGGATATATATAACATCTTACCGTGGGCACCAGTGAATTTTTCATTATCTGGTGATCCCTTCAAACCAATTCACGCTCCAGCTGGGAGAAATGGAATCTAATTCTACCGTTATCCTTTTCGTAAACTACCTTACGTTTCACTATATTATTCTCAAGATCTATTACCACTCTTAAGCCCCAATAAAGTGATGAAATAGTGGATTAAAAGTATTTTCATTCCATGTCTTCTCCATGCATAAAAGATCCCTAAATCTGAGCCGCTCCCAATGAAATGGATGGAATGGCAGTGATTTATGTAGAAACATTTTTCTTTCTTGGCCATTCCTCTTAATATGTTGATGTTAATATGTTGATGTTAATATGTTGATGTTAATATGTTGATGTTAATATGTTGATGTTAATATGTTGATGTTAATATGTTGATGTTAATATGTTGATGTTAATATGTTGATGTTATTGATGTTAATATGTTGATGTTAATATGTTGATGTTAATATGTTGATGTTAATATGTTGATGTTAATATGTTGATGTTAATATGTTGATGTTAATATGTTGATGTTAATATGTTGATGTTAATATGTTGATGTTAATATGTTGATGTTAATATGTTGATGTTAATATGTTGATGTTAATATGTTGATGTTATTCTCTATTTGCTCCGTACTGACGCGGAAGCCTTCAGCAGTTCCTCTTTCCCCATTTCAGCTCAGATGGTCAACAGTCAACTATTACAGAATATACGTTTCGAAAAGAGCACTATCTCAATAGATATCATAACCCTCAACAGTGCTCTTTTTCCTTATGATTTTAAACCCAATGAAATTTCCGACGGCGAGAATATCATTCAATTTTTCCAGAAGTCTTGTCACTCTCTATTAAGCCCCTACGCAAACCTTCAAGATCCTTCCATAATTGATGACATTGATGAGTCTCTTAGAGATAATTGAACTATGGAGAAGGAACTTTGTCATATGTTTTCTGTTTTAATAAAAACGTCATATCCTCAATTAAATTCGCAAACCTAAACCAAAGAGACAGATGAACTAATGATATGAAGCTTTAAATAGTAGATTTAGTAACCAGTAGCTGGTTCTCACCAATGGAACCAGAAAGATATCCTACGTCTGTAGTAGCTAAGGTTACCTTGGCCGCCCTTTTTGGAACCATGATAGATTATTATGATTTTTTCGTGAGCGGTGTGGCAGCCTCGTCTGTGTGGCCGAAGGTGTTTTCCCTTTTACAGGGGTAGCAGCAGCACTTCTATTATCCTTAACTACTTACGCCGTTGGGTTTTTTTCAAGGCCAATAGGTTCATTTGTTTTTGGTAATATGGGAGATAGAAGGGGGAGAAAGAATACCTTAATGTGGACCCTAATTGTGTCGGGACTCTGTACTTTGGGAATGGGATTAGTCCCTTCATTTTACACGATCGGATTAGCTGCTCCGGTCATCTTAACGCTCCTTAGATTCGGACAAGGACTTGGTCTAGGTGGGGAGTGGGGAGGAGCAACCACATGGGTTGTAGAAGTATCATCAAAAGGGAAAAGAGGCTTCTGGGCTGGATTCGTTGCCAATGCTGTGTTCTTCGGACTTATTTTGGCCAACTTGACTTTTATTGCTTTAGAGAGCGTATATAGAGGTTCGGCTTTTCTAAATATAGGATGGAGAATTGCATTTATAATAGGTGCAGTGGTGGTATTAATAGGGGCTGCCATAAGATACGCCCTTATGGAAAGTCCACTGTTTAAGAAGATACTTGAGAGTGGGGCCATAGAGAACATGCCAGCAGCGAGGCTGTTAAGAAAGGAATGGAAGAAGGTCTTGCTCCTCACTGGAACCGTGTTATACATAACGGCGGTGGGATACCTAAGTCAAGTCTTCAGTATAGGTTACTTAGCGGCGAGGAAAATTCCTCCACCCTATACCATAACCTCTGTAATAATAGCGGGAGTGGCCGGTGTGGTGTTTGGATTAATAGGGATGTACCTAGCTGACAGCATAGGAGAAAGAAAATGATACTGATAGGTCAATTAGCGGTGCTCCTTCTTAGCGTTCCCATGTTCTATCTTATCCAGATAGGTTCTCCACCCCTCACTAGATTGGCAATAATTGTACTTACGGCAACAGAGGGGCTAGGCTTCAGTTCTTTCAGTTCTTTCCTTTCAGAACAATTCGATACTAAGTATAGATTCTCAGGATCAGGACTCAGTTACCAATTAGCCACACCGGTTGCGGGAGGACTGGGGCCTATAATAGCATCATCGCTTCTAGTCGTCTATGGGCTGTCCTCAGGAATCTATGTGGGGGTAGAGGTACTTATCTATACTCTCATAGGAATTTTGTGTTTGATCCCCACTGTCGAAACGAAAGGAAGGGAGTTTTGGGTAATTAAGAGTTTGTGTTTTTTACTAATTACTTTTCTTACCTAAGAGTCAGTAGTTGTGGCGGTATCTACCGTCTAAATTCTCTAACATAATAGAGTTACTCAAAGCGTACTTCTTCTTCCTTAGTTAATAGAACGTTATAACTGTAGGCGGGATAATATAGCATCCTGAGAGCAGCTTCATGCAAGTCTGGGTCTGGGGACGTTGTGCAATCTATTGGAAGGTAAACCCTAAAGTTCCTCACACTGAACCCAGTGACTGTCTCATACACACATACGTTTGTTACCACTCCCCCAACCACTACGTGGTAGTCCCAAGGGTTTCCATCCATCTGTTCTGAAAGGATGCGTTCCAACTCTGTTTGGTTAAAAGGGTCATGTGAGAACTTCTTCACTATTATCTCATCCTCTCGAGGTGATAATTCCTCCACTATTTTATGTCCCCAGCTTCCTTCAATTAGGTGTTTAGATCTATGGAATATCCTGTGTTCTGGAGACTCGTCATATCTTGTGGACTGCAGGAAAATTCTAACGACGTTGGAGGCTCTTGCTTTACGTAGCAAGGATTCAACTTTCCTTATGACACTATTGGCGGTCTCTCCTACGAATCTAGTCCCACCTTCCTTGAGGAACTCATTCTGCATGTCCACAATCACTAAAATGGATTTTCGCGCTGGAACGACCACGTTCCCCTTAATAGGGAGGCTAACCTCTCCCACCTTTCGTCACCTTTCTCCAAATTACCTCTGGAGTTATTGGAAGCTCATTAAACTCCACTCCAAAGTCTGATAATGCATCCTCTATAGCCAGCGCGAGTGCTGCCGGAGCAGTCTCAGTGTTGGACTCCCCGATTCCCTTAGATCCGAGGAGGGTGAAGGGGGACCTGGTGCTCACATGTTCGGACTCTACGTCTATTGCTTCTCTAGCAGAGTTAACGTAGTAGTCCCCGAAATTGGTTGTCAGAGGTTGTCCTTCATCATCGTATTTGAGTTCCTGGTAGAGCGTCTCTTCTATGCCTTGATTGACCGAGCCTATGACCTGCTGCATTACAATTCCTGGATTGATTATGGTTCCGGCATCATGCACCGTGACATACCTTAGCACCCTAACATCGAAGGTCTCTCTGTCAACTTCCACAATGGCGGCGTCGGCAAGGAAACCATATGTCCCAGAGGAATTTGTCTTGTCAAGATTGTCTGGGGAGGTCAAGGTCTTTATGTGGTATGTGGAGGAGGCGTAAAGTCCCTCATCTTCGTCCCTCAGTACGGCAAGCGGATTCCAGTGCACCAGGCCTGCTAATCTTCTTATACTGACTCTCTTACTTGTATCCCTTTTCCATAGGATCTCCCCATTAACAAGCTCCAATTCTTCCTCAGGAACCTCTAATACATTGGACGCCATACGTAAGAGTTTTTTCTTCAGCTTCAGAGCGGCGGAGTAGATAGCACTTATCCCTACGGATCCGAACCTAGAGGAATATGTTCCAGAGGAAATCGACCACGCCGTCTGATGCGTATCGATAGCAGCAACAACCCTCACATCATCAACCTTCACCCCTAATACGCTAGCTATTATTTGAGTGGCGACTGTCTCATGTCCTTGTCCCTGAGGGGCGCTGTCTAGCTGGCACACTACTTTACCTGAAGGTTCTATCTTGATCACCGCTGTATGTTGTCCTCCCCCCTTGGGAAGGGACTCCTTCGCTCTCTGCTCTGCTGTCCTTGTCGTGTCCAAATACCCCATGTTGGATACGGAGGGGTCTATTCCAACTGCCACCCCGAGTCCCACCAACCTTCCCCTCCTTCTCTCCTCCTTTAACTTCGCTTTGATCTCTGGATAGCCTATGGTCTCCATTAGTTTTTTGAGGGCAGTATGGTAATCACCACTGTCATATATCCCTCCAGTTGGAGTCCTATAGGGGAACTGTTCCCGTGATATGAAGTTATTGAGCCTCAGAGCTAGTTATCTATTTGAAGTTCTGCAGCCACTTTGTTTACGGCCTTCTCCAAGGCGAAGTAGAGGTGTTGTCCACCAAACCCCCTTATGGGGCTGGTGGGGACGGTGTTTGTCACCACCACCTTTGCGTTTATCTGGACGTGGGAGATCTTGTACGGGCCAACGAAGTTACCCAACTGCCTCAGGACATGTCCAGGCTCCGGAGACCTAGGATATGCCCCCACGTCATCCAATAAGTCAGCTGTCATCACAGTTATCTCTCCTCCGCTGGTGAACCCTAATTTGAACGTGGCCACACGTGAGGCCGCCCTTGTACTTCCTATGAAGTGTTCGGTCCTTGTCTCGATCCATTTCACCGGCACTCCACTAATCATTGATGTGGCACCGATAAGTGTCATGTAGTGAAAGAGGGCCGTCTTGTCCCCAAACCCTCCTCCAATATCCGGGGAGACTATTACTCTGAACCTTTCCTCAGTGAGACGCAAGGCCTTCATTGCGATATAATAGAAGGTGAAAGGACCTTGAAAGTTAGTCCACTCCGTTAAGATCCCCGAGGCCGAATCATAACTAGCCACTACTCCATATGGCTCCATGGGAGGGGTGGTGAACCTAGGCACCTTTACCCTGACTTCCACCGTCTTATATGCCTCCTTCATGGCCAATTGCGGATCACCGAAACTGTACTCCCTAGACCACACCACATTACTTCCCGCCATCTCATGAATTAGGTCTCCTCCCTTAGCGGCGGCCTCAGGATCTAGAACAGGGCGAAGAGGCTCATACTCAACCTCCACAAGGTCCGCAGAATCCTCCGCAGAGAACCTATCTCTCGCCACTACTACCGCCACCGGCTCTCCTACATATCTGACTTTATCGACGGCAACCGAATAATACTTCACTGGAGTGGGTATGGCCATCGGGAAAGGGTCTGTAACATCCTTTATTTCTTTCCCAGTGATTACCGCCCTCACACCTGGCATGGCCAATGCCCTCGATACATCTATATTCTTTATTCTTGCATGTGCGTAAGGACTTCTGACCACACTGGCGAAGTGCACGTTAGGAGGAGTGGGAAGATCATCAATAAATTTCCCTTGTCCAGTCAAGAGCCTAAGATCCTCTATCCTCTTTATCGGCATACCCACTAACTGGAGTTCCCTCGCCTCTAGGGCAGAACCTATCGCCCTCATGCTTCCACGCTACTGCATCCTTACTACAGAATAATAAGCCCTCGTGAGGCACACCATATTGTTTATCTCTGGTGGTAGGCCAGTCCGTTCAATTGAAGCCCAAGGCGTAAAATGGAGCATAGTTTTTTACTTTAGCAGGATCAATTGAGGAAGTCACTCAAAAACTATAAACAATCAGAATGGTTGCTGCAGTCTTTCCAAGAGAGCTACCTTATTAGCAATGTGAAGAAGGTTTAATCTTATTGAAACGGAATTTCCTTATAAAAATTTGAGGAGGTCAATTTAAATAAGGGCTGGAAATTCATCTCAATCTACTCACTTTGCTCCCTCCGCCTTTCGTTCTCTCTCTTAGTTCTCTCCTCCAATCTCCTTCCTATGGATTCGAAGTCACCCCTCACCACGTACTCTGCGTCCTCCTTGTACTCCTTAGGCCAGTACCCCAGCTCATAGCCATACCACGGCTCCCTAAGCTTCAGAGCTGGCAGACCAAGTTTCTTCCAGAGCTCCAATGCCCTCTCCATGTATTGCTTCTTGGGGAGGGAGACTGGAGGATAGGGCCACTTTCTGGTGGCATCAATCAACATTGCCGAGGAACCTAAAATATTCGGGGATTCCTTCTCGCTATGGGGGGCATCGGGCTTGTAAGCTGAAACGTCTAAGCCGGCGAATCTACCTTTGATTATTTCCACGTCTCTGTGAGGGCTGCATCCTCCATCCCATGGCCCACATCACTGTGTCTAAGTCCCTTGCGTCTATATCTTCGTCCACAGTAACGAAGATCTTTCCCCACCTTGGTTCGTAGCCCGCTGCCAGGTGCAACACCTGCCAAGGGTGGGAGTTGTTGATCTTCTTCATCCTTATGACGCAGAGCTGCGCTTGGCTGAGCTCGTGCCACGCGACATCTATTATTCCCGGAACCTTGCAATCATCCTTCAGGAACTTGTAGTAAATGTTCTCTGACGAGATCTGCCTCACCTTCGAACTTTCACTGGGTGGCATCTGACTCATTATATGCACAAATATCGGGTCTCTCCTCATGGTAATTGCTGTGATCTCCATCACCGGCCTAAGGAAAACATCTGTCGCCATGTAGCCTGTATATTCGCCGAAGGCGTTGCCTACCATGAAGTCCTTGGTCGATACCTTTCCCTCCACTATTATTTCGGCATGTGCTGGAACTTCCAAGTCCACAGTCTTGGCCTTCACTACCTCTAAGGGTTCCCCAGCTAGTCCCCCTGCAACTTCGAGCTCATTAACTCCATAGGGTACTTTGGCTGAAGCCACATAAAAGAGCACAGGAGGGCCACCTATCACCACAGCGAATTCCAGGTAGTCCATTCCACTGTCCCTGGCGTTGAGAAGGTGAACCCAGCCGTGGTTCCCCCTGTTAATCTCCCACAGAGCCCTTGACTTACCTATGAGATGCATTGAATAGTTCCCCATGTTCACCCATCCACTTTTGGGATCCTTCGTTATTATGTGAGTGGTGGTTCGGAGTTGTCCACTGAATCCAGGGACCTCGGCTGGGACTGGAAGTATGTTAAGTCCCCTCCCTTCTCCATTTCCTCCCTGGTGATCACCACCTCCTGAACTGGAGCTTCGCTAACAGTCCTGGTCTTCACCGGGTGGAGGAGAGCCTCCTCCCATTTTCTTCTGATCGCCTCGTTAGTTGGCTCTGCCTTCAACCCCATAGCGTAAATGTGAGTGGAGGATGCATATATCCCAGTGGCCACTTTGCTGATCTCTCTCATCTCAGATGTACCGTTGAGGACCTTTGTAAACAGGAATCCACGTCTCTCTTCCTCCGCCAATCCCCTGTATTGAAGCCTCACCAGGGGGGTGAGTTCCGTGTTCTTGTCCACGGGTATGTCCACGATCGTTAACTTCCCCTCCTTCTCTAAATAAGAAAGATACTCTCTCACATCCTTATAGTAAGCCATTTCAAGTTCAATTAGGATCTGTGTGGAGATAATAAAACTTAGCATGTTAACCTTACCGCAATCCATCGTCGAACTCTTTCCATATCAAGACGGTTGGTGAACTGTGTGGACGCAGGAATTTACCAGTTCACATCCCAACGACGCCCTCCACCTGTCTACTTAGATGTCTCTTTAAGCCGGCTACGGCTTTATGTGTTTAAATGAAGGCCAATCTAGCTCCAATTGGGACCCCAGGCTTCCAGGAGTGTTGATGAGATTAGAACTTAGATCCCTTTAGTTCTGCCATCCTGTTGAAGTAAATATAATTTAAAACCTATACCTGATTCCCACGGACTTGCCACTCTCCTCAAGCCCCCTCAGGGTTCGCCTCATAACCTTTCCTGTGACCGTCTTGGGGAGTGAGTCAACAAATTCCACCTCCTTAGGTGCCTTGAATGGAGCTATCCTCGACGAAACGAATTCCCTTATGTCTTTAGCTAGGTCCTCCGATGGGAGGACCCCTTCCCTAAGCACTATGAATGCCTTGACCCTCTCCCTCAGTTCTGGATCCTTAATTCCTATCACTGCTGCCTCCATCACCGCTGGATGCTCCTGTAGGACGTCCTCAACTTCCTTTGGACTTATGAGGTAGCCCCTGCTCTTTATGAGGTCATCAACTCTCGATACGTACCAGAGAAAGCCATCTGCGTCCATGAAAGCATAGTCCCCCGTGATGTACCACTCTCCCTTGAACCTGGACTTCCATTCCTCTTCCATGTTCAGGTAACCTAAGGCCAACCCCTTAAAGCTTCTGTGAATTGAGAGGTAGCCCACCTCTCCTTCATTACATGGAGAGCCATCATCCCTAATTACCCCCACAGGAATAGTGGGGAGAGGTTTTCCCATGGAGCCCAACTTCACAGAGCCTGGCCTGGTAGCACAAAACACATGCATCTCCGTTTGGCCCATACAATCATATATCTCACACTTGAACTTACTCTTCCACTCCCTAAAGAGCTCTGGCGATAGTGTTTCCCCTGAGCTGAAAGCTGCCTCCAATCTCAATCTATATCTCTCCTCTGCCCCCTTCATTGCTAACATTCTCCTGAATATGGTGGGGTTGCCCACAAAATGTGTAACGTGATACTTCTCCAAATGTTCAAACATCCTCTCTGGATCGAACCTTCCCATATACACAACTGCGGTAGCCCCACGGTAGAGAGTGAACCAGAACGCATATCCCCAAGGCCACATCCAAGTCATCTCGCTGGGGGTAGTGACTCGATGTTCCCTCCTCAGGTTCATAATGAACTCAGTGTTAGGCTCGCCTAGCTCTATCAGCCAACCATGTGTATGGATCACTCCCTTAGGGAAGGACGTTGTTCCCGACGTGTAGAGTATGAAGGCTGGCGTTCTAGTGGGGACTAGCATAGCTTCTAATTGCTCATCTTCGGTGGAAGCTAAGCGGGAGATTGATGGGACGATATCGTCCTGTCCTTCAACTATATAGAACTTCGCTCCACTTCTTACCCTAGCTCCTACCTTCATTAACTGTTCTACGTACTCTCTGGTGGAGATGATGAACGAGGGAGAACAGTCTCTTATTATATGTTCTAACTCCCTTTCCCTAAACAGGGTGCTCACTGGAACCGCCATGGCTCCAAGCTTTATCACCGCTAAATTCAGTGCCATGTAAATGGGGTGATTTCCGAGCTTTATCATCACCCTCATCCCCGTCTTTAGTCCCTCTCTTTTCAAAGCGTTCCCAATCCTATTAACTAGGGCTTCCAATTGTCCATAAGTGAGTTGCCCATCTGGACTCTCCACTGCAAGGTGAGTTGATGCGTCACTTCTACTTGCCCACCTATCCAGAGCCCACCATGTCATGTTCATTTTCTCGGGCAACTTAAGCTGATACATATAACTCAGATTAAGCTACGTTGTGCTCATAAAAGCTTTGCAGCGGAAGTGGAAAGGGTAGAGGCTCAAATTGGGAAGTATATGTTGTACATGGGAACATCTACATAATCCAGTAATGTAACCCTTTTTCTTAGCATTACCTTTTCCTCGTCCACTCTTAGAACGTCCCTTCTCACTGCTGAAAGCGTCCAGTGAGATGGGGAGTCCCTTTCTGTTCTGATTAGCAGTACGTTGCTTCTCACGTTGACGATCACTTCTCCGTCTCCCTTTTTCACCTCGGATATGTGGACGTTTGTGACATATCTCCTAGTTCTCGAGCGCTGCTTTGCCGCCCATCCATAACTGTCCTTTAGTCTCTCGAATGTTGCCCTAAAGTAGTCCTTCCCGCCCTTAATTAAATATTCCTTGCTCGAGAACTCCTTTTCTACGTCCTCGTTGCTGGAGTACCTCACGGGTACCTCGTACTCGAAGTCGTCAGAGAGAGTTGAAGCCACTGGTCGAATTTATTGTCATCCAGAAGAATAGCCTCATAATTGAGGAAGTTGAGGCAATCTAGGAAGAGCGACAACTCCTCACTTTTCATGCTCAATCCCCCTGGACATCTCCATTACCCACCTCTTCCAGAAGGTCCTCTGGCTCTCCTCTTGGAACTGAGTAGGTCTGCATAATCCAGGCCCGTCCCACTCCTCACAAGTTCCGAGCTCCTTTACCGTAGGCAGTCCCCCTTAAGGGCGACTCTCGCTCTCTCTGCGAACACTCCAGCGGCGGCCTTAGTCACTCGTCGCCATATGGGCAGGTCATCCATCTCCGCATTACCTGCGGGGCCAAAGACCGCCCTGGTGACCTCGCCAACCCTCCTCTTGAATTCGGGCGAACTTTCCTTGGGCACCAACGTCCATACCCACATGTCTGTGAGCCCCGGTCCAACTGGGTTCCACACTCTGAAAGTATGAAACGGCACACGCGGTTTGACTCCAAATGGGGAGTCCGTGGCATCCGCCGAGATTAAGCCGGAGAAGTTGGGGAAGAGCGTAGAACACCATGTTATGGCCCTCCTCAAAACCTCCCATTGGAAGTTTCCCACCCTATCCTTGGAGAACGACTTCCATTCCTCCCTGGGATAACCCAAGAACGATGACGCTTCCTTCTCTGTCCTCCTTATTCCTATGCAGGCGACAGGTAGTCCGCCGCCCCCCTTTATCTCGTTCACAGTCACGTCGTCTGGTGTCTCGATTCCGCTTCCGAACCTCGACTTTCCCACAAAACCATACGCTTGAAGGGTCTTATGAACGACCGCTATATGCAATCTATCCTCAGCGAAGTTTTCGGCTCCTAACTTCCACATCAAACTCAGCCTGCCACCTCTGCGGCGGTCCCACAGGCTCCATCCCACCTGTGGACTTGAAAATGAGATCAAGGTACCACTTGAAATCCCCCAGGTAGTCCACTAGGCTTGGGGCACGATCGTCCATGTTTCCGAAAACGAGACCGTCATAAGTGTCCACTCTCATTTGGAGTAGTCCCCACTTTGAGGTGTCGAACTTCTCAAAGACCT
>Ga0074076_100175_pt1 | contig 11597 bp, 9 predicted proteins | sample YNPg_D_FD_63713 | JGI IMG/M metagenome (GOLD analysis project Ga0074076, IMG submission 63713) | Hot spring microbial communities from Beowulf Spring, Yellowstone National Park, Wyoming, USA - YNP_Beowulf Spring_D v2 (version 2) | ecosystem: Environmental > Aquatic > Thermal springs > Hot (42-90C)...
GTAGGCTGAGAAAGAGCTGCGTGTGTGACCCTGTTCACGGATCGGGGACCATGGTAGCGTAAGGCTGTGAGCAGAGTTTAAGTTCACCAATTGGGTTGCTCTGTTGAGTCTTTGGGCGCCTATAGAACAAGGGTTTTCTACAACAACACCCAAAGATAACACTGTTTATGCCGCTCGTGGACTTCTTGGAGGTGTTCGTTGCGTGGTACACGGAGTGGAGGTGACACGCCTTGGGCTTATCCGGACACCATCATTTTCCAGTTTTATGAACCTTTGCTTCATACCATGTTTCAAACTTCGGATTAACATTTTTGTATGAAGCAAATAATTCTCAATTCAATTTTGAGACTTTCCACATTTGTGCCCTTTGGTGTTGCTTAAAGGCTTATAAACAAGTTTATTAGAACACGTGAACATAATTAATTGGATTGTCGTACACGGAAAAGCTTTTGGAGGAGCTAGAGCGATCACCAGAGCTAGCTCAGAGATTCAGAAAAACTGTGGAAAATATATTATTAAACGAGGTTTTACTTGAGCAAAGAGCTTTAAGAAGTGATTTTAATAGACTGCTTGAAGAACAAAAAAAGCTCAGAGAAGATTTTAACCGAGAAATTAAGCTTTTGAGAGAGGACTTTAACAAGCTATCTGAAGAGCAAAAAAGGCTAAGAGAGGACTTTGTGGAGCTCAGAGCTGATTTTACAAAGCTATCTGAAGAGCAAAAAAGGCTAAGAGAGGACTTTAACAAGATGCTTCAAGAACTTACCGATTTAAGGAGGGGTTACAGAAGACTCGAAACGCGAATTCAATCGCTACACGGAGCAATGCTTGCGGGTTTTGGAGAGCTATCAAAGTTTGCGGGTATCACATTTGAAGAGTTCTCAAGAAAGTTCCTTGAAAACTATTTAAAGGCACAAGGCGTTCTTCCCAAAAACAGATATTTGACAAAGTACAAAATTGACTCTGAGGAAATAGACATATTTTGTGATAACCCAGCAATAGTGGGCGAGGTGACAGCTTATGCGCAAAGCGCTGAGGAAGTTGATAAGCTTCTTAAGAAAGTCGAGCTTGTGCGTGGAATGCTTACGTCTGAGCCAAGAAAGTATCTTATTGTTTTGACCGCACCAAAAGAAGTAGCAAGATCATTAGAAAGGCTAAGCGAAGAAAACCAGATCGAACTTGTAATTGGAAAAATTGTTTGAAAATCTGCGTGGCTATTTGAGAAAAATTTAGTAAAGTTAAATTGTTTATGCAATGTTTTAACCCCTAAGCTTTTTACACACGTGATAAGCTTACCCTGTGACACGCTCGATATCGCTAATAAAGGCAAACCCATTAGGTATTACGAATTTGATGGCATATAGAACGCAGTTGCATAACGATTTAGCAGTTTAAGGCTTTTTACAGTTACACGTCAAAAACTCAATTGATCAAAGCTTTTTTAAGAAAGACGGTGTGCGGATAACGCATGAGTGAGACAGCAAACCATATTGGTTTTCTCATCTGCGCGTCAATCACAACCCCAAACAAAGATGTACTACCGCACCTCACAACTAGTCCACTTCGATGAGTGAATATTCACGTGTGCAGATAGGACTTGAGGGTGTTGTGCTCGACCTTCTTTTCCCACTCACACACTTCCTGAGCTTTAAGACGAAACACGTGTGTGGATATGCGTTTTACACTCGGTGTACCAGTGTGTGAATAGTTTTAGAAATCTAGTAAGAGTGTTTTTCTCTGTTAAAGAACATCATTGTTCCTTATGCATTAAAGGCTCAACCGAACTAGATCCAAAGCGCGTAAGCCCGAAATCACAAAATCGCGGTATCGCAGATCTTTATCCGTAAAGACCACGAGTTTACTATGGAATCGCCTCTTTCTTCCTTTCGAACAAACCTAATTGTGTGGTGAGACCCCAATCAGATTGTTCTACGCGTTAAATGCCACCCGAACGTACACTATGTCACAACACACATCAACCGAGACGATTGTTCACATGGCTACGCTTCGAGTTTGAGGTTTTGCTCCATTGACCTTTTCATCAATTTTTCGACGAGTTCGAGATCAATTTTAAAAGCGCTTCGAAGAAGATCGAGTTCTAATTGCCCAAAAGCGTTAAAAAGCCGCTACTAGCTCGAGCTCGAAGTTTAAATTTTTAAAGTGAATCCTTAATGGGTTCTACACCCAAAAAAATCAAAAACCGTGATGACACCGAAAAGCGGTGGCGCACTTAACTGAGGATCGCCTTAGCAATACACCATGATATATCCAAGAATTAAATTTCAGACTCCGCTATATATTGGCCACCCAATGTCATAAGCGCAATCCAGAGTTATGATTTATTCTATGTCTGAGCGGGGTTTTACTTAACTACTATGGGCGTGAAAAGCTGTAATCTGATTAAGCACAGTTAACAATCAAACATCGCGTTGAGTCGTATTAATATCAGGCGTGGGGGGATGTTGGCTCAAAGCCTATAAGTCGCCACAGTAAGCTTGCTTCGTTTTCTTTACTTACGACTAAAGATTCTTCATGCTAACAACTTCAAATGGGCTTGTGCCAAGAGAGAGTAGTTAGAAATTAAAAACCAATTTCTGAAAATATTCGCGAAGAACCAATCCTTTAAATTAGTAAACCCCTAAGGAAATGTAAAGCTACATTAACAGCTCGATAAAATCTGAATAAGCCAGGTAGTGGTACACTCGTTACAGGTAACTCAGATCGCAAAGCGAAGAATATGATTCAGCGCAAATCGCTTATTCTAAACGACCGTCAACAACACTTGGTTTAATAAAAAACTCTGACAAACACACCCTATGAGTGGGTTAAAGAAAAAAGGTTGGTGAGTGGTTGTGTCGCGCCGAACAGGGTAAAACCCTTGCACACGATCTCATTGGTTAGCCTCAGGCCAGTATTCTTTGAGCTCGCCTACCGGCCGAAGAAGTCTAATCTTCCCGGCTTGCACATTGACCAATGGGTATATTTTCTGCATTAGCTCAGCCACGGCCTTCGAGGAGGTTCTCCTAAATCTTTCGAGCGCTGCGTAATCCGGGAACTCCCACCACTCCTCAAAATCGAAGGGTACACCCCCAGCATCTTGTATATATGTTCCAACATATCTTGCGCCAGTTTCCTCTTCTATCTGTCTATATATTCTCTTGGCTTCCTCGGACTTAAGCCATTCGAGGTACTTGTCACCGCTTTCGGCCCTAAGATCAAAGTTGATAACCCGGTACACGGTCATGTCTAAAACACCAGACTTGGAGAAGCGTCCTACTATATATATATTTGGTTTACACATTTTAATAAACCCTATACTATGAACGATTGTGGGTTGAGAAATGAAAGACCTTCTTAAACCGCTGATATTTACAAAAGAGGCCCTTTTAAACTATATCCCTATCTAAGAGCTCAACACTTCATGTGGTGGCAGAGGACCGATACGCCTTTTACGATTTAACTCAATAATCTACATTTTAGTGGAAATGTGGGGCTGAGAGATTCGCAATTAACTCCCGTTTAAGCTTCCACCTCTTGGCTAGGGTTGTGGACGTAAAAGGCTACTTCAAATCCTAGAGCTTGTTCTACTGGCGATGTGTTCACACACTTAGAAGTCACACCTTACGAACCACATTTCCCAAGACACGCTGTCATCACTTATTCAAAAAGCTTGGATTTTAGCAATTTGGCTCAAGTACAACCAAAAGCCTAAACCAAGTGTAAATCTTACCGAAATTGTTGACAGCTAAAAATATTCACGCTCAACATTTGTGAACCAATAAACCTGACTCGGCTGTGAAAAAGCTTGTGGTAGATTACATAGCGCCAAAAGAAAATCAGTACTCTTCTCTAGCTATTAAAACGTATCCCCAATTCTAGATATTAAAGCCTGGCATAAAACGAAGTTCTATAAAACACTACGTCGCATGCTCAGGGATAACGCATGCGTCAATCTCAATATTTGCGCACATAGCTCCACTCTCTGCGAGCATCTTTTTATGCGTTTACACCTAGGGGTTTATTGCCAGAAATCCTTTTTGCGTTAACACGTTAATTAGATTCGTATTCGATCACTCTGCGTCTTTTGTGGTGAGTTTTTCTAAAATGAGGTTGTAAATATTTTTATCCTTTTTAAAAGGAGAAAATGTTTGTTTTATCCTGATCGATTTACGATCATGAAGTAAAATGGAAATCAAAAATTTTTTCAAAGTGTGTTAATCTGCGCTTTCTAATAAGGCTTTTCTTTTCTGGCATTTTTGGCATCTTTACCCCTAGGTGTCTTATGCTAAAAAGCCCAAAACACTCGGGTTATAAACTACACATTCTAGGCAGTAGGGAAACGATGATTTGCTTAACACTTAAATCATTCTCGTTCTAACTGTGCGTTTAATGAAGCTAGTTGGATCAAAAGAGTTTGATTTAAGGCCGGCAGATGCCGATCGCGATTTTGACGGATTCTACGACTTGTTGGTTGACCTTTCGAAAGAAAGGGAGTCGTATATAATGGTTAATTATATCGGAAGTGTACCGCCAAAGCAAGAACTAAAAGAGCGCTCTAAGACGTGGAACAAATTTCCATCATTTTTAGAGCTGGCCTTTTGTGGTGGCTTTCTCGTTGGGTTTGCGGGTGCGCACATAGGTCCAAACTTTGGAAGCGCTCAGCCTCACGAAGCTGAAGTGTACTACGCGGTACGAAAAGATTACAGAGGATTAGGCTTATCCTACGCGCTTCTTTTCTCGCTATTTAGTAGGCTTAACAGACCTGTGAAGTACGTTCACGCCTATGTGTATGCGGGTAATATTCCTTCGATAAGAACACTAGAAGCGCTTGGGCTCACACGACTTGTGTTGCTTAAAGAATACATCTATCACGCTATCGAAGATAGATATCATGACCTCTATTTGTATAGGGGTCTCCTTTCAACCGCTATCAACAAAGCTCAGGAAAGGCTTGTGCAACGCGGGTATAAAGTTGTCTACTAAACAATCGTACGCCGCAATTTCACGCTTCAATCAACTCTTTTAATTGGTGATGTTACGTAAGCACTAGCACGATGAGCACCACAGTTTTTGATTTGTGACAAAGCGTGGTCGCTGTCACACATTCAAATTCCTTAGAAATTGTGAAAGTTTGAGCTCAAGCGGTCTACTCAACGCAGGTTTTTCGTTAAACAATTCGGGCCGAAGTTTTGTGAGCGTTTATTACGATTGCGTTGGCGATGGAATCATGCGAATGCCTCTACGAAGTCAGCTTGGTTTTGGCATCACCAATAAAACTTGTGTTCCTTCTATAAGGTGTTTGGGTGAACTATTCTCACAAACCAATGTTTTGGCGCCGCAAAGCTGTTGTTCGAACTTTCAAAACCACGTGTTGGACTACTAGGCTTTCCTGTTACAAGGTATGTTTCTACACTCTTTAAACCACTAGCGACTTCCCCCTGAGCTTTTTGTGCTACAGCACAACGATTTAAGGTGTCATAATCGAAGCGCTTCTTCGTAATCCCTTAAAACCGAGACGCTTATTTTTGTGCTTTTTTTAAATAAAGTGGTTAAAATGGGTGTAAGACTTCCTAAACATTGAGCTTTCGTTTAAGCGTAGCGAACTTTTTGGTGGTAGTAACATCGAAAAAAGCGTTCGCGCGCTCGATTTGGTTGAGTGCGTTCTTGGAAAAGTGCGCGTGAACTTTGATGCAGAAAGCGCAAAACACAGGCTTACAAAGGAGGAGTTGACAAAGCTATTGGAAAGCGGTTACAAACTCAGTGAAACCTTACAAGCAAGCCACCCACGAGCTTTAGATGATTCGCTTGTGCTTTTCGAGCTTCTTGATTGTTACAAACACTTCGGTTTGAACATCGTTGTGGGACACCCAGCTTATGGATGTAGTGGTAAGTTTCGTTGTGTGATCCCATTCGCAAAAAAAGCGTCACGCTTTTTTGAGCGCACGAAAATCGGCGCAGAGGGCGAAATGAACACAAAAAGAGCGCTTGAAATGTGTAAAACCTTTGGGTTCACTTTTTACGCGCTACTTTCTCCAAAACCGTTGAACACACAAAACGTGAAACTTGCGCTCTACACACCTTTTAGGGCGGATGATAGCGAGGAACAAGCTCGAAATGTTTTATCAGAGAGTTTAGCGGGTTACTTAAAAAGAAGAGGAGTGACACAGGACAAACTCCACTGTTTTGCGCTTTATGGGCGTGTCGAGAAGCTAGCTCGCTTGGCCAATGGTAACACGATCATAGTGCTTCATCCGTGCTATCGAGACTATAAAGACCTCGCGGAGCAGCTTGAAAAGCTACGCCCTTTTTTCGGTTGAACGAAAACTTAAGGTACGCCATTCTTAGTGGCGAAGGAAGAAAACAAAGCGCGCAGTCTTTTGCACGCCTAGGTAGGTTTGAGTCCATTTCTGAAAAAACGTAGCGAAAAAGCTCACCAGTGCCAAGCTTTCCATGACCTGAAAAGATTTTCGCTTTAAGTCTCCAGTAAATCAATCTTTTTGTGAGCTCGTGTTCATAAGGCGTGCGCTTTACGAATTCAAAAATTGTTAGCAAATCGTTGATCACACCGTTACACCTAGCGCGCAAACGATTGAGCTGTTGTTCGAAAGGTTGTAAACTTGTAAACGAAAAAGAATTTTGTAAATGAAGTCTGTACTTTGTGAGTGTGTCGTAGTCCACGACGAGTGCGAGTTTGCTTGTAAGCGCAAAAAAGAAAAGGAAAAGGTCAGGAACAGCGGTTATTCTCTTTAAAAGCTCTTTAGAATCTTCCAAAAGCTTTCTTGAGACGGCTATGCTACTCGCATTCGCGTACGCACCCTCTTTTAAAAGCTCTTTAAAAAGCGAGCGCTTCTGGAAATCTTCCACTCTTTTTGCACGCTTTTTTATGGAGGCGCGTGAAAGCTCAGCCCCCCTTTCGTCTATGTATACGTAAGAGTTGTGGTAATACCCAGTGTTTTGATCAAGCATCCACGCCTTTACCTTTTCTAGCCTTCTTTCGCAGTACTCGTCGTCGTAATCCAAAAATGTGACAACTTTTGCTCTTATAAAATCAAGCGCTTCACACATCTTTGCGCCTATCCCTTGCTCTTTTGAATAAACATTTGTCACACCGAGCGCATCAAGCTTTGCGTCAACAAACTCGTCACGAAAGTTTTTTACGACGATAACTTCGTACTCTTCTTTTGGAAGCGTTTGGTTTAGCGCTGAGTTCACCGCATCAAGAAGAAAATCTTTGTTTGTGTGCGCAGTGACCACGACCGAAATCGCAGGCTCGTTCATTATTGCAGAGCTATGGGTTAATAGATTTAAAGCTTTGTCGTCACTTTAAAATACTGTGGACGCACTAAAGCTAGAAAACGTGGGAGTAAGGTTTGGAAAAAGGGTTGTTTTAGAGGATGTTAGCTTTTCTTTAAGTGGCGCAAGCTCAACCGCGCTTCTTGGAAAAAACGGAGCGGGAAAAACCACGCTTCTTAGGTGTGTTCTTGGAATTGTAAAACCGTTTTCGGGAAGCGTGAGCGTTTTTGGGAAAAAAGCTGGAACAGTTGAGGCAAAAAGGCTTATCGCGTATTTACCCGAAAGACCAGGCGTTTACGAAAGGCTTAACGCTTTACAAAACATGCTGTTTCACGCTAAACTCAATGGTTTACACAGCGAAGTCGCAAAAAGGAGGTCTGAGGAGCTTTTGGAAAAGCTTGATCTTGGAAGCCACACTTTCTCACAAGTTCACACGTTTTCAAAGGGTATGAAGCAAAGGCTTGCGATAGCAAGAACCTTTCTTACGGATTCCCCTCTTTTGCTTTTGGACGAACCGACATCTGGTCTAGATCCAGACGGTGTGAGCGTTCTTGTTTCTTTGATCAAGGAGCGCGTGGAAAAGGGCGCTACTGTTTTGATAGGAACGCACAACCCATATTTTGCAAGAAGAGTGTGCGAGTGCGCCATGCTACTATCAGCAGGCCGAATATCGCGCAAAGGAAGTTTGGAGGAAGTCGTGTTTCAAAAAAGAGTGAGGGTAAGCGTTCTATCCAAACTCAATGAAGAAACGCTGAAACACGCTCTTAACGGAAGACCTTTTAAGCTTTTAGACCAGCATCAGTTTGAGTTTTGCGTGAAAGACAAAGAGGACACGGCAAAAGTTGTTGAGACGCTTGTCGCCCAAAAACTTGGTGTGGTAAGAGTTGAGCAGGCGGAGAGCTCGGAGGAAGATTTCGGTTGATGAATAGCGCGCTTTCAATAGCCGCAAAAGACATTCGTGAATACTTTTCGAGTAAAGCTTTGGTGTTTTCCGTGGTCGCGCTTCCACTACTTATTTCTGTTACAGTGCCGTCTTTTATCGCAACTCTTTTGTCGAGCATCCCAACCCAGATCAGTCCTCAAGTGACGCAGTTTCTTCCGCAAGTTCTAAAACACGCGCTTTTGACGATGGGCCCAAAACAGGCGCTTTACTGGTACATGTTTTCTGTGGTGACACTACCCATTTTTCTGCTTTTGCCGATAACAAGCGTGATAGTTCTTGCTTCGGATAGCTTTGCAGGAGAGAAAGAGAGAAAGACGATTGAAACGCTTCTTTCAGAACCCATTTCTCTTACCGAGCTTTTTATCGGAAAAACGCTTGCGCCTAGCGTTGTCGCTCTTTGTGTCACTTGGATTTCCTCGATCTTTTACTGGTCACTTGCAACGCATTTTGCAAGTTTGGTGGGCGTGTCTTTAAAACCAGATTTGGTTTGGCTGAGCGCGCTTCTTGTTCTTGTGCCGTGTATAACGCTTGCTAACGTGGGTTTTGTCGCTTGGATCTCCTCGTTTTCTCGTGGATTTAAAGAGTCTCAGCAACTAAGCGGGTTACTCATTATTCCAGTCGCAACGCTTACGCTACTTTCAGCAAGCGGAAACCTTGCGCCCTCGTTGTCCTTGAACCTTTTAATGAGCGTGGCTTATTTCGGGTTCTTCGTTTTGCTTTCGCTTCTTTGGCCAAAGCTTGTGAACACATCAAGGCTCATCGAGTCCTAAAAAGTGGGTTTACAAAATTTTGTAAACCCAATCTTTAAATAGCAAACACAAGAAGCGCGCGTATGGAAAGACAAAAAATGTTTGCGACGGCCTTGCTCGCGTTTTTTGTAGCGGCCGCGCTTTTTGCAGGCGTACAAGTGGTCACAAAAGCGTCCGCCCAACCCACAGAAAAAACTTGGTACGTGAGCATCGGAGGCTCTCTACCTAGTTACTCAACAGACGAGGCGTTTGGCTTCTACCCGCACATGATAGTGATTGATGCTGGTGACACGATCGTGTGGACTGTCACTTCAGCGGAGCCCCACACAGTGACATTCTTTAGTGGAAAGCCGTCTTTTAACGGGCTTTCGCCGATTGCAGTATTCCCCATTCCCTGTTCGCAAAGCGCGCCAAACGTGTACAACGGTAGTGAAGTGTGTAGCTCAGGTCTACTTGTTCAGGGAGAACAGTACTCGCTCACGTTCACAACGCCTGGGGTTTACGTTTACACGTGTGTGTTGCACCCGGGACTGCAAGGTGTTGTAGTGGTTCAGCCAAAGGGCGCGCCATACCCGTACACACAAGAGCAGTACAACGTCATCGCCCAACAAGAAATGGCAATGGACCTACAAGCGGTTCAAACCGCTGTAGATTCATACCAGGTTGGCCCGACAAGCGTTTCAGTTAACTCTAGTGTGTACAGAGTGGCCGTGGGCTATCAACCTCAAGAAATCACAACCGCAAGCCTTTCGCCAGTTGGAAACTCTGGTGTTTCTGGTAACGTCACAGTGCAAGTGGTTTCTCCACAAACCGCGCAAGTGAAAGTGTCTCTTAGCGGCTTGACACCAGGAAAGTCGTATTCAGTTCAACTACTCTTTGGCTCAAGCCAATACGGAGAAGCCACTGGGTATTCGCCAATTAACATAGGTAGCTTTACGCCCACTTCAACTAGCTACAGCGCATCGTTTTTGGTTCACCAAAACCTTTCACTCGTGGCTTACACCTGGATTGAGCTACCAATGGCCGGCCTTTACATGAATGTGAATACTGGTTCAAACACCGTGGCAAGTGGTGACATCATGTTCACAGATGGTGGAATTATGGGGTTTCTTCCGAGTGTGGTGACAATCTACGCGGGTGACACGGTCGTGTGGACAGAACTAGAGCAAAACGACGTACACACGGTGACCTACGTACCGCCAGGAATGCCCATTCCAGAATTTGGAACGCCGCAATCCTTTGAAGCTATAGGAAACAACAGCGTGTTCGATCCATCTCAGTACCACAACTCTGGCCCGTTAGTTTACGGTCAAAGCTATGCTCTTACGTTCGACAAGCCAGGTGTTTACACCTTTGTTTGCTTGGTACACGACGAAATCGGAATGTACGGCTATGTGAACGTGCTTCCAAGACCATCGAGCACAACGCACATAGTAAACCAAGTGACCACGGTGATGCAACAGACCACTTTGCCAGGAACCACCTTAATTCAGCACTACAACACGACGATTTCAACGTCCACGGGAGACATGCTTGCAAGAGTTGCCGCTGTTATAGGAATACTGTTCGGGGTGGTTGCGCTTGCAATCGCGGCGGTTGCAACGCGAAGAAGGTAGTTTGAGTGCGCCTTTTTGGCGCACTTCTTTTTTTAATTTAGCGCTTGGCGCAATTTGGATTTTAGACGGTTTGTTACAGCTTCAACCTTACATGTTTAGTAGGTCTTTTGAGATTCAGGTCGTACGAAGCGCGGCGATGAGCTTGCCCACGCCAATTAACGCTTGGTTTCTCACCGTGATTTCGGCTTATATGGTGCCTTACGCCAAGCTTTTGAACGTGGTTTTTTGCTCGATTGAGCTTGTGACAGGTGTGTTGCTTCTTTTGAGAAAGAAGTTTTTGGTGATAGCGGGAAACGTTTTGAGCGCGATTTGGGGTTTTTTGATTTGGGTTTTCGGCGAGGGTTTTGGCGGAACTCTCACTCTCAGCGTAGTGCACCTGAATTTGAGCTATCCAGAAACCCTTTTTACAGGCTTTCCAGGCGCCGCGCTTTTGTACGCTCTCATTTCGGTTTTCATTCTTGTTTCTTTCAAAAAGCGCTTTTTGAAAGAGGCTTCAAGGCTAACCGCCATACTCATCTTTGGAGTCGGTGCGCTTATTCAGCTACTTCCACAGTTCTTTGACCCAAGGGTTCAGTTTTCAATGTTTGTGTCAAGCGTGTTAATGGGTAGCGCGCCGCATAGCTTGGTTCCATATATCGTTAAATTGGCAAGCTGGGCGTTCTTCCATCCAGTCGTCGCAAATGTAGCTGAAATTATGGCAAGTCTCTCAATCGCGTTTACGCTAATTCTCAACAAAAAAGCGGTGATACCGCTTTCCGCGGTTTATCTCGCTTTCGTGTGGGCTTTTGGAATGGGCTTTATGGGACTTTTCAACGGCGTTGCCACAGACCTAGGAACCCCTCCTCTTCTTTTTGTTCTGGTGTTGTGTGCGACTCTAGCACGCTAGCCCAACAAACGCTCAATTTTTTCGACATAACCCTTAGAGCGTAGCTTCGAAAACTGTTTTTTGCTTCTAAAAGGTGCGCTCTTACCTGTTCGTAAAGTCCTGTTTCAAGCTCT
>Ga0074076_100179_pt1 | contig 11486 bp, 12 predicted proteins | sample YNPg_D_FD_63713 | JGI IMG/M metagenome (GOLD analysis project Ga0074076, IMG submission 63713) | Hot spring microbial communities from Beowulf Spring, Yellowstone National Park, Wyoming, USA - YNP_Beowulf Spring_D v2 (version 2) | ecosystem: Environmental > Aquatic > Thermal springs > Hot...
AGCTACCCAGTGTTGACAGGCTCACACCACTTGTCCTTAGAGGCGTGTTACTCGATGTGCCCGCCTATAAGAAGCTGGATATTCTACCCGAGAGGTATGAGGTAACACCCGAAGACCTTGAGGGGACTTTGAAGTACGAGGGTGTGGAGCTGGTGCGGGTGACTGTGCGCTCGTCAGAACTGGTTATTCTAGATACTTCACAAAGGACGCGGACACATATCTGCACAAATTCGCTGGGCTGGGCGCAGACGCAGCCAAGTGGCTTGTTGGCAAGCGGGTTAAACTTGTGGGGATAGACAACCTCGCTGCAGGTGTTCCGAAGCCATTCGAAGTACACAACATCCTACTCAGCGATAACGGTATCCTACTCATGAAGAGCCTGAACCTTGAGGAGTTGGCCGCCGACCGCAAATATGTCTCCACAATCATTGTGTCACCCCTTAAAATAAGGGGTGGGGAAGCCTCACTCGTCAGGCCAATAGCCATAGGTTAGACTCATTTATCCAGCCTTTTCATAAGCGCCCATATCTCCCTCCAATCCATCGGGACCTTATTGAGGGAAGACCCCAGCTCCCCCAGAGCGTCCGCTACGGCGTTCATCAGGGCCGCCGGCCCACCTATCGCCCCGCCTTCACCCATCCCTTTGAAGCCACCCGGAGTCGGTGAGGGAGAGGTCACGTGCTCCACCCTAAACTCGGCTGGCGCATCCTCAGCTGTGGGGGGAGGATAATGCCAAAATGATGTGGTTAGAAGGTTACCCCTCTCATCGTACTTAAGCTCCGAAAAACTCTGCAGGAAGGCCTGAGACACAACGGGGCCGTGAACCTGACCCTCAGCGGTCTTAGGGTTAACCACCACACCCGCGTCGTCCACCACCACATACTTATCAACCCTAACACTACCAGTCTCGGGATCCAAGCGAACAACAGCGCCGTGCCAAGCGTAGCTTACTATAGCCGTGTTAGAGGGGGGCTCGTAAATAGCGTGCTCTTCTAAGCCAGGCTCCTCGCCTTCGGGTAGCTTGGTGGGTATCCTGTAGGCTATCTTGGCTATCTCTGCAACACTCAGCTTCCTCTCGGGGTTGAGAGAATCAACCGCTACACCCTCACGTATGACCACCCTATCGGGGCTAGCCCCCAACAAGTGGGCCGCTATCCTCCTAAGCTTAAGATTGACCTTTCTGGATGCCAAGATCACGGCGTTACCCGCGGTCACCATTGACCTACTAGCCCAACTTCCGAACCCATAAGGAGTTGTGTTGGTGTCCCCCTCGATAACGCTAACATCATCGAACTTCAACCCTATTTCCTGTGCAGCTATCTGGGCGTAAACAGTCGCGTGTGACTGGCCTGTGGAGAGCACCCCCAGACTAACCGTGGCCTTACCCGTGGGCTCAACCCTCACAACCGCCTTCTCATAGCCCCCAACCTCCCAGCCCAAGTTAACCTGAAGCCTAGCGGAGGACGGAGCGGTATACTCAGAGTACACGGATATACCTATACCCACCCTCTCCTTACCATCCACAACGAGTTTACTTCGCCTGAGCTCTTCATAATCCAAGAGGTCTAGAAGTACATCCAAGGATAGCTTATAGTCACCGCTATCATACACCACACCAGCAGGATTCCTATAGGGGAAATCAGACTTGTTAACCAGGATTTCTCCGCCTAATTTCCACCGGGTCAAGACCTATTTTTCGTGCCGCTATATCCATAACCCTCTCCATCACAAACGCGGCCACGGGTCTTCCGAAGCCTATGTTGGGTGACAACGGAGCCTTATTCGTGGCCACTGCGTAGAGATCAAAGGAATAATGCTCAAATTTATAGGGTCCAGGGATCGACACGGAGGCCACCATGGCTGGCTGAACCTCGACCCAGAAGGTTCCGCCAGCACCCACATCCGCAACTATTTCGTCGTGTAGCGCCAGTAGGGTCCCGTCTTCAGCGAACCCAGCCCTCACATGATGTATCTGGTCACGCTCATGGCCAGTAACAAGAAGGTGCTCCGTCCTTGTCTCCACCCAACTCACGGGTAACCCCAGTTTTATTGCTATTGCGTAGACGGCCATCTCATCCGCGAACACTGATGATTTGGGTCCGAAGCCTCCACCTACATGCTCAGCTATAACTCTAATCCTGTTCTCTGGGAAGCCGAGGCACTCAGCCACATAGGTTCTAACCACGTGCTGGGAACTGTGTGGATGCCCATATGGTGAGCCACTCACCGTCATAGTAGCTTTGTGAACTCGGGGCTCAAGAGACTGGGGGGAGGTCCTACCGTTATAGAGGGTAACATCTATCTTTACTGGTGCATTCTCCAACACTTCCTCAACCCTCTTCGTGCTTGAGTATGAGTCGTGTAACAGAATGTTGGTGTCCAAATCATCGAATATTGGCTGTGAATCCATCGCCTTCACAGGGTCGGTCAAAGCTGGAAGCTCCTCGTACTCCACAGACACTAGGTGAGCAGCATCCTCAGCCAAATAGACGTCTTCGGCAACCACGGCCACCACAGGCTCACCCTGATATCTAACCTTACCATACGCAAGAGTACCCCTAACAGGCTCTAACATACCGGGGTAATGCATCCAGTAACCCATCCTTCACACCCTGTAAATCCTCACCCGTGAACACCGCTATTACACCTTTAGCACTCTTTGCTGCCTCTATATCGATTTTCCTTATGATTGCATGCGACACAGGTGACCTAACAAAGAAAATTGAGTAAACCTTCTTCGGCAGGTCAACATCAGCAGTAAACTTGGCTTTACCCGTCAGAAGCTCAAGGTCTTCCTTTCTTTTAAACGATTTACCTATAAGACGCTCTTCCTGAACCTTTTCTCACCGCTAGGTTTTACGAGTTCTTGGGTGGACATCGAGTCCACTTATCATGATAATAATTTAAACCTAATCCTAACGAAAAAACTAAATAACAGAGATATACCTTCCAAGACGAGCAAAAATCCAGTCATTTAAAGTAATTGTAAACATGTATTATCATTACAAAAAACTTATTCAAATAGCCACTAAAAGTTTTACACCTTAGATAATATGTATTGTGGAAGAGTTAAGACGTGTGAGTGTAGTCTCCAAATGTGGAAAACTGTAATCCATGTACAGCAGCTAGTACAGTGGGAAGGCCTTATTGGTGTATATTCTAAGGTAGTAAAGCTAAATCAACATTATTATCGAAGCACCCTAGTCAACAGATAAATTTTCTTCATAAAAAAAAGGAAATAACAAACAGAATTAATAAAAAAGGTTTAATAGCGGGTAGAATGTACAGCGTTATTGTCTAAGATGAAATTTGGATTAAGGCTTGCGGATTGGTTCGGTGGAGCGCGAACAATAGTTGAGCTGGCTCTTGCAGCCGAGAAGGAAGGATTCGATTACTGCTGGGTTTCACACGATGTGTTTATGCGTAGCTCACTAGTAACACTCACCGCCATCGGCTTACAGTCAAAGAGGATGATACTTGGAAATACGATACTTAATCCATACACACTTAACCCAGCCGAAATAGCCATGTACCTCTCTACACTCGACGAGCTCACTGACGGAAGGGTGGTGTGTGGTATAAGCGCTGGAGCCTTAGAATATATGGACTGGTTGGGAATAGAACATGTAAGACCGCTTACGAGGACCAAGGAATGTGTGGAGTTAATCCGCAAACTTATTTCTGACTCCAACGCTGAGTATCATGGCAGCGAATTTGTGTGGAACAAACAGTGCTATATGCGTTTTAAACCAATTAGAAACAGAATACCCGTCTACATAGGTGGTCAAGGTGATAGGATGCTCGAGTATTCGGGTGAAGCAGGTGACGGAGCCCTCCCACTCCTGTATCCGCCCGAGTTCGCTAAATATGCTGTAGAGAAGATACATAAAGGTGCTAAAATCGCTGGAAGAGACCCTGCGGAGATAGATATAGCTGGTTGTGTGTGGATATCTGTAGGTCAAGATAAACAAAGCGCAATAACGCAGGGACTAAGAGAACTTGTTGCCTACTTCGGACCGCTTCTTGGTGTAAAGGGGTTAGGCTCCGTTGGACTTACGCAGCAAGACTTCACACAGGTTCAGGAGACATTCAAAAAGAAAGGCTTGAAGGAAGCGAGTAAACTAGTTGATGAAAGAATGCTTCGCCTAGCAATATACGGCTCACCAGACGACTGCATAGCCAAATTAGAGGAGCTCGCTAGAGCCGGAGTTAACCAAGTATTGTTCGGCGCACCCCTAGGACCAGACCCGCAAGAGGCTATTCGAACAATCGGTCGCAGAATAATACCATACTTTAGGAAAAACGACGAAAGAAACTAACCCAAGCATACCCACCTTATTTCTAGCTTAATAATCTCTTATTAAACAAAACCATTAGATGAGTCTCCACCTGTTGTAACAAGATTATAAAAGGTGGAAAATTTTTCAATATTTAAGGGTTCAAACTTAAAATGATATATATTATAAGCCATCGCGTAACAGGAAAATTTATTAGACTGACTGCTCAACACAGTCTATGGCCTTTACAAAATTCGCGGTAGGGCTACTTGTAATCGGGTTAATAGTGGGAGGCATTGCAGGCTTTGGAGCCTCATTCGCCCTACAGAGACCCACCTCAACTAAGGCGACAACAACATACACAATAGGTGTTATAATGCCTCTATCAGGTACACTGGCATCATTCGGACAATCATTCGCCAATTCAGTCAAACTTGCAGCTAACGAGATGAATGCGAACCTCTCAGCCATAGGGAATCCTATCCGTTTCAATGTTGTGGTAGCGGATGACGGTGGAACTCCTAGCGGTGCGCTGAGCGCATTACAATCAATGTATCAGTCCAGCTCTGTTCAAATAGTGATAGGACCACTAACATCAGCCGAAGTCCTAGGTCTCAGAGATTACGCTGACACCAATCACATAGTTATCCTACCACCAGCTGCGACTGCTACATCATTAAGGATAGCTGGAGACTATATTCTCAGACCTGGTCAGCCAGGCGACCAGTTTGAGGGTTCAGCACTCGCCCAAACAATCTTAGGTTTCGGAGAGAAATACGTGGTGTACATTTACAGGGGTGACACATCAGAAATAGGCACCTACAATATTACGAGCAGCATACTGAAACAACATGGTGTAAACGTGGTTGGTATTGAATACACACCAGCCCAATCTGACTATTCAAACATTGTTGCTAGCGCAAGTTCAGATGTGGCGTCATACATCTCGAGCGGCGCTCCAAGATCGCAGATCGCAGTTGTGCTCGGAGGGTACGGAACCGAGGCCGCCAATATGTTTACTCATGCCTCATCCGACCAATACTTATCCAGTGTCAGATGGTTCGGTATAGAAGCGTTAAACGACAACTCACTTCTATCAGACGCCCAAGTGGCTTCATTTATGGCGAAAGTCAACCTCACCATAACCGCCCCACAGACCAGTATAAGTCCGCAGGGAATCAACTTCGCGGAAGCATACGCAGCCGCTTACGGCTCGCCCCCTGAGCCCTATTCCAACTACGCCTACGACAACGCTTGGATAGCAATGTTATCAATACTGGTGGCGGGCACTGACAACGGTCAGACTCTGATTAAGATAGTCCCCTTAGTTGCAGACCACTATTTCGGTGCATCTGGAACAGGAATATACCTTGACCAGTACGGCGATCAAACTATTGCCTACTACAATGTTGAGAAATGCGTTCAATTGAACCAGGGCTATAACTTCACTGTGATCGGCGAATATAACGGGGGAACAAACCAGCTCACACTGAATACAAAATAGCCAGAGGTCACTCCTGGTGTTGGGCTGGCTACCAGGTTCAATACTGCGCTCGATTTTTGAGAGCGGCATCTTTCTCATGATATCAATAGGTCTTACACTTACTCTATCGGTTATCAAGTTACCTAACTTTGCGCACGCCGAGTTCCTGACTATTGGAGCTTATACGAGTTTGGTTATCTCTCAAGTATTGCCAAACAATCTCGTGGTCATAATACTAGCTTCATTCTTAACCGCAGCAATACTCGCTCTAGCTGTACATAACACTGTATTTAAACCCCTTATCAACAGGAAGAGCTCAGCGTATATTTTGGTGCTTGCATCCTTCGCAGCCGCACAGTTCATCAGGTATTCGGTGTTTGTTGCTGGCTCGCTGGGTGGAGTTTTATCAGCACATCCCCTTATAACGGTCACACCTATAGTTTACATAGCCGGACAAGCTCTAACCAACATTTACCTCGCAACACTCATAGTAGCCTTAAGCAGTACAATATTATTATCACTCTTCTTCAAATACACACTTATCGGTAAGTGTATGAGGGCTGTATCATCTAACACTACGCTAGCACAGCTTTCAGGGATTAGGATAGGTTACATTGTTAGTGTGATGTGGATACTCGCAGGGGGGCTCGGAGGCGTAGGCGGAGCACTACTTTCACCGTATGTCACCGTCACCCCAGCGCTTGGATTCAACCTGTTGCTTGAAATATTCGCTGTGGTTATATTCGGTGCGCTTGACGAGTTTTTGTAGGCACCATAATTGGAAGCCTAATTATGGGGTTCGCTGAGAACACATTCATGGATTTCCTAAACATATACTTTGGAGTCCCATACACTTACACTCAGCTCATTCCCTTCAGTTTGATAATAATAGTCCTCCTTGTAAAACCCACGGGATTCGGCGTAAGCTACTCCGCTAACAAGGCTTTGAGGCGATTCTTCAAGGGAAATTAGAGGTGAAAAACAGCGTTTGATATATCTGGCTTTTTCATATCGCTAGTTAGTTCTTTGGGAATCTACATAATACTCACATTGAGCCTAAACCTAGAGTACGGCTACGGAGGACAGCCAAACTTCGGTCAAGCACTCTTCTATGGGATGGGTGCATTTATGACAGCCATACTTACCTCCAACCTACTGTTTGTATTCACACACCATCCTTTAGCAAACATATGCACAATAACCAGTCTAGTTCAGCGTGAATCCATAGCTGCATCCAACCCTGTGGCAACTCTTCTCGCATGGGCGATCAGCGGTTTGGTTTCAGTGCTAGTGGGCGCCCTAATAGGGTTTGCCGCTTCATACCCAGCGTTACGCGTAAGGGAGGAGTGGTACCTTGCGATGGTTTTACTGGTAGCAGCACAGATATTCACAATAATTTTCAGTTATGACGCGAGCCTTGGATGCGGGTTCGACGGTATAGCGGGGATTTCCAACCCCTTCGCATGGCTTACTTCAACAAGTATACCCATCCTAAACTCAAACTATGCTTTTCCCTCAATCTACGCTGGAGTAATCGCACTCTTTGCATACTTATGCTATACGCTAACAGAAAGACTTACAAACTCACCCTTCGGACGCCAACTTAAAGCCGTCAGAGATGATTGGCTTGCAGCATCAACCCTTGGTAAAAACGTTAACGCAATAAGAGCACAAGTCATGGTGATAGGCTCAGCGATGGCGTCTCTGGCTGGATGGCTTTATGTCTACTATATCGGTGTAGCGAATACCGCAGACTATACCTCAACCTTTACATTTAGCATTTGGGTGATGATGATACTAGGAGGATACGCAAACAACAGAGGAGCAATAACTGGCGCACTAGTACTCACACTAATAAACGAGCTGACACTTGTGGGTAGTACTCTGGTTCAAACTTATATACCCGGCTTTAACCCCAATATAGTGAATTACTCTAAATATTTACTAGAGTCACTTCTTCTACTCATCCTCCTAATATACAGGCCCAAGGGGCTTCTTAAAGAAAGCAGAATTAGAACACCCGCCTACACCGTCTTCAAAGATGGGGAGAAGAACAGTGAGTGAATGGATACTAGAAACCCAGTCCGTCTCAAAGAGCTACGGTGGAGTAAAGGCAGTGGACCAAGTGACACTCAGAGTCAAGAAAGGCAGCGTGACGGCGCTTATAGGACCCAACGGAAGCGGTAAGTCAACCCTCTTCAATATGATAAGCGGGGTTGACAAGCCTGACGGTGGCAGGATATTAATATCAGAGAAAGATGTTACAGGTTACCCACTCCACAAATTCTTCCAGATGGGTGTTTACAGAACATTTCAAAACCCAAGACTATTCTTTGGCATGAGTGTGCTTGAAAACACCCTTTTAACCGTGAAAAGCCCAGGTGATAACCCCCTCACAGCCCTTCTCCCATCAAAATGGTTAAAACGCGAGCTAAACATAGCTGAGCAAGCCAAGGAAATATTGGAGATGTTTAGATTATCCGAAGTCTATAAGAATGGCGCATCTGAGATTTCGGGTGGACAGATAAAACTACTCCAGCTAGCGATGGTGCTTATGGCTAACCCAAGGTTAGTCCTACTCGACGAGCCAATAGCTGGTGTATCCCCCCACCTTGTCCCAATAATTTTCAACGCGCTTCTAAGAATTAGGGAGCAAGGAAAAACTCTTTTCATAATCGAACACAGACTTCACGAGTTGTTCGAAGTAGCAGATTGGGTTTACGTGATGGGTCGGGGTAGACTAATAGCCAGCGGTCAGCCCAGTGATATCATCAAAAATGACAGGGTAAAAGAAGAGTATTTGGGTTCCTCTATAGTTTAGGTATTAAAAATGAGTATACTAATAGTGGAAAACCTAGTGGCTGGATATGGGAAGATTCCCATACTTCAAGGCGCTTCACTCGAAATACAGCAAGGTGACTTTGTAGGCATAATTGGTCCTAACGGCGCCGGTAAGAGCACTTTCGCAAAAGCGCTCTTCGGATTGGTTGATATCTTGGAAGGTAAAGTAATATTGGATGACGAGGATATCACAAGGCTCAGAACAGAGTTAAGGGTGAAGAAAGGAATGGGATTTGTACCTCAGTTGGACAACGTGTTCCAAGAACTCAGTGTCTTAGAGAACTTGGAAATGGGGGGAGTAAGTCTTGATTCTAAGACTCGCAATGCATTAATCACTACCATCCTGAACGTTTTCCCCGAACTCAAGCCCAAACTTGGTGATAAAGCGAAGGTTTTAAGCGGTGGCGAAAGACAGATGCTCGCTGTTGGTAGATCCTTAATGACGAAACCCAAGCTCTTAGTCTTAGATGAACCGTCAGCAGGACTCTCCCCAGTCATGACTGAAAGACTCTTTAAAGGTCTCTTAGAGATAAACAAGATGGGTGTAACCCTGCTTATAGTAGAGCAAAACATTAAGAGAATCGAAAAGGTTGTGCAAAGAGTCGCTGTATTCGTCCAAGGCAAAAAGGTGTTCGAAGGGCGCTCTTCGGAAATAGACCCAGACAACCTCATAGCCACCTACTTTGGCGCACTTAACAAAACATGGTGATAGACATGGTTAACCGTCAATATGAGCCATTATTCTCCGAGTTTTGGCCACTTTCCCAAATCTTTCATATACACGTGGATCCTAGCACTCTGGATGAAAGTGTTCTTTTTGTTTGGGGAAATAGGTTGGTAAGTCTCAGCTCTGCTTATCATTTTGATGTCATGACATCGATTTCGTGGTGAGTCTGGATATGCCAAAGAGAGCCTCAGCCCTGGTGATAGGTGCGGGAATAATTGGAGCAAGCGTCGCCTATAACCTTTCTAAGACTCTACCGCCACCAATAATTATAGTGGACATGATGCGCGCTGGCTCCGGCAGTACTGCTGCTGCTTTAGGGGGATTTAGACACCAATTTTCAAGCAGATTAAATGTGCAACTTAGTATTGAAAGCATAAACATCCTTGAAAAGTTCAATGACACCATGGGTGTGGACCCACTCATCAGGTATGACGGATACCTCTTCATAGCCCAAACAGAACAAAGCTTGAGCATGCTTCGATATAACGCAGAAATGCAGCGCTCACTTGGCGTTCCAGTGGAAACCCATAGTGGAGAAGAGATCCAGCGTCTCTTCCCATTTTACGACTTCAGTGGTGTATTAGGGGGTAACTTATGTTACCGAGACGGCCACGCGCTAACCTCCGCTGTGCATCAAGGCTATCTATCTAAAGCGCTTTCGCTCGGTGCACAGCTACTCGAAAACACTAGGGTCACGGGTATGATAATAGATGGACAAACCATCAAGGGTGTCGCGACCAATCTTGGTACCATATACGCTGACAGGGTTGTGATTTCGGCTGGTGCTTACACTGCGCAGCTAGGTAAGCTTGCAGGTATCGATATTCCAGTTATACCCCAGCCAAGAAAAATACTATTTACTAGAGGAGTGCCAAGCAACCTACCGAATAGCTTCCCACTGATAGTTAATGTTGATTCCACATTCGCCTTAGGTAGAGAACAAAACTCAATCTTCTTCTCTGATAATCGTTGGATGATCCAGGGCTTTGACGTTGATTTTCCTTCAGAGTACGATGAGCACGTGTCACCGAGGCGGTTAGAAGGCTTCCTCCTCTCGCGGATTTATCCATAGGCTACACAGTAAGGGGTTTATATGAAACGACGCCCGATGCTAATCCAATAGTATCCGAGTGTGAGATAAGCGGCCTTTATTGTTGCGCGGGGTTCAACGGACACGGCTTCATGCATGCTCCGGCCGTGGGAGTGTTAATGAGTGAACTCATAAAAGGTGAGAAGCCGCACCTTGACATCTCGGAATTTAGCCTAAAAAGATTCGGTGAAAGGGGTGAGCGTGAATTTCTTGTAATATAGGGGCACGGTATTCCTATCATTCTTTTACCGCTTCCGCTTCTATTTCAAGAATGGTTTTGTCTGATGGAAAGCCTGTGACGTAGACCAAGGTTAACGCTGGCTTGCTGTCAGCAAAGAATTCTCGGTAGGCTTTCTTAAAATCATCCAAACACAGCCCCTGCTTCGCGAAGACCCTAAGCCTAACGATATCATCCAGCCCAAACTCAAGCGCCTTAAGCGCCTCATTAATCCTCTGTATCGCGCGCTTGGTCTGCAAGTATGTGTCGAGAACCAAATCCGATTCAAATTGATATAAACCACTAGTAGCGGCAATAAACACCATATTACCAACCCTAACAGCCCTAGAATATCCGAATTCAGATTCGTACCCCGAAACTCCTCCAACCTGTCTTCTCAAAATTATCCGAGAACCTCTCATTAGGCATGATAATAACCTTTCGCTGGATAGGAACACATGGGCGTTTCCTCCTCTCGACTACATAAGCCCGTGTTTAGTCATATAGCCTTTACGAATAAAATACTAAAACAAAACACACAGCAAGATGCATACACACAGATGAAAGCCTTTTAACGGTGAGCTTGGATTGATTTAATATGATTAGAATGATCTCGGTAGTTTAAGAATATTATGGGCTACGTAAGATAAGGCGAGCTCCTCCGGTACTGGTCCCACTCTGAAGAGTCTTAGGTTTCTCCAGTGGAGCTCTATACCGGTATCCTGCGCAAAAGGCCATTCCGCCGAATACCTGCATGGCTGCGTCGGCCACCATATTAGAACTCTTAGCTGCTAATAGTGCACCGCCATTAGCCTCGAACGCGCACTCTTCCCCCCTATCCATTTTCTCGG
>Ga0074076_100181_pt1 | contig 11460 bp, 22 predicted proteins | sample YNPg_D_FD_63713 | JGI IMG/M metagenome (GOLD analysis project Ga0074076, IMG submission 63713) | Hot spring microbial communities from Beowulf Spring, Yellowstone National Park, Wyoming, USA - YNP_Beowulf Spring_D v2 (version 2) | ecosystem: Environmental > Aquatic > Thermal springs > Hot...
CTGTGGTCGCCATGTGCTGGCACCCAGGGGTTGACCAGTACGGGCTGCCACTCAACTATTCGTACGCCAGCGTTGCCCAGTTATTAAAAGCCGCGATTATTCGCGGTATCAGTGCTCAGGCTATCGAGTCAGCGCTGTGGGATTCGCTATTCCTAGCTGCTAGTGAGGCTGTAACTGGGGTTCATATCTCAGTTGCGGCCAACGATGCTTTCGACAAACTGAAACAGTGGCTGGTCGACCTTTTGGTGAATGGTGATTAGCCATGACAGTCTACATCTCTAACGCGCTCTTTCTATGCTAGCGCCCCCGGCCACCGTTAAGGTGGTCGAGGCTAGCATCGAGGATGTGAAAAACATCCTTTCCAGTAATTTCATTAGCGCTATTGGTCACGAGGCAACGGCTAAAATTATAACAACACAGCTAGGGGTCAACGTTCCAGTTAACAGAGTTAGTATTCGGTTAAATCAGGGTGATACACTAATTGTATATCAGTTACTCAAGCGACTAGAAGAGGGTAAAATCCTTAGTGAAGATGAGATGCGACAGATGCCCACAAAGTGGTACGTAGTAACTCTTCAGTAGCCCCATTTCTAACCTTTTTTTCTAGCCCCCCGTGGTGGTCGCCTCCACGTGGCGGGGGGCGGAAGGAAGAGCCAATTAGAAGAGCTCTAACTAGTGATGGGGGCTCCACAGAGCCCCCAGCGGCCAAAGGTGAAAAAAACATGTCTTTAGAACAGGAATTAGCGTCTCTGCCCAAAATATGGGTAGAGATGCAAGGTGAAGCGCCAAACTACACGTACAAGTGCGCACAGTGTTCTTACATCAACAATTACAAGGAGGTAGTAATCCGCCACCTTCTACGGCACACACGTGTCCGACGAACTGAAAAACAAAGCGTTCACGATTCAGAAAGTAGCCCTCAAGGACTACGGCATCACTGTTACTCTCGTCGTGTGCTCCATTTGCAAGTGGAGCACCGATGGCAGAAACTTCGCTTCAGTTGCTTCGCACTTCTACCACAGCCATGTCAACCCAGCAGTTCGCAACGTAACAAACCCATTGGTCAAGCAAATCTTGGAGAGGCTGAAAGGCCTCTCTGAGAATGAGTTGCGTCAAGTTCTCGACTTCGTCAAATAGTCTAGCGCAACAAGTAAAACAGCCCTGACGAGCCCCCTGTGCCGGGGGGCGAAACTCCACCCTTTTTTTTGGAGTCGGCTGACTGGGGGGCGTGGAAAAGCTCCGTTAATGGCTCCCCGAAGGCTTGGGTTTTACCCAAGCTGGTGTCTATATGGATAAAGAATTGAAAGAAGTTCTAAATGAAGCCCGTAAATATGGGCTTCGTCCTGGAAAATGGGGGTTGACTCTTTCCAGAAGGAAGAGGTGACCCCCACGTCGGCTTTTTCTAGACCCAAGCCGGGATAGAGCCAGACCAGCGAATCCGACCACACAGGTGAAAAATATGTCCACAAAAAACTTTAATATACCCAAGCTCCGTCCAGTTTTCTCCTTTACTGCTAGGGAAGGAGACGAAATAAATGTCTATGCCACCAAGGCATTAAATACAACCATACTGTTCATAACTATAACGACTGATGAGTTCTTTGAATACCCATGGGCTATAACTAGTAATGACTATCCTGTCGCTTTTCGTGAGCTTGTCGAGAAAGCGAGGAATACATATAGTCGAACAGTGCCTAGTTCAAAGAATCCCTTTGACGAGTTGCTCAACAACATATCAGCTATGCGTAAACTCGAAAACACTATCAACAAACTCTAAATCTTTTTCCCCTCCAAAGGTCGGAACCTCCTCGTGGTGGAGGGGTCTGGTTCTGGCTCACGGGAAAGAGCCCACGTCCGAAGGGAAAGGGGCTGACACCCTAGGGCATCAGGAGAGCACCTTACCACACTTGCGTAACACACGTCTCCATACCAGCACACACCGTCCGAGTCCCAAGCGGTGTGTGTATGGGTGGATGCGCGTGTGTCCAGTAAGTGTGGGCCACTCTTATGAGTGGTAGGTGCCTGCGGGGTTCGAATCCCCGCGTGGGCGCACCCCACAATTGGCGCGGCCTCCTCTAGGCGTGGGGTGGGCAACTGTGCTTTACGCACAGGCTAACAGCGCCAACTGGGTGAGAAACCCATGTCAAACCCAAACCTAGACCAAAGTAGCGACATCGGTGGGGCTACGGGCTCAGCCCTTAGTGTGCCCCAAATCCGCCCCGTTTTTTCATACCGCGTTAGCGGTGGGGAGGACATTAACGTGTATTTTGTACAGACCAAAGGAGCAAAAATCGTTATAATGACTTACGGCGACCCACCAAACGAGTACGCATATAGCACACTGACGTTGTTCAGTGACACTGGCTACGAGGCAGGTGCGTTGGTTTTTGATGCAAGTAGACACTGGGGGTTAGAAAATAACCCCTTCCTCGAGTTGAAGAATGATACTGAGGCAATGGAAAGGTTGAGCAAACTTTTATCACAATTCCATGAGGGTGAGTAGAATGAGTCAGAAAAACAAAAATCAAGACCCGCTTGAGTTTTTGAAGACGTTCAAGGGCAAAAAAGTTCACATACACATAGATGGAAAGTTCGGTGATGCAAAAAAGCGTGGTGAACTAGTAGACTATGAGATTTATAAGGCTTTAATACTCGATGACTACAAAGTCGAGGTAGACGAGTCAGGTCGCGTATTTCTCACGCGTCCACGTCGTAGAATAGAGGTTTTTGAAGCCTACTGGGTCAGGATATGGTGTAACAGTTAAGTCAAGAGAGTAAAAATGAGTAACCTCTTTTTTTTTTACCCCCACACGACGCGCGCCTCCGAGTGGCGTGGGGTGGGCAACTGCCTCGAAAGAGGCAGGCTAAGCGCGTCCATGGGTGAAGAAACCATGTCATCAGAAAAAAGCGGTATAAGTAGCAACAGCGGTGGGGCTTCGGGGTCCCGACCCCTTACTGTGCCCCAAACCCCTGAGGAGATTTTTATGCAGAACCTCAGGGCTTTCAGGTCTTATGCAGGTCAGAGAGGAGCATATTTCAACGAACACGGGTGGCTAGTGTATCGTGGTAAGGTACTCACCCGTTCAGATAGTGAGTATCTTGACCAGAGCGAAGTAACTCGTCAGCGACTCCTAGATGAGGAAGAGTTAGAAGCGGCATGGCAGAACCTTCTATTTTACGCAGGTGAGTGAGATGAGCGAACAAAACATCCTGAGCGGTCGGGTTGAGAAGTTCGATTTCAGTTTCCAAGCGTCAGACGGGGAAACCTTTGATGTTTCCCCCATCTACCGACTCGTGGTGGACGTCAGCTTTGGCTCTTCGGTTGGTTCACTTCAACGTGGGTTCTACGTCACGGTTAACAACAGCGTCTACTTCGTTGTAAAACAAGCAATCGACGTTGCAACTGTCAATCAAGCGGAACGAGTGTTCACTTTCCTAGCAAAAACCAAGTTCCCCTTCACAATAAGCGTCAGGCATGACGAAACCAGAAGTGGCCACCAGTATGTCGATTTGTTCGATGTAACCACCGACACAGAGTTCTATAGTGTCCAAGAGTTCAAGGTGTTCAGGAGTCTATGGCGGGACGTCGAGTACGAACTCTTTGAAAACAAGTATTCTCCAGCGATGGCTAGGTTCTCCGGTGATAAGCTTGACTGGTATGTCAAGCTGAACCCAGAGAATTCACTCAAGTTCAAGGAAGACACCAACATCTCTACCACCTACGTTGCCTCTCAGGGTCACCTTGACGTATACAAAGTCATCGGTGGCCCCTACGCGTTCCCGAGCAACCTGTATTCCAGACGCAGGAAGCTGACATTCTTCAACCACACCATTGAGGCGGATATGTATGTCATCCCCCTGGGTCCAGAAATGAGGATAGTGCACTTGCGCGAAGAAACAACCGTTACTAGCCCCGACCACGAAACCGTATACCTGGACGTGGGTGAATATTTGCTTATTCACCCGCGCCCTAGTCGCGACGTGATTGATTAACCCTAATTTTTTTATTTTTTCTCCCCCCCTTCACGCATGAAGAGATGATAAATTTTTTTCGTATTTTTTCTTCATTTTTCCGAAAAGTATATATATATCCTTCAATTTATATAAAATTATGAAAAAAATAGTAAAAATATACAAAATTAACCAATCCTACGTTGTTGTTATACCCAAACACGTGGTTCGGGAACTGAGGGTGAACGAGAAAATGCTTTTTGAAGTCAAGGTTGAGGGGGGTCGGATAATATATGACCCTCTGGGATTCGTCTGAACGGGTAGACAGAGGAGTCCTAACGGGCTCCTCCTACAACCGGGGGGACGGATTTTGAGTGAAAACCAAATTTTAGGGGAACAAATCAGTGTTCAGCCTGTTTCGGCAAACCCGCAGGCTGAAACATGGGTCAGGAAGGAAGGTAACACGTTTAAGTGTGCCTTCCCCGAATGCAACTATGAGAAACCCTATTTTCATGGTGTGGTTCGGCACTACTACTTTCAACACTATGGGTGATAGCGTCTTCAGGCAGGAAGGAATAGGTTTATCTGTATTAAGTGTGGAAAGGACTATGGTTACGACGTGAATGTGGTGGAACACTACTACCGTGAACACATAAGTGGGGGTAAGCTATACGATATGATACCGCTCAACCACTTCCTCGATAAACAAGAAGAAGAAGCAAATGGGGTTGGTTTTGTTCCACAGGGTATCAAGTTTGTCGACTGGGGTAACTTCATGGAAGTTCTTGAAATAGCATACAATAGTCGGCAACCAGTTCTGATAATTGGGCCAAAAGGAACAGGAAAAACAACCCTTATCCAAGCCTTCTGCGAAAAGCACAACCTGAAACTCTATACAGCAAACTTCTCTTTGAGGACAAAAGAGGAGCACATAATCGGAAGGATTGAACTCAAGAACAATTCAACTGTGTTCGTCGAGGGGATACTGCCAAAAAGCATGGAAGCGGGTGGAGTCTTCTATGCGGATGAATTGAACGCGGCTGAAGACTCAATGCTTGTTCGATTTGATGAAGCGTTAGACGACAGAAGACAGCTCACTTTGAAAGAAGCGGGTGAAATAAGGGTTATAAAAGCAAAAGAAACATGGTTCCCTGTTGCTACCGTGAACCCGCTATCCCACGCTGGAACAAGGGAGCTACCACCACAGTTGCTTTCTAGGTTCCCAGTCAGGTTATACATGGATTATCCAAGTGAAGAGGTCATATACCAGATAGTCAGCAAGCACGTTGAAGGATGGGACCAGGAAGAGGTCAAAAGGGCTGTTTTGCTTATGAACAAACTCAGAGAGGGTGCTGGAGACCTGCTTTTACCTTACTCACCGTCAATCAGGGAAATAATCGCGTTTGCCAAACTTGTTAAAGCTGGTATGAGCGGGAAGAAGGCCGCTGTGCTGGTGTTTGAAAATGTGTATTACCAGTGGGGTAGCGGTGAAGCGAAGAAGGTTGATGACCTGATAACCAGCATTTGGCCTGGTGATTGAGTTGAGGGAAGAGTTCATACTTCCAATTGCATCTTTTCTTGCTCGTGCGTGGTCGGGTTCAAAGAATGTTCAGGTCTATCTGAACTCCGATATGCCCTACTCTAACTCGACTTCGATTTTACTACCCATGCCTTCCAAGTTCTCGAAGAATAAGGAAACAGCATACAGGTTGTGGCGTGCCTCACTTTTCCACGAAACTCAGCACATAGCACTCGGGAGTTTTGACCATTATAACAAACTCGCGATATTACCTTCCTACATAACTTTCACGCTGAGTTCTGAAGCCAAGAAGGTTTTCATAAACATACTCGAAGATTACAGAATCAACTCAAAGTCCGTCAAGACATACAAAGGTATGGTAAAGGAGTTCCTCTTCAGGAACGCGATTTACTTTGAACAGGCACCTGTTCCAGATAACACTCCTGACGGGATACTCGAAACCTTTAGACAGCTTATGCTCTTTGGGGTAACCAAGAACCCGAATCCACCTGACTTCGTCCTTCAGGCTGTTAAACTCGCAAAGGAGAAAATAGACAACGAAGTTCCAGCAGTCGAGTGGGTCGAAGAGGTGTGGAAGCTCCTTGGTTTATCAACTCTTCCCTCTCCGAGCAACACATAACATGCACCTTTGCTCAGGTTGCCCCTCTTTCCCAGAAACTCGTAAAACAGGCTGTGGAAAACTACGTAAAACAGCTCATCAAAGAGAACCCATCCCTGCTCGATGAAAAGGAGGAACAAGAGAGTCAGGAACAAGAGGGTCAGGAACAAGGAGGTCAGGAAGGGATGGGAGGACAGGGTGGGGGACAGGAAGAAAAACAAGGGAATGAAAACAAACCCGATGAAAGGAAGGTGGGTGTGGAAGAGCTGGCTGAACACATATCCGAGAACATACTTGCAGTTCCTGAAGAAATCAAGTCTGAAATAAAAGAGATAGAAAAGCTGGAGTTCCAGTATGAACAGGTGCACGCGAATAAGGGTGGGGACGAGATGAGGATTTTAGTCCCTAGAAAAATGTATAACGACTACATACACATCTACATATGAAGGTCTGGTCAACCACGTGAAGCAGGCGCTTCGGCATATAAGGAGAGGTTGGAAGGAAATGAAATCTGATACGGGTTCCTTTGAGGTTGATGACTATATAGCGAGAAGGTATCCACCCTTCATCGACGAAGAAAGGGTGGGTTCAAAGAATATGGAGGTCATCATCCTCTTAGACCATTCGGGTAGCATAGGATACTATGAGGAAAAATACAAAGAAGTGGTTGTTGCTCTGTGTGAAGGTCTGAACTATATAAATGCAAAATTTCAGGTGTATGCTTTCAGCGTTCCCAAAAGGAATGGTAGGCCGATAACTTCGGTATGGCAAATCAAAGCTCTCTCTGAGAAATGGGGTGTGACTTCCATGATGCGTCTTGCCCAAATCGCAGCCGACGGGGGGACACCACTTTATGAAGTGTATAAAATCCTGTTCCCGGTTGTTTCGAATAAGTCGAGGGATAACTGCATATTCATAACCTTCACGGACGGTGAACCCGACGATGTGTACAACACAAAGAAAATCATAGCTGTCTACAAGAAAACGTGCAACATGTATGCGATAACCTACAACCCGAAACTGGAGCGGTGTGAAGATCTGGTGGAATATTGCAGGAATCTGGGGTATGAAAGAGTGGCGGGTATAACTGATATAAGCAAGTTCCCTCAGGCTGTGCTTTCTATGATAGTCGAAAACAGGAGAAATGAAAAGCTGGTTCTGTGATTTTTTGCCCCACATGGCACTACCTCCTCGTGGTGTGGAGCGGGCAACTACTCCACAAGGGGTAGGCTAAACGTGCCAAGGTGAAAAACCCATGTCAGAAAAAACCTTTTTGGGTGCAGAAATCGGCGGGGCTACGGCTGGAAGCCAAAGTGTGCCCCAGTTTTGTAGACACAGAGGTCACTATAAATTTACAGCAAAGAGATTGACATACAAAGGGTTTCGTAGTACTGACTATGTGTATTTCACAGTTTTCAGCCACCACAAAAAGTTAGCGAAGGCAAAAAATGATATTCTTTGCACAAAATCTTTTGGTTGCTATGAGCCTATTGGAACACCTGAAGATAACGAATTAATTTTAGTGAGGTGAGTAGCATGAGCGAAAACAAAGTTTCATTTAGTGTTCCGCGACCTGACCCAATTTTTGAGTGGTCGTTTGACTACGGCATAATACGCGTTTATCATTTGGTCAAAAACGTGGTGATCATTACCTTTGACCACAATCTTCGAGACAAAGTTTATGGTCAAATTGAACTGCAAGGCACTCCGCGCTTTGACGCTGTTAGCCTTGTCTACCAAGCCGTCTTTAATTACCATACGCAAATTCCTGAGGGTAATCCCTTCATTCAGCTACTGGAAGAGCCTGAAGCAATGGAGCAACTTGCTGGATTATTGCAAAAAATTTGGAGTGGTGAGTGAAATGACCACAGTTGAATTCTTACCAAATGGAAAAAGCAAAGTAATAGAAAAGGAGGTTGAGCAAGGCTTTCAAATAGTAAAGTTGTACAGCAATGCGTTTTTGTTAATTCATTATACAACCGACGGAAACGATTACGAAGTTCTTACAGAAGAAGAATTAAACCAAAGACTTGCTCAGTTATATTCTATGAATGCTGGTGAGTGAAATGAGTGAACAGTTAGAAGAAGAAATTTTAGCCTTAAAATTCAGGGACTTAGTATACGTTGAAAATGGTGAAGTTAGCGTTAATAAACAAACCATTGATTTAATTAACCAGCACGAAAGGCTACAGGCAAACGTAGACACATATCCCGACTGTATACATATTTTTCTTTATGACGGAGGCGAAAGTCTGAATTTCCACATAGTTCTGAGCGCTCAAAAAGTGTTAGTGTATAACCTGAACGACTATGTAGCGATTGGCTCAGGTGTTGCTTTCGATTTGGAAGAGCTACTACGAAACAACGCACCACTCTTTAAAGACGAGGACGGCGATATTATCGTTAATTTCTTTGGGTGAGTTAAAATATGTATTTTTTCCTCCACGTTGGACGCCACCTCTACGCGGTGTGGGGGAGGCAACTCACCATATGGGTGAGGCAAAGCGCGTCCATGGGTGAAAAAACATGTCGTCTAAAAACCTAACCTTTGCCGACAGCGGTGGGGCTACGGCTAGACGCCTTGCTAAGCCCCGAATTGTTAAGCCACGTCTAAACCACCGCTTTACTTTTTGCCTGAAAGGCGGTGGGCTGATAAACGTCTACCTAATCCGCACAGAGAGAAACAGCAACGTCGTTCTAGTAACACATTTCGACGGAGAGTACGAGGAACCTTATGCAGTTTCGGCAATCACTAATGCAAACGTTGCAACCAACATACTGTACGATGCGGCTGAGCGTTTCCAAGAGTTACACCCTGATAAACCAAATCCGTTCAAGCAGTTCCTTGAAAGTGAAGAGTTCGACGAGCAAATGATGAAGGATGAGTTCAATAGCGTGCTTTCCCATGTATTTTACAAAGGTAAGTGGATATGAGCGAGCAGGAGCAACTTTCTAAAAAAGTAAATAAAATAGCAAAGAAACTAGCTTCTATAATAGCTGAGGAAGACCTGAGTCTCGCCGAAGCCATAACTGTTTTATCTATAATTCTGGAGTATTACATTGACGAGTTAGATGCCAAAGTGGAAACAGAAGAAGAGAAACAAGTAATGAAGTGGTTTAGGCAGAAAATAGCGAACAAAATCTTGGGTAACAGGTGAGTTGAAGTGAGTAGTGTTCCCATCAATGAGGAATACAGGCATATGACAGATAGTGAGCTGACGGAAGAGGTCAGAAGAATCAGGGACACCAACCCAGAACAGTACAGAAAGTCCTTCCAGAAGATGACGGTCGTCCGCCAGTACTGTGAAAGCAACCACTATGAGTCGTGGACGGTGTTGCTCGGAGAAGTGAGACCACTCACCGTCAGCGAAACCGAAGATGTGTGTTTCATTGAACGGGTTATAATTCTGATACCATTAAGTGAAATCGCAGTGGTATACCATCGAGGTCGTGGTGGGGATTGGGACTTCGATGTGCTTTATGTTTTCACCACCGAAGGGTGGAAAACGGTGAAGATGAGGGGAGAAACGTGAGCAAACTTTTGCCTCAAGGGTTTGTTGCATGTCCCTCGTGTAATCACAGCAACAAAATCGAGCTTGTTGGAGTTATAACGGAGTTCGATAAAACGGTCGACCCAAATGGTGGACTACCCAACGCCTATGTGGTCTCTATCCTGAAATGCAAGTGTTGCAATGAAATATTCAAACTGGAGAGGGTCGATGTGCGCTTTGGAGGTGAGTGAAATGAGTGATAAAGGTCAACGTAATAATGGATGGAGAGTTGAAACAAGTGTCTCTGCATCCTTGCGTCATCTGTGAGTATGCACCATCAGATTTGGATAGTTCTGGTAAACAGGTTCATCTCAGAAAGATAAATGGCAAGTATGTATGTGAAGCGTGTGCCATGCGTGTTGCGGATGCTTTTGGCTTACTACCCTCTAGTTCTACTCCACAAATCACAGAGATCTCGTTTGGAGAGTTCACCGTCTACACAACTGAGAAGCCCGAGAAAGCAATTAAACAAGCAACTCAGTGGTACTACGATCATTTTGATTATCCGCTCGATGAACCAGTGATTCAAACCGTTGGTACAACTATCTTCACAAGTGACCCGAGGGTTATCGTTATTCCTAAGGAGGGTGGGAAAGATGAGTGACAATGTTCCTCTCATTTCCCCCTTTTCACTTACAACACTGAGTTCGGAGAGGTCAGAGTGTACGTTTTCCGTGGCGTGAATGACACGTTTCTTGTAGCAACGCTTAACGGCAATGTTAAGTACCAGTATGCTGTGAGCGATCATACGAGCTACCACAAAAAACGCCACGTGATTGAGTACCCCTACGCCATTGTCACCTTGAAGGAGTCACTGGGTGCTAGAGTTAAGCGTCTACGCGACCCAGCCACATATCTCCTACATCGTGCAAAAGACGTTTATGAATGGTGGTGTGACGAACTCATCAACCCGTTCGAGGATCTTCTTCGAGACAAAGAAGCGTTACAGAAGTTGCAAACTGCAATCGGAAAGCGTGTGGAAGCCCGAGGAGGGGTGTAAGTATGAGGACTAGAGACGCGATTAAACTCGGTTTGGTTTTAGCCTTCTCCCTAGCGCTCGCGCTATTCATAGCGTTGAGGTGAGAAACAAAGTGGAGCAAACATCGGTGCGAGCCCTGACTGACCTCTACTATGACCTCCAGAAGTCGAGGATAGCACTAGAGAACAGGCTCAGAGCAATAAACCAGCAGGCAAGCCACCAGTCAGAGGAGGAGGCGAAGGTCCTCGCCTCAGTCCTAGAGGACGTTGTGAGAATGGAGAAGTCGATACCAAAAGCGTTCCAAGCATACGTGGTGAGCTCCCCAGTGTGGCCCTGGCTATCAGGTGTCAGGGGGATTGGGGTCATACTCGCCGCGAACCTTGTTTCAATATACGGCGACTGCTCTAGGTTCCCCACGATTAGCAAAATGTGGGCGTACACGGGTCTCCACGTAATCAAGCGCTGCGGGAAGTGCAAGAAGAGGTACTTCGACTCAGAACTAGAAAAGCAGAAGTTCATAGAGAAGATGGTGAAGAGACTTGAGGATATGGCGCAGAGAAGGAAGAATGGTGCGCAGTTCAAGAAAGAGGAAGCTGAAAAAAGAGTGAAAGGTTGGATTTGCAGTTGCGAACAACCAAAACCCTATTCGTGTGCACCGTCTATGAGGGGAGATGAAATACCAGACTGGAATAAGAATGCAAGGGTTCTAGCGTTCAAAATTGCGGACTCCTTTATCAAACATGAGTGTTTTGGACAAAGGCTCTACAAGCAGTTTTATGCGGAGGAGTTGAACAAGGGTAAACCAAAAGGAAAGCATACATGACAGCTAGGAGAAAGTGGT
>Ga0074076_100182_pt1 | contig 11455 bp, 10 predicted proteins | sample YNPg_D_FD_63713 | JGI IMG/M metagenome (GOLD analysis project Ga0074076, IMG submission 63713) | Hot spring microbial communities from Beowulf Spring, Yellowstone National Park, Wyoming, USA - YNP_Beowulf Spring_D v2 (version 2) | ecosystem: Environmental > Aquatic > Thermal springs > Hot...
AACTGAGTCGAAAATCCTTAGGTTGTCAAAATACTATCGACGGCAGGGAGTTCTACCACAGGATTGGAAGTATAAGCCACGAGCAGCCTCATTTACATAATAAAAGAATTTTTTAACCCACACATGAATAATATGCTAATCCGAGTATGTCCAGTCAAATCGAAAACTTGAAAAAGGCAATATTTGCGGAATCATCGAAATTTAAAGCAATGGAGAATTTAGGCGGATATATTAACTTGGTGGTAGAGACATCGCCCGATCCTATTGCAGCCTCACTTTTACTTTCTTCATACTTGATAAGTCGTAATAAACCTTTTACAGTAAGATTCATTGACCCCTTTTTATCTATAAACAAGCTAGTGAAACCTCCACGAGGAATAACGTTTTTTCTAGGCTATACCGGTCTGCAGCACCAGAAATCATACCCGTCGTTTGAGATCTCATACTACTCTGATCCACCTTCAGGTGAAGAGGTCTTAAACCCTCACTTGTTTGGATTAAATGGCATACTTATTAGCTCAACAACTACGTTGACTTATCTTTTGCTAAAAGAGCTGGGGTATACTGCGACTGACTTGGCTTCGATTGTAATGGGCGGCATACTAGCTTCACAGGTAGAGCTTGATCCAGAAAAGCTCGGTGGCCTTAATAGAGTGGTTCTCTCCGATTTAGAGCGAAATAGCCTGCTCGAATCATCTAACGGTCTAAAGATACCGATGACGGAAGGGTTAGATTTATCTCTTGCATTAATGCTAATGCTGGATCCCTTTGTTTTAGGAGTTAGCGGTGACCAAAAAGGTAGTACGCTTGTAATTCAAGAATTGACTAAAAGGAAGCAGTTAAGCAAACAAATCGGTTTGGTGACTGGGACGGATGCAAGGGTTCTATTTGATGAATTATCTAAAATTAGGTCACAAAGTGGATTTAAAGAGCTTGATGAAAAAACACTTTTAGGCTCTATATATATGGATCGAAGGCACCCCGCTGATTCTCCTCTGAGGAATATTATTGGTGCGGCATTAGCTCTCGAGGCTTGCATAGGTTTGCAATCTTACACATCTATATATAAGGTATTTCTGCACGGTAAAAAGGAGGAATACAGACAAGTACTTGAAATGATGCAGAACTATTCCACCATGATTGCGTCATTAACAAAGCAAATAGCTCAGACACAGGAGTACTTTAGGGAAACGCAGAATGCTTTATACATATTTGCTCCCCCTCAAACCCAAAGGGGTCTAGCTTTAAGAACTGTTAAAGTTATCTCGCAGAATAGGGCGTTTTACTTTAAACCAGTGATAATGGTTTCTCCTATAAATCAGTGGCCCTAGGTGGTACCCAGAGCCTTCACGTGAACTCTTACGATGAGGCTGTAGCACTACCCAGCGAGAAGGCAGCCAAAATAGCCATAAGAGTTCAGCAGATCGTGGCCTACGAGAGCGGGGTCACCGAGACTGTAGACCCCCTCGCCGGCTCATATTATGTGGAGTGGCTCACCGACGAGATAGAGGAGCGGGCGTGGAAGGTCATAGAGAGGATCGAAGGTATGGGGGGTATGATGAAGGCCATAGAGAGGGCATACCCCCAGGCCGAAATAGCCGAGAGCGCCTACAGACTCCAGAAGAGGATAGAGGAGGGGGACATGGTTAAGGTGGGAGTGAACATGTCGTATGAGCCAGACTGGATAGGTACCACCGAGGTCTTCAGGGTCAACCCAGAGGTTAGGGAGAGGGTCATCCAGAGGCTTAAGAAATACTGGTCTGATAGAGACGAGATCAAGTTCAGGGACTCGTTGAATAACCTCAGGAAGGTAGCTGAGAAGGAGAACGTCAACATGGTACCTTACGTCCTCGACGCCATAAAGAAGGGGGCCACAGTCGGGGAGATTAGCTCTACCCTGAGGGAGGTTTGGGGAGAGTACAGGGAGCCTATAATATTCTAGACGTTCTTCAACGCACTCCGAATTTTGAAGTATCTCTCCTTTCCGCTCACTGGTACCTCCGGGTTACTTCTGACAACGTCCCATTTATCCCAGGGGAAGACTATCCACTTTCCTACCTGCTCGCCGTAGTAGTCTGGTATCTTCCTCGACCAAGGCTTGACGTATAGGGCTGCCGTCCTTATCGTCTTCGGCGAGAACATGGAGACCACGTTGCTCACGGCCTCCAGCGTCTCCCCGGTGTCCGAGACGTCGTCCACGATGAGGACGTTCTTGTTCTCCAGGTCGTTGATGTAAATAGCCTTAATAACGGGCCTATTTTCCGTTGTACCTACGCCCTTGTAGAACTTGATGTCCACGTATTTTATGTTCTTGGTGTCCAAGATATCTGAGAGCAACTTAGCCGGTATTGCACCTCCCGTCAGTACGGCTATTATGGCGTCAGGGAAGAAGCCATCCTTGGTCATTTTTCTCAACTATCTGGAACACTCTATCCTCTATCTCCTCCCATGAAGGTATAAGGAAATCAACCATTGAGTATCACCAACGGTATCTCCATCTCTTCCTTGAGCAGACCCCCGTGATGCCCTTTAAGCTTTCTGTAGTTTCCGTCTTCCCTATAATCAAAGATATAGGAGGCCTTGTCCAAGGGTACAGCCACGAAGTCGGGAGATACTCCCTGTCGGTAATCCCTCCCAGGAGTGGAGGTATCTCCTCACCTGCATATACCTTAAGGTTGTATCTCTGGGAGAGGAAGACCTTCATGTCAAACCTGGACTTAAGGAAGAGGGCCCTGGAGTCTCCATAGGGAGGCAACTCCAGCAGGGACATGAGCTCCTGCTCCCCCCTCACCTCCACCACCTTGTCCGTCTCTATGAGTCCGTGATCCGCAGTTATGAGGGCTGTGTAATCCCCCCTTTTCTTGAGAGCGTAGTAAAACTTCATGAAGATCTCCCTGGCTGCCTCTAGAGTCGAGGGATCGTAAGGTCCGTACTTGTGGGCTAACGTATCTACGTCAGGAATGTAGGCGTAGATGAACCTATAACCTTTCCCCATGAGTGCCGTGAGCGAGTTACCTGCATCCCAGATATTGAAGTACGTCCTTGTCTCCTCCACTTTACCGTGGACTACCCTCGTGAACTCGGTGTTTTCTATTCCCTGAGGTAAAACGGCCGCTGTTCCCTTTTCCACCTGGGATAAGTACCCCTTGGCTTTAGGAAAGGCGCTCTCGAAGGGAACACCGTTGCTCAATGAGTCCCTTATATTTGAGGAGGGGTGCGTGTACCTGAGGCTGTTCACTATTCCTCCGAGTCTCTTTACGAAAGTATTATAGCCGAGAACCCCGTGGTCTCCTGGGACCCTTGCCGTGACCAACGTCGTCAGGGAGTGGAGGTGGTCGAGGGAAAGACGCTGTGAATTTTCCTGGCCTCCTTGACTTCCCCCAGGGCTTGGCTCATGATATTCCAACCGAAGCCGTCCAAGAGTAGTAGGACAAGTCTGTTCGCTGATACCTCTATCCTCCTTTGACACTCCACCTTAGTTCCCAACCAGTTCGCTATCCCACATCCCAGGCTGTACAGGTTCTCGTTATAGTTAGGTTCAACAAGTTCCATGACGATTAGTGTTAAAAGGATCGTTATAAGATATCTTGATGATGACTATCCCTGAAGTTTTGGTGTTCATGGCCTACTTCGCCATGGGCCTCACCGCAGTGGCTGTTGGGCTGTCTGTGGTACTCCACTTCACCTCAAAGGAGTGACGGGATCACCATGTATGACGTGATCGTCGTGGGGGGAGGACATAATGGCCTAGTGGCCTCAGCCTACCTCGCCATGAATGGGCTCAGGGTGGCAGTGTTCGAGAGAAGGGACGTGGTGGGAGGAGCCTCTGTCACTGAGGAGTTGTGGCCTGGGGTAAAGGTCTCCACTGGGGCTTACGTTTTGAGCCTCCTGAGGCCAAAGATAATACGTGATCTAAAGCTGGAGGAGAGAGGGCTGGAAATCATCACGAAGGATCCAGGTCTCTTCGTACCTTTCGGGAGCGGGAAGAGTCTCTATGTCTGGAACGACGTGGATAAAACCAAGAGGGAGATATCAAAATTTTCCACTAGAGATGCCTCAGCCTACGAGAAGTGGATCAAGTTCTGGGAACCATTCTACCTACTGGCCGACACTATAATGCTCAACCCACCCCCCTCCATACAGGACTTGGAGGCTTTAATCCCACTCCTCAAGTCTGTCAGCACGGAGAGTCCCAAGGACCTCTTGGAGGCACTTAAGACCTTAGTCCAGGACGCATCTTCTCTCCTGGACACCTTCTTCGAGTCAGACGAGGTCAAGGCGGCCCTCGTTGAGGACGCGGTGGTCGGGACCTACGCCTCTCCTTCCACGCCGGGTACTGCTTACGTCTTAGCCCATCACGTCCTCGGAGAGGTCAACGGTATAAAGGGAGCCTGGGGCTACGTGAGGGGTGGAATGGGCGGAGTTACCGCCGCCATGAGGAGAGCCGCGGAGTCGTTTGGAGTAGAGGTTTACACGGGTAGTCCAGTGGAGAAGATACTGGTTAAGGGAGGCAGAGTCACGGGAGTCTTACTGAAGGGAGGGAAGGTAATAGAGTCCAGGGTAGTTCTCTCCAATGCAGACCCTAGGTTCACCTTCACGAAGCTGTTGGAGGGAGTCGAGCTGGATCAAGAGTTCGTGAGAAAGGTGAGATCGCTCAAGGGAAGAGGAGTTTCGTTCAAGGTCGTGGGCTACATAGAGGAGTTGCCCGATTTCGGTCATGGAAAGTCTCTATCCCCAGAGCACATAGCTTCTGAGCTGATACTTCCCTCAGTCGACTACGTGGAGAAGGCCTACCTCGACGCCAAGGTTAGAGGGTTCTCCAGGGAACCTTGGCTATCCATAAATATTCAGTCGTCAGTCGATCCTACCCTAGCACCTCCTGGGAAGTTCTCCTTCTCCATATTCGGGCAATATATACCGTACAGGCAGGGGCTCGATGAGATGAAGGATGAGATATATCAACTCACCATGGACAAGATCAGGGAGTATGCACCCAACTTCAAACCTGTAAGGTATGAGGTCATAACTCCCCTCGACATAGAGAAGAGGTTCGGTATAACTGAAGGTAACATCTTCCACCTGGATATGACCCCTGACCAGCTTTACTCGTTCAGACCCATCCCAGGGTACGATTACAATACACCGGTCAAAGGCTTCTACCTTTGTGGCTCAGGAACCCATCCAGGAGGAGGGGTGACAGGGGCCCCGGGATTTAACGCGGCTATGAGGGTGATCAACGACATGAGGGCTGGAAAGTCATGAATGTGAGATGAGATCCCACCCCACCGTCGTGAACAGTAGGCTATGCATCTTCGTTTGTTATAGCACTCTTTCGGCGGTTGTCAACGGCATGACTCTTCGCCAGCTTCAATCATTTCTAATTACACCTCAAACAGTAGTTATTTGACTTCCCCTTAACTGACGTCCTGTCATCAACGGAAATCTAAAAATTACAGCAGTTATGGGACTTTCCCTTAAATATCGCCCTGTAATCAAGGCAAAATCTAATAACTGCTGTAATAACTACTACTAAAACTAGGTTAATCCCGGCGAGTTGAGGGTAAAAGAGCGTGTTTCCTCGAGGAGACGCCCCTGTGGGAAGTAGTTTAAAGTAGAACGTGTTGTTTTCAATCAGCCAAGTTCGGATTTCCTTTACGCCTGCTTATATACACGGAATGAGAGACTCCACAAGGGCAAATGAACTATCAGCTGACAATGATAATCCTTTTTATATCCCTAGGGATAATAATGTACATACTTATGGGACTGTTTAAAAGATTTACTACCAACTTCAACGCGAGCGATAAGGCATCGCAGGTTCAAGCCAGGTCTAAGAAGAGGGACGATGAGGAGAGGAAGGTAGCTTGGAACGACATTGGAGGCTACGATAGATGTTAAGAAGGAGATACGGGAATATGTGGTAGTTTCCTCTGAAGAACAAGGACCTGGCTAAAGTTTACGGTCTCAGACCTCCTAAGGGCATACTCCTTTTCGGTCCACCAGGCTGTGGCAAGACCCTAATGATGAGGGCTCTAGCTAGTGAGGCCAAGCTGAACTTCATCTACGTCAACGTAAGCGATATAATGAGCAAATGGTACGGTGAAAGTGAAGCAAGGCTTAAGGAGCTTTTTGCCAACGCCCGGAAGAACGCACCTTGTATCCTTTTCTTCGACGAGAACAGACACAATCGGAGTAAGGAGGGAGACGCATAGTGGGGACTCCGTCACTCCGAGGCTACTATCACTCATGCTCTCAGAGATAGATGGTCTTCACAACGACGACGGGGTGATAATAGTAGGTTCAACGAATGTACCACAGACCCTAGATAAGGCCCTCCTAAGGGCTGGAAGGTTCGATAAGTTGATTTACATAGGGCCTCCCAACAAACAGGCCAGAGTGGAGATCTTGAAGGTTCACTGTGGGGGGAAGCCCTTGGCCCCGGACGTGGATCTAAACAGGCTCGCTGAGATGACAGAGAGGTACAGCGGGGCCGACCTAGCCAACATTTGTCAGGAGGCAGCGAGAAAGGTCGCCATAGAGGCCTTAGAGTCCAAGACTGAGAGAAAAATAACCATGAGTGACTTTCTGGAGATCATACAGAGGTACAAGCCTAGCATAACACTTCAGATGCTGGAGGAGTTTGAGAAGTTTAGGTTAGACTTTGAGAGGAGGGCGAGAAAGTCGGAGGACGGTGGGAAAGAGGGAGAGGATAAGGTAACGCTGGATGATATAGGAGGATATCAGAGGGTCAAACAGGAACTTAGGGAGCTACTAGAACTTCAGCTGAAGTATGCTAAGCTCATGGATCAGATGAAGGTCCCACCCATAAGAGGGATACTGCTCTACGGCCCTCCAGGAGTAGGAAAGACCATGATGGCCAAGGCCTTAGCTAAGACGATAGACGTGAAGCTGATATCCATAAGTGTGGCTGAGATAATGTACAAGGGATATGAGGGGGCAGTCTCGACGATAAAGGAAGTTTTCAATAGGGCGAGGGAGAACAGACCGTCCATAGTTCTCCTGGACGAGTTGGACGCCATAGCCTCGAAGAGGTCGCACAGGAGTAACACGGAGTCGTCAAAGATAGTGAATCAGTTACTTACGGAAATGGACGGTATCAGAAACCTAAAGGAGGTCGTCGTAATAGGGACGACCAACAGAATAAGAGCTATAGATCCTGCCCTCCTCAGGCCTGGTAGGTTTGACATCATTATTAAGATGGGCCTTCCGACCACTGAGGAAAGGCTTGACATATTGCAGAAATACGTTGGTTCAGATAGCTGTGAAAAAGTGGACTGTAAAGCGATAGCGGAAATAACTGAGGGATACACCGGTGCCGATTTGGCCGCTCTAGCTAGAGAGGCTAAGTTGAGAGTACTCAAGGACGTGATAAGGGGAGTTCAGGGAAGGAATCTAGAGAAGGAGGATCTCCTTGAGGCACTTAAGAAGGTAAAGCCCTCAACCCAGAAAAGATCCTCCTTAGGAGAGAAGAATCAGGAGATACGACAACACTCTTGATGGTCGTCACTCCCTCGAGGTTTATATCTATGCTCTTTCCCTCCAAACTCATAGGATTTATGGATACTTTCTTACAGAAATTTGATGAAGAGGCAATGTCCACGTTCCTCAACTTGTTCCTTATATCGAAGAACAGGTAGGCCCTCCCGGTACACGTTAAGAGCATATCGAGGGAGGCCGAACCTAGATTCCTGGTCTTGTAACCGCCCTCTATGGCGGAGAGTATTCCCATTGCTTCCCTCAACCTGGATCTGTCGAAATAGGATAACACGATCCTCGTCCGGGGGTTCGAGATACCTGTGAAAATCCTACCGTCTACGTAAGCTCGTTCCTGATCGTATGAATAAGTCCTCCCAGAGAAGATTTCGCTAACTGCCCCGGCCACTGGGGATCCGTCCCTCTTGAATAGGGCTATGGAGACTCCCGCCCAAGTTATGCCGTTGAGGTAGTTGGTGCTACCATCTAAAGGATCTATTACGGCAACGTACTCAGACCCACTCCTCTCGATGAACCCGGTCTCCTCTGTGACTACGGTGATTCTTAAGTCTTCCTTCCTCAAGTTCTCCAGGATGAAATCCTCCGCGAGTCTGTCCACAACCTTAGTTGTGTCGTCGCCGTGAGTCCCAATTACCTTGTCCAACCCCTCCCTTCCGCTCAATTCCCTGAGGTAAGCAGAGGTTTCCTTGGTTATCTTCTCCAGTAACTCTCTCATCCCCTGAACCCTTTCCTCTCGTTCAGATAATTATACGCAGTGTGTGCGGCCACGGCGCCCATAGCCGTCGAAGTAGCTACTTGTCTAAAACCTATCCACATGTTTGTGCAGTCCCCCGCGGCGAAGACACCTGGCAGGTTGGTTCTTGTCCACTCATCAACTCTTATGTAGCCCTGTTCGTCAGTTTCCAGACCATTGACCTCGGCGAAGTCCTTAGGTGGCTCAAAACCTATCTCCACAAATATTCCATTGGCCTCAATTTCCCTGACTTCACCTGTCTTCAGGTTCTCCACAACTACCTTCCTAACCAGTTTGTCTCCCCTTATCTCCTTTACCCTGGAATTTAGGATGAACTCGACGTTGGGTTTCTCCTTGACCAGTTTCACTATTATGGGCTGGGCCCTGAACTCCTCCCTCCTATGGACTAAGTAGACCTTTGTGGCATACCTGCTCAGGAGCTCCGCTCCGTCCAATGCTGAGTTTCCTCCTCCAACCACGACTACTGGCCTGTTCTTGAAGAGCGGTGCGTCACACACTGAACAGTAGGACACTCCCCTGCCCAGGAACTCGTTTTCACCGGGAACGTTGAGCTTCCTCCTCTTGGTGCCTACAGCCACAATGATCGTGGAAGCTCTGTACTCTCCCTTCCTCTTCGTCTTTACGATGTACTCCTCCCCCTCTCTCTTGAACGACTCCACTCTATCCATTAGGATGGGAACGCTATACTTCTCCACGTGAGCGTTGAACAACTTTATCATTTCCGATGCTTGGACTCCTATGAGCCCTAGGTAATCGTCTACCTCTCCAGCCTCTGTGAGCTGTCCCCCTGGAGTTTCGCCTATGACCAAGGTCTTGAGCATGTATCTGGCAGCATAGAGGGCTGCACTGTACGCAGCGGGTCCTAGACCCACTATTATTGTATCAAACTTGTCGCCTGGTCTCACATTAGAAGCTCTGGGGATGAGACTCATAGCCACGTTTTTGACTTTGGGAGTATTAAATGTTTCTTGAGTGAGTTTTCAACGCAAATAATTGGGCTTAATCGTATGAATATTAACGACAACCCTGAATGACTGAATGAAAAATGCGAGCGTTACTGGTGACTGGAAAACTGGCGTACCCTATCCTGAGAGAGGCAGTGAAGCAATCCCAGGGAGACGTGGACATACTCGTTCTGGACTACCCTGTGGCCTCCCTAATGAGTGTCAGGTACATCTTGGAGAATCTCAGACTAAGAAAGGAGGAATTGAAAGAATACGATTTCGTGATATTACCCGGGCTCGTTTACGGAGACGCAAAGGTCATAGAGAGGGAGCTTGGAGTTAAGGTATACAAGGGGACAGAGAACGCCTGGGACGTAGTTCACGTCCTCGAGGCCCTGAGGAGGGGCGTGAGCCTCTCAACTTTAGTCCCGGCTGACAGAATTCTTGAAAAGGAGATGAAGAGTGAACAGGGGAGGATTTTGAGTGAGATCGAGAGTAAGGCCATAATTGCCTTTGAAGCAGGCGTGAAGATACCCTTGCGACCCCCTCCATTTCGAGTCTTCCTGGAACTCGATCCCAGTTGGTCCATGGAGAAATGGGAGGACGAATTAAAGAGAGTTAAACCCTTTGTGGACGTTATAGTGGCTGGCTTTCCCGTGGGTTTCGACGACCCAGAGGAGGTCAGGAGAAGGATAAGACATTTACTTGACTTGGGGTTAGTAGTAGGAATAGACAGTGATTCACCTAGGGTAATAAAGGAAGGAGTCAGGACAGGTGCAACCTTCGCCTTCAATCTAAACGAACTCAACATTGATGACCTAGAGGAAGTCAAAGGAGGTGCAGCTTTCGTTGTAGCTCCGTTCTCCACAGATAATCGAGCAGGGACCGTTATAGAGCTAGTCAATATGGCCAGGAGGAAAGGGTTTACAAGGCTCATGGCCGACCCTATTCTCTCTCCTCCCCTAACTGGTATGGTGGACAGTCTCGTGGAGTATCTTAAGATAAGGGACTCTCTCCCTGACGTACCTCTCCTTATGGGTACACTTAACGTGACGGAGCTGATAGACGCGGATAGCCACGGTGTCTCTGCATTAGGTGGTGAGCATGGCTGGCGAGATAGGCGCATCATCCCTCCTGGTGATGGAAAAAGGAAAGACGAGGTGGAATAGCTGGGAAGTCAAGGTGGCATCTCAAATGGTGTCCATTGCGATGTATCAAAGGAAGCCACCTAAGGATGTGGGCCCGAACCTACTCATCCTAAAGGAGAAGAAGAGAAAGTTGGAGAGGCCTCAGAGGGTAGGTGAGTTGATAGAGGTAGGCAGAATTGAGCCCAACATGGATCCGGCAGGTCACGTAAAGGTAGACGTAGAGGATAGAAGGATAGGGGTCTCGTTCTTTGGGAAGGGGGAACTCACTGTCGAGGGTAAAGATGCCCTATCCGTGGGCAGGAAATTGCTAATGGAGACCGAGATCTCCAGAGAACACGCATTGTACATAGGTTACGAGCTAGCTAAGGCGGAGATTGCCTCCCTATTGGATAAGACTTACATACAGGACAAACCCTCTTTAGGAGGATAGCAGATGATAGTCTCGGTTCCCAAGATCAGTCTTTTCCACCTCAATGACGTCATCATAGCTATAGCCCATCTCCCGCTAATCGCTCAAGGAGGAATGGTGGAGAAGTTGAGAAGAGATATGAGATTGTCCTCCTGCACCGACCCCTGATTTGTTTACCGTCAATATATGGAGGAGTGATCATTTTCAAGGGTACAAAGCCTTTGCTTAGGGCCGAGTACGATGGTTTCTTTTCTTTAAGAGGAGAGGATTGCAGTTTGTCCGTGAAAGAGTTCGTGTACGCGACAAGAGAAGGTCGTGAAGGATGTCTTAAAGTCCAGGAGGGACTAAAAAGGTTTTACTACGCCTTTGACTCGCTAAACACGGGATGGAAGACTCGCTAAACACGGGATGGAACCTTACAAGAGAAGGAGCCGCTTATCGCCGAGGACTCGATCTTTTGGAAAAGCAGGGTTTCAAGGTTTACGTGGAAATCGCAGGGTTTCAAGGTTTACGTGGAAATCATCAAAAAGCTATCCGCTTTGCGTGAGCGCTATCCGCTTTGCGTCAGCGCGTCACGCGCGATGACAGAAGTTCAGGGTGTGCTCTTCTTCGACAAAGAGCTACCCCTTGGAAAGCTTTTGGAAAGGCTTAGGCTTTACGAAAAAGCTTTACCAAAGGCGAAACT
>Ga0074076_100184_pt1 | contig 11420 bp, 20 predicted proteins | sample YNPg_D_FD_63713 | JGI IMG/M metagenome (GOLD analysis project Ga0074076, IMG submission 63713) | Hot spring microbial communities from Beowulf Spring, Yellowstone National Park, Wyoming, USA - YNP_Beowulf Spring_D v2 (version 2) | ecosystem: Environmental > Aquatic > Thermal springs > Hot...
TGGGGAAGGACTCCAACCACATAGAGTTGCATATCTGCCAGGGACTCAAACTTAGGCTTATCGTGAAGGGTGATGGGACTTTCCTTCCGGGCATCTTGAAATTTCCTAGCTAAAGAGGATAGAATCTCTGCAGATTCTCTCTTATCCGTGGAGTATAGGATCTTGAGGTCGAAATCAACTGCTGCTGAAACTAGGGAGGAGTTTACCGATTTCCACTTAGCCGTGGCTGCACACCATTGCAGATCTCCCTCGATAAGTAAGATAGCTTCCCGATAAGAGGAAGTTAGCCTTTCGAGCTGATCGAAAAATCTCTTGTCAAAAATCGAGTTCACCAAGTCTATCACGTTTTTCCTCTCCACTACAACGTCGTTAGATATCACGTAATCCCCGACAGTGAGTTGTTCGTAGATCACGACGACTCCAAGTTCCTTAAGGATCTCAGGTACTCCAGATTGCTTCTCCCTAACATCTGCGTAAATTCTGAGCATCAACAACTAGAAACTAGGTCAAAAAAACTTTAAGCTTTGGGTGGAGCCGAAGAGGCTCCTCCTTGAGGATAATACTTCTGCACCAGCTCGTTGACCTTCTTTTGTAAATCCTCAAACTGTTTCCTCAGAAGGCCCTCTTGTTTCTGATAGGTTCTACTCTTCAGCTCGAGTAACTCCTTTCTCTCGTTTAATTCATTTTGAACGTTGGTCCTGTCCTGTTTCACTAAGAGATTTCCCACTATCTTGTAAATCGGGGAGTCCTGTGGAAGATTGGACAATTCCTTGAGAACTTCGTTAACCTCTCTCAGCTCTCCTTCTATTACACTCTTTTCGTAAGCTAGTCTTTCTAGTTGAGATTGAAGCTGTTGTAACTTAAGAAGCTGAGTCTGTAACTCGGGAGGAATCCTTTCAGCCATTATGTTCTACCTCTTCTAACGTTCTCAACACACTGTATATCCAGAATATATAAGAGTTCATTATAGCTCTACATCGAGTTACGGTTTCGCACTTTATATCTATGGTTGGGCCCTCCGAAATTCTGACGAACTCCTTGTCAATGTCCTCTATTATTAGGGCTTTTGAGAGAGTACGAGTGACCTCCTCAGGTATACGATCCATGCTTATAATTATCCTTATCATTTGACTAATCTCATCCCCAAAACGAGCTGTCCGTCCCTGCCTATAAACCTGACCTCACATCCATTTTCCTTAGTACTGGTAGTGACAGAGTAGACACAATTTCTCCTCTTCACTACTCCTAGATCTATAAGCATCCTATTTACGAGAGAACAGTTTGGATCTAAGTTGCCCAGGCACGCGGAGCCAACCCTCATCTGATATTTAGAGGGGAAGTCTGCGAGGAGGGTTACGCCATCTATCTTGAACTCATAGAGAGGAGAGTGGAGAGTCAAATCGTAGACGACCAACTTGCTGGGATTTCCCTTTCTAGAAGAAACAACGAGCAGTAGCCTCGCGCCCAAGATATTAGAAGCTTCTATCACTTCTGAGATGCTTCTCCTCCCTCTATTTATTTTCAGCGAACTAGGTATCATAAATTCTAAACCATTTAAAAAACTCCTAACTCTTGTGGAGGGATCTCTTGAACTAGTGAGGATTACCTCAACTTGGTGTGTAAGCCGCACCTGCCCACTTACTCCCGCACTTTCTACATTGCCATACGCCTGAGGCTATCCTGTAAACCTTCCCTTTTGTCTTACACACTGGACATAAGTGATCGCTATACCTCTTTTCCATTATTTCGCTCCACTTCTTCCTCAAAGAGGAGCCATATCTGGCTCCGAACCTGCCAGCAATCTTCGACCTCTTATTACCTGTCATCTGTTGTCACCTGAAACGATCGAAACGTACTTTTTAAGCTCTTCGAATAGCCTCTGGCTCGTAAGGGATGCCATGGATTCTGCTGCTTCGACTTCCTGAGATGAGAAGCTACCTTCACCGCTCTTCTGTATTCCGACTATATGACCATCATTAATGTAAGAGAACGATATCTTGGCGTCCATAATACCTTCTTCTTCCAGGTCTGGATCTATTACTAAGAACTTACCTATTTTAGCCACAGTGACTGTAACGACCGGATACTTGAGTGGAAATGAGACTACTTTCTCCTCCTTGTTTATTTTTACAGATCCATCCTCCTTAACGACCTTAGGTAATTTGGTATCGTAAAGTGCAGCTACTGCTGCCAAGGTACAAGCGTCAAGCACATTACCTCCATAATCTAGGACTGAAATGTCCACCCACACGGTCCACACCCTTTTCCCCTCCTCTATTACGAGAGAGGATAGATCTATCGATTTTTGAGTCTCTTAGGCTCCTATCTACAACCCTAGAGAGCTCTATGGCGTTTTCATCTGGTGGGCCCGGCTCGAAGGTCTCATACGCTAGAGGAAGGAGCTCTGCGTTCACTACCAGATTTCCTTGGGCTGGAGTATCTGGATACGGTTCGTCCTCCTCAATCTTTACCCCAGCGAGCACGGTGGTGTCTCCCAATCTCACTAGTGCAGAGCCGTCGGCCTTCTTGGCGTACCCTAACGTAATAGAAATTGGTCTGTAGTCCGTGAATTTTCTGCCATCAGTTCTAGTTCCCTTTTCAAGCAGACTTACTATACTCTCTTTCTTTATGAGCGGAATTACGTTCTCGTTTGATGGTGTAACAGACATCTACACACCCTCCTCCTTAAGCTCTGACAGTCTGCTCCTAAGTACGTCTTTCTCTAGGTTGTATATCGTGTTAATTCCCTTGTATGCTAAGTCTAGTGCTTGCTTGAATTCTTCCCTAGACATATGACCATTTAGTTGAATGAGCGTGATCTGGCCCAATGAGGGCATCATTGCCACAGGCATATCAGCTTCTCCCCACATATCCTCTGGTTCATTAAGGTCAAGGACTATAACTCCATCAGCTTTTCCAACAGCAACTGCAGCTATTATATCTCTAACTGGTATACCAGCATCAACCACCGCCAACGAGGCTGCCATGAGTGACGCTAACCTAGTTCCTGCATCCGCTTGTATCACCTCCATGAAGATATCTATGGAGGACCTAGGAAATTGTTCAACCAATATGGAGGACTCCAAAGCCTCTCTAATAACCTTTGATAACTCTATTTCCCTTCGACTCGGTGCAGGACTTTTCCTCTCATCGGTAGAGAACGGCGTCATGTGGTACCTTACTCTCAGAACCGCTCTGTTGGGGAGGGCCAAATGTCTCGGATGCATTTCCCTAGGGCCGTACACAGCAGCTATTATTTTCGTGTTTCCTACCTCTACCAAAGAAGATCCATCTGCGTTCTTGAGAACCCCTATCTCTATCTTCATTGGTCTTAATTCGTCTGGTCTCCTGCCGTCAAGTCTTCTGCCGTCCTCAAGGATCAATCTAGGCTTCTGGACTTGCAACATTCTTATCACCCAATGCTTCACGGATCAGTTTTTTAATTCTATCAGTCAAACCCTTGGTATGGGACTCCTTCTCAATTGTTCTTATAGCCATTATGAGTATATTCTCTTTCTCCTTAGAAGGACAGTTAGCCCAAACTCTTCCATTTTGAGCAACTAATATCTCGCAACCAGTTTCTGAAATCAGCATCTCCAACATACTCTTCCCCTTTCCTACTACTCTAGGAACTTTTACTGGCATGATATCTATTACTATCCCTGAAGATACTCTCCCAAGCCCCTTACCCTTTACCGACAACACCGGATCAGTAGTTCTATCGAAACTATCTACCTTCGCTATGATATAAGCACCTACATCTATGTATCTCCTCAGGTCCTCTCCTACATTGGCCGGTCTACCCAAGAGCGAGGATGCAGGCAGATATGCAGAGTATGGTGCCTTGATGTCAGTCATCCAGCCGTACAGTTCCACGTCCTCCACTAAACCTACAACGGTGTCTCCGACCTTAGGGTAATAGAACGAACCCTCCAGGGGAATGACCTCAAAGGTAGACTCTCTAACTTCCAATAGTCCAAGTACAGAAGAGTAGTACTTGTTTCCCTGTTTTATGATGTAGGGAGACCACGGTATTTGAAAGTTACCTTCGGCTATGAGATCCCCAGGAGCGACGATGGATCTAGACTGGAGATAGATTTTATTATTATTTCCCGACATTTCACTTCACTTGAATTACTCTGACCTCTATTTCTCCTTTAGTTATAGAGTTTAACTTATCTATAACATCCTGCTGAGCTCCTGCTGGGATCTCGATTTCGGCTATGAGGGTTCCATCGGCTAACCAATTTGATTTCTTCACGTTCCCCAAAGACTGTAGCTGTTGTCTAACTCTCCCAGCATATTTCTGTGAAACCCTGATTTCCAGTAATGCCTTGGCGATCTTGATTGGAATTATCTTGGTGAGCTCGTGAATGATTTGCAGGGCTTGAGACTCTATATCCTTGTTTATGTCATTTGAAAATTGGTTTGCTCTAACGCCATCTCTAATCTGGAAGGGGGTATTGGTAAGTTAGTCTTTGGATCTACAGCGTTCCTATGTATGAAATCTATTATCTGCTTTCTCTTATTCTCTAAGATCTCTTTCCTTTGCTCAGCTGTCACTGGTATTTCGCCCTTGAGTATTATCTCCCTTGATATTGCCTCAAAGTCTGTGGTCCCAAAGACCTTTTTAAGAGAAGAAGGAGAAGCCTTTAGGCCCTTCTTAACGTCCTTATATATGGTGTCTGACACAACGATGTCCGATATCGAAATACTCTTTCCCTGTCTTAGGGCCATTGCTTCCTTTGGTTTAACAAGAATTTCAAACCTCTCTCCGTGACTTTCGTACTTGGCCACCACGTAGTCCTTTGGCCCCATATATTTTTATCACCCTAATTTCTGGAGGTAACTCGTCCTCTCCTCTAAACTCATTTTCCTAAATAGTCCTGTGTCCCTCGTGGCATATCCTACTTCGACGTTGCTCGGACTCAGCTTCTCTCCAGGTTTCAGAGTAGCTTTAAGTGAATTGAGTGCTAACATGACTGTTTCCTCGACATTAAGGTCCTCCCTATAGTTCTTCTCTAAGTACTCAGTGGCACTATAGCCTCCCTGACCTATCGCTACAGCCTGATAGGGCATAAACTGCCCACTGGGTTCAGTCATGAAGAGCTTGGTCACTCCTCTGTCGACTCCCCCTACTATGAGGGCCACACCAAAAGGTCTAACTCCTCCGTGCTGAGTGTACATCTGTTTAACGTCCGATATTAACTTAGTGAGGTAGTCTATGCTTATCGGTTCATCGTAGACTAGTCTATGTTGTAGTGAGGAATTCCTGGCATAATCTATTAAGATCCTTCCATCAGACGCCAAACCTGCGAAGCTACAGCCGACATGGTCATCAAGAAGATACACCTTCTCTATACTATTCCACATCGAGCAGTTGGGACGCCTTCTTCTTTTCGCCTATAATAACTACTGCACTCTTAGTCTTAACTCCGAGGGTGGTCCATCCCTTCTTAACGGCCTCAAAGGCATAGTCGACTTGATAAAGCGACCCATCTGGGGAAAAGATCGTGATAGCCCTATCGTATCCCATGGCTGCTGGTCCAAAAGCCATTTTTCCTCAGACTATTACGATGGCTACAGGCTAATAAAAGTGTCATAAACGAATCAGATCGTCGCAGAGAACATCATAATACAGTCTGGAGCGGCGTCATCATCTATTGTCTCATGAGGTGTTTGGCCTTTTTTAAACTTCCGGTGGTCCTAACGGGGACTAGAAGAATCTCCTTATCCTCAACGGACTTGACGAAAGGAAGAGCTGCTAAGACTGCCTTATAACCTAGACGGTTAGTGGAGATTATTCCGCTCATCCTTCCCGGATCATAGATCACGACCCTAGGGTTAGATATATCGAGCCAGACCTTACCCAAGAGCTCCTGTAGGGCCATTCTTATCTGTTTTTCCATGTCCTGAACGTTGATGTCATCATGATCCGACAAGACCTTAAATATGATGTACCTTTTTTGTTCTTTCTCAGGGTTAGTCTAGGAACCTTGGGTTTTAGCTCCTCACTCTTTCTACGAAATGATAGGTAGGTTAGCGTCACAAGCCATACAATTAATAAGATATCAATAATTAGCTGAAGCATTTCTATACAGCTCCAAAGGGAAACTGTATATCCACGTTAGGGCTAGCGGTGACGATGCTCCTAAGATTAGCAAATAGTTAAGCTTGGAGATCGGGCTCCAAACTTCAGATATTTTAGAAGGACAGCTCGAGAAAACGGTCTTAAGCCCACGGTTTCCTAACTCTATTGCCCTCCTAACCACTTCGTGTGATGAGGAGCGGAGCCAAACCTCAACAAATTTTCCCTTCCTGACCATAAGTCTGACCAGAGGTCTCTTGGTATAGATGGAGATTCGTATTATCGAGCACGATACAACACACTCTTTCATCGTTTATGACCTTGATGAGACTATCCCTAGAGTTAGGTCTGAAGAAGACCAGATGTCCCCTGCTAAAGGCCTTATCTATCTCCCCATGTGGATACTTCTCTGCAGTCAACGTGATCCTACCTATTGTTGCAACAGCTCCCCCTCCCTCGATCAGAAACGATGAATAGCCTATTTTCTTCAGTATGGGGATCAGGGCCTCATTTCGCAGACATGTTTCTACTAACAATCTCCTTCAGTTCCTCCATAAATCTCTCCTTAGATCCCTTAATGCTTATAATTAGCTTGACCACGTCTTCACCGTCCTTTAGAAAGACCCTATTACTCGACAAAAGTGCCTGTTTATCTATCCTGAGATAGATTTTGCTCCCCTCTACTCTGTTGGGCATTGTGGAAATCATGAAAATCAGGTCTGCTACTTCCATCCTCTTGATTATTGCCTTTGTCGCGTTAGTTGCACGCTCTCCTCCTAACTCCACCCTTAGAGCAATTATGGGATCGCCGTAATGACCAGAGAGCTCTCCTTATGAAATTCGACACCTTGATAAGTTTCCCCTAAAAGGTCAGCAAGGGCCTTCCTTATCTTTTCCTCATCTTCCGTAGCATAGCAGAAGGTCGACACGGACAGTCTCTGTACCTTCATGACACCTACTTTCCTGGTATTCTATCGTAGTTCTGCAGTCTATAATACTTTGAGGCCTCGTGCCTCTTCTTTTGAATTCTCTCCCTCTTCTTCTTCACTATCTTGTAGTGCTGGGTTCCCTTAAGCCCTCTGGATTTAAGCAGGCCTCTAGCCCTCTTCCCTGCTGACGTAAGACCTCTGAATACTCTCCTAGTGTTAGCGGGATCTCTGAGCCACTTGTATGCTGGATCTGACGCTATAACTGGGTGATTGGGATCCACTAAAATTACTTCAAAGTACTTGTATAGTCCGTCCTCTGCGACATAGTAACTACCTAAAACTTGCATATTTGGATATTTCCTTGCAGCCTTTTCTCAGCTATATAGTTGAAGACTCTTAGCTGGAGAGAACCCGTAGACGCCCATCCTCTTTGGTCTTCTTCCACTGTTGGGTCTAGGTTTCTCCCTCCCTCCCCTAGTAACCTTCACCCTCACAACAATAAATCCTTGTTTAGCCTTGTACCCCAAAGATCTAGCTTTATCTAACCTAGTAGGTTTCTCTATTCTAGTAACAGTATGTTGTTTCCTCCATTCTATTAGCCTGTTTCTCAGTACATCCTTTTTCCAATCCTCACTCCTCCAGGTTTCCGCCATCAGCTGATAGGCAGAAGCGACCATTGTTCACTCATCCCATAATGCTAGAAGCCGACTACTTAAAAAACTGAACGGTGCCTCTATTCAGTGATCAAGTAATGATAAGTGTAGGCCTAATAGGCAAGACAAACGTCGGTAAGAGTACCTTCTTTGCTGCCGCCACCCTAATGGACGTAGAGATAGCGAACAGGCCTTTCGTTACCATCGAGCCTAATGTAGGAATAACCTACGCCAAGAAGAAATGTGTTCATGTGGAGCTGGGGGTGAAGTGTAATCCGAAGAATTCGCTTTGTATTAAGGACTTCAGGTTCATTCCCGTGAGACTCATAGATGTAGCTGGGTTAATACCTGGAGCACATGAGGGGAGAGGGCTCGGTAACAAATTTCTCGATGACTTGAGGAAAGCTGATGTACTTATCCACGTCATTGACGCTAGTGGATCCACAAACGAGGAAGGACAACCAGTACCTCCAGGAAGTAGGAATCCTGAGGAGGATTTGGCTTTTATTGAGACGGAGCTAGACGAGTGGTTCCTGTCCATAATAAAGAAAGACTGGGAGAAGTTCGCTAGGACCACCGATTTAAGCGGTAAAGATATGGTTGAAGCGCTTCTATCCAAGATGTCTGGAGTTTCCGTTAATAGAAGGCATATAATTAAAGCGCTAAAACTCAGCAGTCTAGAAAACGTAAAATTGATGCATTGGGGAGAAGAGGGTCTTAGGAAGTTTAGCCACACTCTAAGAGTGGTCTCTAAACCGATAGTCATAGCGGCGAACAAGTCCGACTTGCCAGTATCCAGGGACAACATAAAGAGGCTTCAATCCAAGTTTAAACATGTAGTCCCAGTCAGTGCAGAATCGGAGTTGGCCCTCCGCAGAGCCTCTAGGTCAGGAATTATAGATTACGTACCAGGTGAAGCTAACTTCACTATTCTGAAGAGACTTGACGAAAGACAAACGAAGGCAATGAATTACATAAAGACAAACGTATTAGACGTTTATGGCACAACAGGAGTACAGGATGCGCTAAATGAGGCTGTCTTCTCGGCACTAGAGATGATAGCAGTATATCCAGTGGAGGACGAAAGGAAATTCACAAACAGAGACGGGGATGTTCTTCCCGATGTCTTCCTCATGGAGAAGGGTTCTACCCCAAAAGATCTTGCCCTAGCTATCCACACGGATCTAGGTAGAGGTTTCCTTTACGCCATCGACGCCAAAAGGAGGATGAGAGTCGGAGAAGAATACTTACTTCAAGATAACGACGTGATAAAGATAGTGTCGTCCACCGCTAGGCCTTGAAGAGTTCTCCTTTACCCACATCCCTGTTTACTACAGCCCCTGGATATACTCTCGCATATGCGCCTATCTTTACTCCTGGAAGAATTGAAACATTTATCCCAGTCCTGACATGTCCTCCAACCACGGTGCCCATCTTTTTCCTGCCGGTATTTTCTCTCACTCCCTTAACGATCATGTATACTTCCTTTTCATCGAATCTCAGGTTCGCAACTAGAGTTCCGGCCCCGAAATTCACATCTTCACAAAATCACGCATCACCTATGTAGCTGAGGTGAGGGATCTTGGTATTCTCCATTATCACTGATTCTTTGACCTCCACAAAAGAGCCCACCTTTACATTCTCCACTAATACAGTGTAAGGTCTGACGTAGGAGTTGGGCCCTACAGTAGACCCCCTCCCTATATAGGCTGGACCTTCTATCCTGGTACCTGAGAGTACTTTAGCGCCTTCCTCAACTATTACTTTTCCGACTATTCTCACCCCATCCTCTATTTCGCCCTCTATTTTACCTTTCTCCTTATTCAGAGCCTTCACGTTTGCCTCCAAGAGATCCCAAGGTCTGCCGATATCAACCCAGTCCCCTCGATGTTCAATAACCTTAATTTTCTCCTGTTTCGCCATTTTCATCACAGCGTCAGTTAATTCGTACTCCCCTCTAGGTGAGACTTGAAGCCCATCTACATAAGAGAAGATTGAGGAAGAAAGCTTGTACACACCTCCGTTAATCAAATTTGATGGGGGATTAGGACTCTTCTCCAAAATGGCTTGAAGATAACCTTCTGAGTCCACGAGAAGCGAACCGTACTTTGTGGGATCCTTGACCCAAACACCTAACATTGCATTGCCCTCATGTATAACTAGTTTCTCTAGGGCCTCCCTTTCCACAACCACATCGCCGTATATCACCAACACATCTTCGCTAGAGGGTTTAACGTAGGAAAGAGCGCCTCCGGTTCCCCTTCTCTCTCCCTGTTCTACTATCTCGAGACCCTCGAGCCTTGAAAAGAACTTACCATACTCTTCCCTGTCTTCATCAGACCCTTTAGAAACAACCACGGATATCTTTGCATCATTGATTACATCCTTCACGATCCTAATTGTCCTCTCTATCAAAGAACTTCCTAAAATGGGGACGAAGGGCTTCGGTCTAGTGTGGGTTATAGGTTCTAGTCTCTCTCCTTTACCCGCCGCTAGGAGCACTACCCTCAATAGGCTGCTTTACCTCCTCCGCCTCTTTCTCTGGGATCGAGAGGACTTTAGATTTCTCTATCTCTGCCTTCCTGAGGGGGGCTATCTTTTTGGCCTCGTTAAAAATATCGTTAGCCAGCTTGCCAAATATCATCTCTTGGACGAACTCGTTGAACGTATGGACTTCAGCACTCTTTCTCATCATTTCCTCCATTATTCTCCTTATTTCTGTGGCTTGAGCCCTGTGAACCCTGTACGCTGTGAGGGCCAAACCCTTGACCCTTATAACATAACCGTCCTTCGTAGTTACATCTATAACTTTGTTTATCTTCGAACTCTTCCTCCTAACTAACGATCGCACATAATCCCTCGATAACTCATGTCCAGCAAACCTTGTAAACAGCTTGTCCCCCTCATTCCTACTGACCTTAAAGTAAAGGTGAACATATACCGTGCTAAAGTCTCCAGTTAGATCGTAAAGTGTGGTCTCCACTTTTCTATTCATGGCCTGAGAGGCGTCAAATGCTGGCGTTGATCCTAGGGACACTTCGCCAAAGATTTTGGGAGACAGTATGGTGAACCACTTCTTCATTTTCCACTTATCTCTAATTGCTGATGAGCTTTGCTTGCCGCTGGATTTAGACGACATGTCAAGCAGAGATCTTCTCGAGTCGGTATAAAAACTCATTCCTCCTCATGAATGAGTCTCATATAGGTCTTCCTAAGGAATCTAATCACGGCCCTAGCTTCCTCCTCGTCTTGAATACCCCTGAGTAAGACTCTCCTCAGGGCAACGTACATGTCTAAGTCTCCTTCTGATCTCTTAACGTGCTCATATACGGTCCTGACATACTTTTCTATCAACATAACACTATCCTGAGAGACCTTAGGTCTAGTTTCTTTCCTTCTCAGTTTCCAGAATTCATATAGTAATATCCCAACAGCGTGAGAAAGATTAAGGACGGGATAGTCTGGGGTAGCCGGTATGTGCACTAAAAAATCGGTCATTTCTATTTCTTCTCTAGTGAGCCCCACGCTCTCCCTCCCAAAGACCAAAGCGACATGTCTGTCCCCAAAGGCCTTGGCCGCCTCTTCCGGGGTCACGGACTTCCTTAGCATGTCGCCTTGGGAGTCTGCAATGCTGGAGGTAGAGAGGGAGACGTCTACGCCCTGCAGTGCTTCATTTAAGTTGTTGACTATCTTGGCCTTAGACAGATATTCGAGACCTTTTGCTAGAGAAGTTCTTTGCCTGTTCCTAAA
>Ga0074076_100189_pt1 | contig 11289 bp, 19 predicted proteins | sample YNPg_D_FD_63713 | JGI IMG/M metagenome (GOLD analysis project Ga0074076, IMG submission 63713) | Hot spring microbial communities from Beowulf Spring, Yellowstone National Park, Wyoming, USA - YNP_Beowulf Spring_D v2 (version 2) | ecosystem: Environmental > Aquatic > Thermal springs > Hot...
ATTTCAACAGTGAAAAAGCCGTCATCATTCCTAGTACTGCATAACGGAGTAGCACCCGTAAAGGGGTGTAACACCTGAGACCTCGGGGAACCCTCGCCCTTTAGGGCGGGGAGGAGGTCAGTTAGTGGGCCCTAAATTTGCTTATAAGTCAGCTATTCCTAAAACCTTCGTGAATCGTTGGAACAAGCTATTGTTTAAGTTGTTGGAGAATTTGGCTGCCCCATATTCGATACTGTCCAGAGTCCTCCCTCAACTCATCATTTTGGCAGTCATCGTATATCTCTCAAGTGCAGTTTACGTCTACTATCAGCACCTTGACTGGATCTCCGCAGTTTACGCTGGGGTGAGTCTGGTCACCACAATAGGACTTTACTCTCCAAACCTGAACACCATGCCCACCTCTGAGAAGGTCTACCTAATAGTCATAATGGCTACGGCGGTCGCAACTTACGCCAGCGTTTTTACCGGGATAGTGTCAGTTCTTTCAAAGAGGTACCTCTGGGTTGATGCTAGGGGAAGATGGAGGGGTTCTCACATGAGAGGGCACGTGGTTATCGCGGGCAACTCAATAGAGATAGTGGAGGCTGCCAAGAAGTTGGAGAGCCTTGGAGAGGAGTACGTGGTACTTACGAACAATCAAGACCTGGCTTCCAAGTTGGGAAGAGATAGGGTGATAATTGGTGATCCGACCCATGATGAGGACCTAAAGGCCGCAGGAATCCAGAGGGCCAAGAGCGCCATGGTGATGATGAATGAAGACAACGAGAGTTTACTGGTCACCCTCAGAATACAGAGGCTTAACCCACCGCTCAGGGTGGTGGTTGGAATAAAGGAGGACACAATGAGGGACGTCTTCGAGACCGCTGGAGCTGACTTGGTGTTTTCCATCAGAAGAATGGCTGGGAGGATAATGGCCTCGGCCGCAATTTCAGGGAACATAGGAGGATACATGTTGGACGCCTCGGGCATAGGGGAGATGTCAATAGGCGTCTTCAATGTGGAGCCCGGCTCTGAGATGGATGGTTCTCCCCTGTCCAGGATCCCTGAGGGCATAATACCCATACTTATCGTCAGGGATGGCAAACTCAATCCCTACTTCACCAGGGAGACCAAGGTGAGCGGAGGGGAAATAATTGTGGTACTTGGGGATCCCAAGAACTTCACCAAACTAAAGGAGATCACTAGATCAAGGGTCAGTGAGCCACCTTTATAGACTTCCCCTGGTAAAAGTAATCATGAGGCAGATAGATGCCCTGAAGTCACCGAGGTTCTCCCAAATATCAACTTTCGCCCGATTACCAAGGTGCTCCGACCCTTCGGAGGGGGCAGTTTTCGTTGGAGTACCCTTCGATGACGCCACCACCTACAGACCTGGAGCTAGGTTCGGACCTTTGGGGATAAGGGACGGCTCAAGGCTTTTAAGACCTTACAATCCCTTCCTTGAGGTCTACCCTTTCGATGAACTCAACGCATGCGATGGGGGAGACGTGGACACTGTACCTGGTTACACAGAAGACACCCTGAGGGCCACTGAGACTCTCATGGATCAGGTATTTAGGGTAACAATTCCCTTCGTGGCCGGGGGAGACCACTCTATCACCTTGGCCCTCCTGAGGTCCGCTCATCGGGCCCATGGGAGAGTTAATCTGATCCACTTCGATTCTCACTACGATTTCTGGGACAGTCACTGGGGAAAGAAGTACACCCACGGCACGTGGCTCAAGAGGGCCATTGAGGAGGGATTGGTGGGAAAGGTAGTTCAGGTGGGAATAAGGGGTTCCGTTTACTCTCATCAAGATAAGGACGACGGTGCCTCCCTAGGGATAACTTCCTTGGACGTGAGAAAGGTGAAGTATCAATACCAAAGCGTGGTGGAGACCCTTAACTCCCTTCAGGGAAAGGTCTACATTTCCTTCGATATAGACAGCGTGGATCCAGCGTTCGCTCCAGGCACTGGCACGCCTGAGGTAGGTGGGATGACCAGTTTCGAGGCCCTTGAGATAATAAGGTCCCTGAAATTGGACCTGATTGGGTTCGACGTTGTGGAGGTGGCCCCACCGTATGACGTAAGTGAGCTCACGTCCATGTTGGCGGCCAACCTGATCTATGAGGCCATGAGCGTGGTGGCCAAGAGGAGGAGGAGATGAGGCTCTCTCACATCCCAAGACAGCGAGTGAAGGGGTTGGCCCTCCTTCCAGTGGGCAGTATGGAACAACACGGCCCGCACCTACCAATGGGAACTGACTGCATTCTAGCGCAACGGGTAGGCGAGGAAGTGGAGGCCTCCCTGCCTGAGATAATCCTCTTTCCTCCCATATGTTACGGCGTATCCCTGGAACATGATGGTTTTCCTTACGTAGGTGTGACGGGGGAGACGTTCATGAGGATGGTAAGGGAGGTGTTGGAGACCTCCCTATCCTCAGGAATAAGGAGGACGGTCGTGGTTAACGGCCATGGAGGGAATGAACCATACCTCAGGGTGGTGCAGAGGGAGTTCAATTTTTCTCATTCTGATGCGAAAGTCAGGGTGGTCAACCTTTCCACTTACGGAGGGGACCTTCACGCTGGAGTGGGAGAAAGCTCGGAGATCTACGTCATAGATGAAGGGTTGGTGGACTTGAGCTCAATGTCGTCAATTGATTCCAGATATAGGGAGGGGATATTTGACACCTTGAACGTGAGGGAGGCAACAAGGGACGGGGTCGCAGACTCCACGGGGACCTTGAGGGTGGACCCTGAGTTGGGAGGGAAGTTGCTGGAGCAGAACGTATTAAGGGTCAAGTCGGTTGTCCTTCAATTCCTGAGGGAGCTTTAGATTCTTTTAGGAGGAACTACCGTCTATACCCATGGATCTTGTCCTCTTGGAAAGTAAAGAGGGAGTGGCCAAGGTCACCCTGAACAGACCGGAGAGGCTCAATGCACTAAATTCGGATCTTAGAGGAGAGCTCTTGAAGACCTTAAGAACCCTTAACTCCGATGCTTCAATCAAGGTCGTTGTGATCACTGGAGCTGGCAAGGCCTTTTGCTCTGGAGCTGACCTTACCGCAGGCCCCGTGGACGTGATGGACGAGCTTACCAACAGCTTTCATCCCATCCTCAGGGAGATAAGGGGGAGCGAAAAGATCTATGTGGCTGCAGTAAATGGAGTGGCCGCCGGTGCGGGGATGAGTATAGCCGTGGCATGTGACATTAGGTTCATGTCCAAGGACTCAAGGCTGGTCACAGCTTTCCACAGGATAGGTCTAGCGCCAGATACAGGGCTGGCCTACATACTCCCCAAATTAGTGGGAGCTAAGGCATATGAACTTCTGTTGTTGGGCGGTGAACTTTCCGCTCAGGACGCTGCCTCCCTGGGATTGGCCAAAGTGGTTGAGGACCCCGTTCAATCCGCCGTCCATATGGCAAGGGAAGTGTCGTCTGGGCCCTTCAGGGCATTCGTGGCCAGCAAGAAAATGCTCAATCTCACCCTGTTCTGTGAGATGGATCAGTTCTTGAGGTATGAAGCTGCCCTTCAGGCATCCCTCTCTCGGACCAAGGACTTTAATGAGGGAGTGAGGGCCTTTCAGGAGAAAAGGAGGCCCGTCTACAGGGGTGAGTGAATGAACACAGTGATTGAGGAAACTGTGGAAAGCGCCAGGATATTTAGGTTGAACAGACCCGAGAGACTTAACGCAATAAACTTGGAGATGGTAGAGGACCTCGTCTCCTCCTTCAACAGGGCGGAGGACGACTCCAACGTCAGGGTCGTCATAATAACGGGTAATGGAAGGGCCTTCTCAGCTGGCGCTGACGTTAAGGAGATGGCTTCCATGAGGCTGGAGGACGTGGTGAGGAAGGGCCACATGCCCCTTTGGGAGAGGATGAAAACCTTCAGGAAGCCCATAATAGCGGCTGTGAACGGTGTGGCAGCCGGAGGGGGACTGGAGTTGGCCATGGCCTGTGACATAATAATAGCGGCGGAGAGCGCAATGATGGGACAACCTGAAATAAATCTGGGCATAATACCAGGAGCTGGAGGAACCCAGAGGCTCACCAGGGCAATTGGTAAGTACAAGGCAATGGAGTTGGTGTTGACGGGGAAATTGGTGCCGGCCAGGGAGATGGAGAGAATGGGCCTGGTGAGCCAAGTGGTTCCAGACTCCTGGCTCATGGACGAGTCATTGAGGATGGCCGGGGAAATAGCCTCCAAATCTCCGTTCGCATAGAGCTCGCCAAGGAGGCCGTAAACAGGGCCTTGGAGACTACACTTCAGCAGGGACTTGACGTGGAGAGGAGGAACTTCTACGTCTCTCTGGCCTCGGATGACGGAAGGGAGGGGATGAAGGCCTTCCTGGAGAAGAGGAAGCCCACGTGGAGTTCAAAGATTTAATAGCGATCCCATCTCAATTCACTCATGTCGTCCCAAGGCAGCAGTGCTAGATCCCAGCTGATCAAGGTTTTCTTGGCCATCCTGGCGACCGCTGTGGTTGCCTACATCATTGAGGTGATCCTATCTCGTTTTCTGCCCAGGGATTCGGTGTTCATCCAGGAGGCCGTCAACGCAGTATTGGTGGGATTGGTCGGATTCGTCATAGTGAGATAATTCTATACGTTTTCAGGCAGACAATCTCTCCGAGGCACACCCAAAGCGGCCTCCCACGTGTTGGAGTTGGCCATGGAGGTCTTACTTTACACCCTCCTCATAATGGCCGTCCTCTCCGCCCTGGGGATAAACCTCACCGGAGCCGCAATAGGCGGGGCGGTGGTTGGTATTGCGGTTGGTCTCGCGGCCCAAACCTTGCTGAGCAACCTGTTGTCTGGATTCCTGGTTTCCTTGAGCAAGACGCTCTCCCCGGAGGATCCGGTGATAGTGCAGTCCTGGATATGGAGTCCCCCTGTGGTCGGCAGAGTGCAGAAGGTGGGTACCCTGTTCACTGACGTTCTCACCACCACAGGTAATGTAGTCAGACTACCGAACTCGGCGTTTCTAGGTAACTCCACATTCACCAAACTGGAGGGTACCAACTCGCTGAGCTACACCTACCAACTCACCATTCAGGCTGACGTGTCGGCAGAGAAGGTGTTGGAGAGAGCTAGGGCGATGTTGGAGGATACTCTGAACTCCATGAAACTTACCCTACCTGAAATTTACTTCACCACCAAGTCAGGCGCGACAAATGTGTTCACTGTGGTTCTACACATGGATGCCCTCGAAAAACTCAACTCCCTTCTTGACATCGTTAACAAGGCCTTCGATCGTGCCTATTGGGATATCAAGTCTCAACCCAAATGATTTCAGCCCTTCGTTGAAACCCATCCTCCCAATCCCAGTCCCCACCACAGTTCGGGGTAAGCGATCAACCTCTCCATCCCTCCAGGTCCCAGGATCCAGTATTGATGGGTGGCGAAGGCTATCAGTGAGATCAGAGATATGACGCCAGCGATTGGGCTGAGCACCCTCATGGGACCCCTTACAACTCTAGCACAATAAATTGCGGCCAGGGACCCGAACAGGAAAGTTATGAAGGCGAAGATGGTGTGAGGTGCTCCAGTAGTCTCGGGGAAAATACCCACTCCCGCAGAACCGACCCCAGACAGGATCAACATTACTGATAGTGCGGTACTTTTAAGTGCTAACCTGAGCAGTATTCCCGACGCGATAAGGAGCACTCCCAACACAATTATTGAACCGTTGAATATAAGGGCAGTGCGTCCCACGCCCAAGTCACTTATGTAATTCCTGCTGACGCTATAGGAGGGATAGATTTCCTCAGCCAAAGTTAGAAAAAGGAGGAATTGAAAGACCCCTGCCAGGATAATGCTCCCGGCGGCTTTCCCGTAATTCATCGTGTTTACGTGGATCTACAATATAAATATCTAGCTGTTTTTAATGAGCGTTTTTTAACGGATAGTCAAAATCAATCTTATGTCCCAATTACTGAGTGGAACACTTCCAAGCCTGGATTTCAATCTGGTAACCAAATCCCTCACCGAACAGCTCAGGAAGTACATGGAGACCTCAGGAAGGAAGGGAGGAGTGGTGGGATTGAGTGGGGGAGTTGACTCCTCCACGGTGGCGGCACTTCTGACTAGGGCCACCAATAACTTTTACTTCCTAATAATGCCCTCAAGGAGCACCCCAAAACGCGACATCGAGGACGCACTTGAGTTCGTGAGGAGTTTCAAGGCTGAGGACAGGTATTCTTACGTGGAAATAGATGACGCAGTTGATCTGTTGGCCTCCAAGGTGGGCACTGAGGACAGGGTCATACTGGGCAACCTAAAGGCCAGAGTGAGGATGTCGCTGCTCTATGCCTTTGCATCCAAGTTGAACTACCTGGTTGTGGGGACGGGGGATAGGAGTGAGCTACTTCTGGGTTACTTCACCAAGTATGGTGATGGAGGGGTGGATCTCCTTCCAATAGGGGCCCTCTATAAAACCCAGGTTAGGTCCCTTGCCAGGTACCTAGGTTTACCGGAGGGAATAGCTCTAAAGCCAAGTTCACCTGCCCTGTGGGAAGGCCAGAGCGCCGAGGGGGAGCTTGGGGTGAGCTATGAGGTGGCCGACTCAGTCCTATACCTTTTGGTGGATCAGGGGATGTCCCCCTCCCAGGTGGCTAGGACTCTGGGAGTCAATGAAGAGCTTGTAATGAGGATTCAGTCCATGATAAGGTCATCCGAACATAAGAGGAACCCTCCAGTTATATTGAGGCCTTAGTTTTTACAAAGTTTATAATTTCCCCCCGTTTATATTGAGCCTATGATGTCACAAAGGGGTGGGGGACTTAGTCTCGTGATTTTGATTATGTTGCTGGCTCTCCTCATACTTGCCTTGGTTTCACCCCTGTTCCTACTGGGTTCGGTTCCCCTAGCGCTGGGAGCAGGATCTCAGGATAGGTTCGGTATACCCATCGGTGCGATCTCGCTTCTGGCCTATTTCCTCCACGGAGTCTACTACTTCATTGTGGTATCACTCATGCTTGCCATTAGTAGTCTTGATGTTGGTGAGACACTTCAAGGGTCTGTTCCATAACCTAGATCACCCCTTCCTATTGCTCAGGTTTAAGCTTGATCCCCACAATTGCATGCCATGGGCAGGAAGTTGGTCAGAAGGCAGGAGTGTCAGACCAGAGCCCAGATCTTGGCCATAATGGAGGAAGGCCCCATTTCAGCCTACCAGCTGAGTAAAATTATGGGGCTAAACTACTGTACCATACGGTATCATTTGGACGTCTTAACTAAGGAGGGGGCGGTGGTCCCAATTAAGCGGTCAAACGCAGTGATTTACAGGAAGGCAAAAACTCTTCCCTCTATGGGAGCCACTATCCCTTAGGTCTAGGGAGCTTCCAGCCCAAATGGATGGCAGATACTCTGAGCGTTAACGTCAACGCAAATGTGACGGTGGATGCAGTAGGGTCACCTAAACCCAACAACACTCTAAGTAGGAAATATGCTGTAGAACCTATCAGTGCCGCCGATGCGTAGAACTCCCTCTCCATGATCATGGGAACCTCGTTGGCCAATATATCTCGCACGACTCCTCCTCCCACGGCTGTTATTGTCCCCACCATTATGACCAAGAGAGGCTCCGGTCTTATGGAGAATGCTAAGGATGAGCCGGAGGCTGCGAAGGCACCTAGTCCGATGGCATCAGCGTAGAGTAAGGGTCTGCTTATTTTACTTATTTTTTTCTTAAAGACGAATCCTGCTACGCTGCTAGAGAAGGCCAGCGCGGGATACGGCAAGTAGGTTAGATTGGAGGGAGGCGACATGCCTAACAGAAGATCCGCAACGATCCCTCCTGCCAACGACGATGAGAACCCCATCACTAGAGCACCTAGGAGGTCCATCTGTTTGTTAACCGCCTTAATGGAACCCGCTATGGCGAAGGCAATGATTCCGACTACGTTTGAGATCTCCAGGGCAAGGTTCATGGAAGAGAGTTAGACTTTCGTCTAAAAACAATTCATCTCCGTCAACCTTTCTACCTTGTTGCTTCCGCTTAGGGACGTGAGCTTCATGCACTTCATACAGCAGTTATGGGACTTTAACGTAACTTGAAGATTTTCATCAGCTCCGTCGCCTAGATGCCTTCGAACCTCAGGAAGTCCTCCACGAGTAAGGTTCAGGTCCCTGACCAGCTCCCTGAGGACGCTTATCATCGTGGTGAAGACCGTTGGGTAGCCCTGGAGTCTCCCCCTCAACCTGAAGGACGAGTCCTCGAGCCACAGGGCTATGGAGTCGCTGAACGACCTCTCTACTCCCACACCTTTTCAGACAGGACGTCTCAAAAATAAAACTTCTAACCAATACTGCTTTGTGGTATTGTTCAATTTTCTTAGGGGTTAAGCTCACAGATTTTTCTTAAATTTAAAATCCAACTCCAGATTAAAAGTAAGTTTCACGTCTTCTATGATAAAAAATTGAAGAAACCCACCATAGTATCATCGCAAGGCTACGAAATTTTGTTCCGAAGCTAGAATGATTCACCAAGGATGAATAACGCTACCTCAAGGAGAACGCCCTAACCCTTGGTTTTTAGTTTAATGTCTACACTATCGGCAGTTAGGAACTAGCTAGGGATCGTCCAAGCATATCTCCTCCCACTTCTTGATCTCCACGTTGATTTTCCTCAATAATTCCCTCCCTATTAGCGTCAAGTCCCTTCCTAGAATCGGACTCTCCACGAAGCTTTCCAACTCTATTTTTCCTCTTAACTCTGGCCTTAGCTACCCTAGTTCTCACGATACCGTTCAGAGTTGAATGTCCTCCAAAAACTCTCGTCCAGTTCCACTCTGCTGACCTTGAAGTACACCGAGTTAGGTAATAGTAAGAAGCCCGAAAATCCCGTATCGATTAGGGCGTTAAGTTGGATTGACTTATCCTTAACGATATCCGTGATCGTAACTGGAAGCTCAGGTCTCTCTTTCACCCTAAAGCAATCGACGACCATCCCCACTCTCCCGTGCTTGGCCTCGGGTAATTCTTACTGCTTATCATGCACCTCTCGAACTCCTTGGCCTTCTCTAGGGCGGTCCTCTCGTCAGGGAAACCCCCACATATTTACCGTCACAAGCTAGGACGTATCTTCCCTCATTGAAAGCCTTCTCAGCGTCAGGGTTAGTTTTGAGGATCGCATAGTTTTGATCTGAGACGCTGTTGGTCACGTTGAGCCACATGGAAACCGCCTGTCCTATGCATCAGATACAACTTATACCTAAGATGGCAGCCTTGGCCTTTAGCATTCTGTAAAGGTTCTCGTCCATATTCTTTAAGAGGACCTTCGTTGTCATGATTAAGGTTCGGTTATATATAATAAAGTTTATCTTTATACTTCCCAAGGGCCTGAAGGGTGAAGCGGACCCGTGGTCTCCTAGGGCGAGCTAAATGTTGAGCTTTGGGTACCCAGTCCTTTAGGATTAACAATAATTAATCTTCTTATCATTGCCGTGAGTCGCTCCTGCGAGCTAAAAGTGTGGGGAGAGGACAGGGTTAATTGGTCCATGTCGCCTTTTCGACATCTTGAGCATTCTCGTTTAATAGCCTCTATGCAGAGCAAGTTTACGAGGATCGTTAAAGACAAGGACGGGGAAAGATTTCACGAATTGGAGGGAGATGAAGACATAGATAGGTTATTTGACGAGGTTATAAAGAAGGTCAAGGATCGCGCACGTAAACCTTCTTGTGAGACCCGACCTCCCAAATAAAACGATGCACTCTTTTGGATCAACGCTATAAAGTATCCTTCACATCCCTGTAACCTCTATGGAGAACATTGAGTTGCCATACTCGTCCCCTAGCTTCTCCCTGGAACATTTGAAAGGGTCATTCCCGAACAATTTGAGCGTCGCCCTTATGTTGTTCAAAGTTCTGACGCCAGGAATCACTAGATATGTGATCTACATTTTCCTCAAAAATGGTAGCTTCCTTGATAGTGTCGTCATTAGCATATTTGTTTTCGTACCTCTATAACCCATGTGGGAGACTTATAAGGAAGGACCTCCCCTGTCCATAGTGCCGACATTTATTATGTAAACTCGGGTTTGCCCATCCGCCACCACTATTACCTCAGCAGTCCGTTAATCCGCGTCGTCTACACCACGTTCTAGGAAAGGATAATTTAGCTGATAAGTAACGACACTATCCCCTGTCCTTCCTGCGGTGACGTGGCCAGGTATGACGGATCGTTGGGAAATCAGAAGTACCTTGGGGGGTGCGGTGGATACTTCCCAGGGCTGGAGTTCTCTGATCACGACTGAGAGGCCTTCTCAAGGTTCAGAGGCGTGACGATTTAACGAAGTCCTTCAGAGACACTGCGTTGCCCCTCTCGATTAAGTCCCCGTCGTTGGACACCAACACGAACCCCGACGACTCGGCCACGTAAACGTAAGACGCGTCGTAGTACGTGAATCCCCTCTCCAGGGCTACCCTCATGACCTCCTCGAGGGGCGGATCCTCCACCACGTCCAGTTTCCTCATGAACTTTTCCAAGTACGCCGAGAGCGTCAAGGGATCCTTAACCCTCCTGAAGCGATACTCCTTCCAGATGGCGTTTCCCACCTCGTAGAAAGTCAGGGAAAGTATGTGAACCTCCTTGGGGTCTACCCTATCTGCGTAATCCAGGAGCGGGTATAGGGCGGAGGCGTCGAGAGTACCCCCTATCTTTCATTCCTACTCCCCTTGACGTCGTTCAACCAATCTTCCTCCCTCACGTCCTCATCAACTCCTTGATCTTGTTCGCTAGCCCCCTTGAGCTCCTCCCTTTCCCTCTCCTCTATTGCCCTCTCCAGGGCATTCTCCACCACCTCCCTGATGTTGATTCCAAGCTCCTCCGCCCTCCTCTTCAGCTCCTTTGCTACCCTCACACTTAACACGTCTGACATATTAGTATATACGTGGAATATGTATATAGGGTTTCCGTATACGCTCCACGGTTCACGCCATGTTGATTGGAAAGTCCTCGTGACGTTGTAGTTACGCGATTTTACCTCCCAATTATCTGAAAGGCAAGGCGGACCCGTGGTCTCCCAGGCCGTTGGACGTACTCCAGTGAACGGTAGACCCAAAATCACCTCCTTGAAAATAAATCTATATTAATAAGCGGTTCTATTGATTTAAGTAGAAAATCTCTTAGATAGAATAAATTATCAGAAAACAAGAGTATTAGGAGTACCCTGAACTGCTCCCTCCTCACCTCCCCCTTGAACACGGTGTACAGGGAGTAGAAGGCCACGGCCAGCACGAAGATCAACGTGCGGAAGACGAACTTGGTGGAACTGGTGAATGGGAGAAAGGCCTTGATGTTCCGGT
>Ga0074076_100193_pt1 | contig 11049 bp, 9 predicted proteins | sample YNPg_D_FD_63713 | JGI IMG/M metagenome (GOLD analysis project Ga0074076, IMG submission 63713) | Hot spring microbial communities from Beowulf Spring, Yellowstone National Park, Wyoming, USA - YNP_Beowulf Spring_D v2 (version 2) | ecosystem: Environmental > Aquatic > Thermal springs > Hot (42-90C)...
GTGAACTCGTCCACCACAAAAGCGGAGAGGTTTATGTTCCCCAAGTCGCACGCGCCGTACGCTTGAAGAGGCTGCTCCGAACACGGGTTTGTGGTTATCACCTCCATCCCGTTGTACTCGCTAGGACTCCACTTCTTTACGGTGTCCCAGAATATCAAACCGGGCTCAGCCCAGTCCCTCGCAGACTGAACAAGCTCGCGCCAAAGCTCCCTAGCGCGCACCTTTCTTTCTATTCTTCCGACTATTTCGTTTTCGTACCAAAGCGTGAACTCTCGGTCTTCCTCGACCGCGCGCATGAACTCGTCGGTTACGCGCACAGAGATGTTCGCGTACCTCACCGATTTGAGATCTCTTTTCACTTTAATAAAATCGAAAATGTCCGGGTGGTCCACCCTGATCGTGATCATCAGCGCCCCTCTTCTTCCAGCTTGGCCTATTGTCCCAGTTGTTTCGCTCATTATGTTCATGAAAGACACAGAGCCAGTAGAGTGTATGGCCGCGTTGTGAACCGGCGCTCCTTTGGGTCTTAGTATGGAAATGTCGGTGCCCACGCCCCCTCCGTAGCTGTACGTGCGCGCCGCTTGCTTGCACCACTCGAATATCCCTTCGATCGAGTCCTCTTTTATCGGAATGACGTAGCAGTTGAGAAGCGTGGACTTTCTCTTTTGTCCTGCGCCGAACATAATTCTTCCGCCTGGCACGAACCTGAAGTCGGAAAGAAGCCAGTAGAACTTCTCTTCCCACTCCTTTCTTTTTTCAGACGGCTCTACAGATGCTATTTCCCTCGCCACACGTCTCCACATTTCAGTGGGAAGTTTTTCTACAACATTGCCGTCAAGGTCTCTTAAAGCGTACTTTTCAAGAAATACGCGCGCTCTTAATTCGTCACCATCAAAAAATTTCAGCGTCTCATCAAAAATCTGAATAGCACGTTGTTGCTCTTTTTCCATTTCTAAGCTCATTTTTCACACACCTTATTCGTACACCAACCCACATCCAGTATTTCAACTAAGTATATATGGGCTGGCACGGAGATAGTTTAGTTTACCTTATTTAAAACGATTTCGGGAGGATTTCCTATGGAACTTTAGAATGCCTTTTAAGACGGTGAATGCTTAACCACAATGAAATGGGCGTTACGGTGGTCGTCGGCGGGTTTTTTGGCGACGAGGGAAAGGGTAAAATTATCGCTTTCCATTCGCTAAAAACAAGACCTAGTATAGCCGTGCGTGGAGGAGTTGGACCAAACGCTGGTCACACAGTGAGTATCGGTGGTCGTGTTTACAGACTTAGGCTTGTTCCTTCCGCTTTTGTGAACGAATCGACAAGATTGCTCATAGGTCCTGGCGTGTTAGTCGACGAAGAAGTTTTTTTGAAAGAGGTGGAACAGCTTGGGGTGTCTGATAGAATTAACGTTGACCAAAAGTGTGGTTTGATAGAAAAAGCCCATATCGAAAGGGATCGCTCAAGCGAACACTTGCGAAACACGATAGGCACTACGGGTACTGGAACTGGGCCTGCAATGGAAGATCGCGTGAGTAGAAGATTACGTCTTGCGCTTGAATCTTCCTTGCTCAAACCATATTTGAAAGACACTGTGGAGATAATTCATCAAGTGATCGAAAAGGGAGAAAAGGTTCTTGCTGAGGGCACTCAAGGAACGTTTCTCTCGTTGTATCACGGAACATATCCTTATGTGACGAGCAAAGACGTAACTGCGGCGTCTGTGTGCGCCGATATAGGAGTGGGACCTAAACACGTCGATGACGTGCTTGTTGTGTTCAAAAGCTACGTCACGAGAGTGGGAAATGGCCCTCTTGAAAACGAGCTTTCTCAAGAAGAAATCGAAAAAAGAGGCTGGGTTGAAAGAGGTAGCGTTACAGGTAGGCTCAGAAGGGCCGCGCCTTTCAATTTTGAACTTGCAAAAAGGGCTGTAAAGCTCAATAGCGCGACGTGTTGCGCGATCACAAAGCTAGACGCGCTTTTTCCCGAAATAAAAGGGGTGAAGAAGAAGGAAGCCCTCACGCAAGAAGCGCTGGGATTCGTCAAAAAGGTGGAAGACGAGCTAGGAATTCCTGTGGTTTACGTGGGAACAGGAGAAGACGTCATGGACACGGTTTGTTTTTAGCTCTTTTCAAGCTGTTCTTTTATTAGTCTTGAAAGCTCTGAAGCGACAAGCGACCCAGGCGCCCTTCCTCTCACTTTTTCCATAACTTCGCCCATAAGCGCTTTGAACGAGGCTTCTTTTTTGGAATAAAGAAGTGTAGAATTTTTCGCAAGGACCTCGCGAATAATTGAGCGAAGCTCTTCCACACTTAAGCTTTTGGACCTAATTTCCTTAAGCGCTTCTTCAAGTTCCACACCCATGAGCGCTTTTCTTAGTAAAAGCTTTGCGGTCTCGCGATCAATGTTTTCTTTGCTACAAACTCTAAAAAGCCTGAAAAGCTGTTCGTCTGTGAGCGTATCAGCACTAAGACCTTCTCTTTGCGCTTCTTTCAAATCCTGTAATAGCAACACGCACGCGAGTTTTGCGCTTTCAGGAATTTCGTTCGCTACCCTTTCAATTACGCGAAGAAAATCGGAATCTATAGCCTGTTTTGCGAGCTCTGCGCTCACACCAAGCTGTATTAAGGTTTTAACGGTTTGCTCTAAGGGTGGAGGCGTGCTTTGTCTTACGCTTTGCAATAGCTCTTCGTCCACCACAATATGCGGCACATCAGTTTCTGGGTACATTCGCGCGGAACCTGGCATCGGTCTTGAAAATCTTGTTGTTCCGTCGGCTTGCGGCGCTCTTGTTTCTTCCACAACTCCTTCCATAGCCTTGACAATTCTATTCGTCACAACTTCAAGCGCGCTTTTTGCCTTTTCTAATGGCGCGACCACAATCACAAAACCATCGTTTTCTTCACAGAGTAAGGCGCTTCTAACCCGCTCCACTTCGTCTTGTGTTATACCGTAATTTGGAAGTTCATCAGAGTGAATCAGACCCCCTACCCCTGTAAGCTGGCGAACGTAATCCGCTAGCTCTGTTCCAAATCTTCTTCCTGGTGCGACGTTATACGCGAAATACCCCTTAAAGCCTGAAACCTTAATTCCCAAAATTTTATGTGAGCGTTTGAGCGCTTCAGAAAGCATTTTAGAACGAGTATCAGAAAAAAGTTCGCTTAAGTCGGTGATTTCACCGAAAGTTATCGTTTGCATCTTTGACGAAATTTCGCGTTTTAAATTAAGAAGACCTTCTTGTCTTTTCATTTCAAATTCAACGATTTTCGGAATGAGGCTGAGCTCTTGAACGCCTTTAACTTCAACTCTTGCACCACCTTCTATTGAAATGTTTAGATCCTGTCTAATTGTTCCAAGTCCTCGTTTGACCTTTCTTGTCCTTCGCAGTATGCGACCTATTTCCAAAGCCACCCTTTCCGCCTCTTCAGGAGATGAGATGTCTGGATAAGTGGAAATTTCTATCAACGGTATTCCAAGCCTGTCGAGCCTGTACACCACGACACCTTGCGCCTTGTCTTCTTGTATCGGTCTTGCCGCGTCCTCTTCAAGACAAATTGTGGCAATTCGAACTTCTTTCCCGTCAAGCTTTAGTTTGCCACCAGTTGCTATGAGCGCCGTTCTCTGAAAGCCAGAGGTGTTTGAACCGTCTATCACGAGTTTTCTCATCACATGAATTTCGTCCACGGGCCTTGCATCAAGAAGTTGCGCGACCATCAACGCAACTTCGAGCGCCTCTTTGTTGAGCTCGTGAGGAGGTTCTTCGTCCATCTCCACAAGACAAGAAGTGTCAGGATTTGCTTCATATATGAAAACCCTGGACCTCATTTCCTCGAATTTTGCCGCTACGTCAACTTCTCCGAGTTCGCTTCTTGACGCTCTTAGTTGTCTTTTAAATGAAAAAGTGGAAGAGCTCGAAAGCTTTGTTGGACAATTACAAAAAAGTTTGTGTTGCGTGTCAAGCTGCTGGTGCACTTCTAAGCCCACTTTCATAAGATTCCACCTCGTAAACTGTTCTTTCAGATATTTCTCCAACCAAATTTGTGCGCATCACTTCTTCAACTTTTTCCCGTGGAAAGTTCGCAACACACCAGCAGAGTTTGACATAAGCAGTTTCAGGAAGCATGTCCTCTAAAGGCACGACGCCAGCACTAAGAAGCCTTCTACCTGTTGTGTAAACATTCATGTTCACACGACCAAAATAGCACTGAGAGGTCATAAAGAACAAAACGCCTCTCTTTTTAAGTTGTGAAATTGAATCCAAAAGATAAGAAGGAACATGACCAAGCCCGGTTCCCGCAAAAACAACGCCCTCACAATCGGCGCACAGCGCTTCTAAAACGCGTTGGCTTAAACCTGGGTAGGAGTAAATCAGCGAACACTTTTCGCTAAAACCAGCTTTTAAAACAGTTTCGCCTCCTCTTGGTTTCGTTCTTTCTAGCATTTTGATGTCTCCGTTTACTAAGGCAACAGCTCTTGCGTTGATTGGTTTGAACGCATAACGCGCACTTGTGTGCATTTTTCTAACTTTTGTTCCAGTAAGTATCCACGATGTTGGGTCAGATGTGGAAGAGTGCATGCACACGAACACACCGGATGCATCCGCAAAGCGCGCAAACTTTACCGCGTTGATCAAGTTGAAATACGCGTCGCTACTTGGTCTGTCGCTACTTCTTTGAGCGCCAACGAGCACCACGGGTACGCTAAGCTTTGGTAAAGCAAAGCTCAAAGCGGCAGCGGTATAACCCATCGTATCAGTGCCGTGTGCCACAACAACTCCACAAGCACCGCTCTTGATTTCTTCGTAAACCGCCTTTGCGATCTCTGTCCAGTACGAAGGTTTCATGTCTTCGCTCAAAATGCTCATCAAGATTCTAGTTTTGACTTTTGTTATGCTAGCAAGCTCTGGCACAAGCGTAAGCAAATCCTTTGCGTAAAGTGCTGGTTTCACTGCGCCCGTTTCATACTCCACACGGCTTGCGATCGTACCACCCGTACTAATGAGCGAAACGAACTCACCTGCCGAATACTTTTCTTCCTCCTCACTTTCCTGAATAGGTTTGTGTTTTTGTTCGCTCTTTTTTAAAACTTTGAGCGAAACGCCTTTCAATGATACGCCAACGTTGTAACCGTTTGAAAGCTTAAGCGTGAGTAAACCAGGAGGGTCGAGCTCCGTTCTAGGCATAACTCGGCCTATTATTTTATCCCCATCAAACTGAACTTCCACGATATCTCCCACTTCTACATCTTGCAAGCTTGCATGCGAGCTCATTATGAAAATATCTGAGTGCCAAGTTATAAAGATTCCAAAACGCTTGCGAGGGTTGAAAAGCCATACGCGTGTGAGAGCTTTGAGATTCAGACGCACAAAGAGTTGAAAGCCTGAAAAAGCTTTGCGCACAGAACGAGCACGATAGACACACGAACTGATGCGCCAACCAATAGTGAAGTTTGGAGAGCAGGATGCGTTGCTCTCTACTAAGAACTCGAAGTTGAAAAACAGGGTAACACGGTGGCGCGGGTTGACGCTATAATAGCGTCCATAGCGATAAACAGGAACGCCGAACTCCTAACGTTTGACACACACTTCGAAGGGTTCAAACCGTTTGGATTTATTCACGCCTTAACCCAACAACTCTATTCCAAATTTTATACTTAAATTGGTGCTAGCGGGATAATGGTTTGTGCAATAATAGGTGCTCTGCGTCTAAATCGACGGAGGAGCTTTCGCGCTTAAGGCGAAGTCATTTTCTAAATTCTCCGATTAAAAGCACCACAAAAGCGACGACCATTACCAAGAATGAGTACGGCGCGTGTTCATACGACGCGTAAAGCGCAATTGCAAAGAGCGCTAAAGACGGCCAAATATGCGCCCTTGAAACCGGTCTTTTCCCATCAAATTCTTCTCTTTCTAATCTTCTAAGCAGTAAAGGGGTGAGTCTGAGCAAAGACCCTCCAGCCTCAAAAATTGACTTAATAAAGGATTCCATGTCTTCTCTCCTTAGTTCGTCGAGATAACCCCTTTCCTCTAAAAGGTTGGTAAGAAGTTTTAAAAAGTTAAACTGTGGGTCGAGTTTTTTGCAAACTTCTTCAAGCGTCGAAGCCATTCTTAAATACATCACAAGCTCTGCTGGAAGTCTAAAAGGAAATTTGTATATCAAACGATTGGCAAGCTCCATCACTCTTTGAAACTCCCACTCGGAAATCTTTTCTCCCCTAAACTCTCTTAAAGTGAGCTCAACGCCCTGCTCTATCACGTATCTGTTCGCGCTTGGGTCAAGCAGTCCAAGCTCAAGCATTTCGTCCACAATCCTCTTTGGATCGTTCAAAGAAAAAGAAGCGTAAAGGCGGATAAGATGTTTCTTTGTGTACTCGTTAAGAGAGCCAACCATTCCATAGTCGTAAAGTATGATTTCGCCCTTTTCTGTCACAGAGATGTTTCCAGGATGTGGATCGGCGTGAAAAATTGGTTTTTCGAGCACCATCAAAAGAAAGGTTCTCGCAAGTTTTCTTGCAAGCTTTGCTGTATCAACACCAAGCGCCTTAAGCTCTTCGACACGAGTTATCTTTGTGCCCTCGTGAAAGCTCATAACGAGCACGCTTTTTGTGGAAACTTCTTTGAAAACACGAGGTACAATCACACCCGAGCCCTTAAGCTCATTAGCGATCAACTCCATGTTTCTCGCTTCTTTGACGTAATCCATTTCGTCAAACACGTGTGCTTTGTACTCTTCCACCACAGCTTCCAAGCTTTTTGACAAATTTTTGTCGAGAAAAAACCAAAAATTTTGAGCAAAGCGCCTAACACTGCAAGGTCTTCTTCCACAACTTTTTTTATGTTTGGCCTATTCACCTTTACCGCTACTTGCATGCCTCGGTAAATCGCTTTGTAAACTTGGCCTAGCGACGCAGAAGCGATTGGCTCCTTTTCAAATTTTTCAAAAACCTTTTCTATTGAGCCTAGCTCACTTCTAATCAGCGATTCGACCTGTTCGAAAGGTGCGGGTGGCACCTCGTCTTGTAGCTTTTCAAGCTCTTTCAAATACTCTTGTGGGAGTATATCCGGTCTTACTGAGAGTAGCTGACCCAGCTTAATGAAAGAAGGACCTAAAGAAACAAGAGCCTCAAAAAGCGCCTTGCCCTGTTTTTCAAGCTTTCGCCTTTCGGCTGGGGTTGGATCCTTACCTTTGTGAGTTTTTCTGTAAATATAGTAAGGCACAAGAATTGGCGCGAGTTTAAAAGAAACTGAAAGAAATCTGCGAAAAGGGAACAAAGCTATTCACCGAACAACTTTTTAAAGAGCACGTATCCCACGATAACGCCCATAAGAGGTGTGTCGAACATCAAGTGCAAAGCCGGAGAAATTCTTGGGTCGAACTTGTCTGCGTGTATTTCGTAGTGATCGTCGTAAACTCTTACATGATAGCCGTGGTAACACCTAAACTGCTTTTTTGCGCCTTTTGGATCACCGAGTAGCGTTTCTTCAAAACATGGTGGGAGGTTTGGCAAAACGTCTAGAGGTAGATTAACACTTCTTTCTCCCCTTTCAAAAAGAGGGTCTAACTCACAACCTCTCATCAAAAAATGAGGCGCGTGGTGAGCTTTTAACCTGTCGATAGCCTCAACGCCCTGTGAAGTTTGGCTTTCTCTTTTCTATGAAAGCGCTCACGCCTTCAATATGGTCTTGAGTTTTTGCGGCAACACCTTGAGTTAACGACTCGTACTCAAGCGTCTCTTCTAGCGTGTGGCTGAGGCCAAAGATTAGCGCCCTTTTTGCAAGCGCAAACGCTTTCGTTGGGCCAGTTGCAAGCCTTTTTGCGAGTTCTTTCGTTTGAGACTCAAGCTCTTCGTGTGGAACCACTCGATTCACAAGCCCCAAAGCTTCAGCTTTTTTGGCGTCTATAGTGTCAGCAAGGTATATCGCTTCGATAGCTCTGGTGTATCCAATTAAACGCGGTAAGAGAAAGCTCATTCCTGAATCTGGAACTAACCCAACTCTTGTAAAGGCCATGACGAAAGACGCTTTTTCTGAGGCGATTTTTATATCGCACGCAAGAGCAAAGCTCGCACCAGCACCGGCGGCAACGCCGTTTATCGAGCATACCGTGGGTTTTGTTGAATTCCAAATTTGTGTGACAATCGGGTTGTACTTCCAAACTAGCCTTTTTCTCAAGTCGACGTTTCCGCTCTTTCTTTCTTCGAGTAGCTCGCTCAAATCTTCACCCGCGCAGAAACCTCTGCCAGCTCCTGTGAGAACTATCACGCGCACGTTTGTGTCTTCGTTTGCGCGTTTGAGCGCCGCCTGTAACTCTTCACTCATCTGGTTGTTCACGGCGTTTAGCACATTTGGCCGGTTCAAAGTGATAGTCGCAATTCCTTCTTCTATGCTGTAGAGCACGTTGTGATACTCCAATTTTGTCACCTGCCTTTAAACTCAGGCTTGCGCTTTTCAATAAAAGCCTTCATTCCTTCTTTTTGGTCCTGTGTGCCAAAAAGAAGCGAAAAAAGCGAGCGCTCAAACGCAAGCCCCTCTTCAACCCCCATGTCAAGCCCTTTTACTACGGCCTCTTTTGCGGCCCTAACTGCGACTGGTGCTTTCTCGGCGATCAACTCCGCTATTCTCAGCGCTTCGTCTTTGACCGCATCCTGGGGAACTACTTTGTTCACAAGACCAAGCATGTACGCTTCTTGTGCGCTTATCGGCTCACCTGTGAGAATCATTTCTAGCGCCCTGTGTTTTCCGACTATTCGTGGAAGTCTCTGTGTTCCACCAGCACCCGGCATGATTCCAAGCTTGATTTCTGGTTGTGCGAATTTTGCGTCTTCCGAACACACCACTATGTCGCACGCCATCACAAGCTCAAGTCCTCCTCCATAAGCGTAGCCGTTTACAGCGGCGATGAGCGGCTTTTTAAAGTGCGCTACGCTTTGCCAGTACTCGCTCAAACCGCTCAAGTAAGTTTCGGAAACACCTTTTTCAGCCATTTCTCTGATATCAGCACCCGATGAGAAAAATTGACTTGAACCTGTTATCACCACTGCGTTCACGTCGCTGTCTTGCTCAAAATTTTTGAGCGCGTCAACTAGCTCCTGCATAAGCTGCGTGTTAAGCGCGTTCTTTACAGCTGGTCTGTTGAGGGTTATTATCCCAACCTTTCCCCTTTTTTCGACGATTATGTTTTTTGGCTCCAATTTAACTCAAAGTGCTTATCCCCCTAAAAAATCGTTTCGCTTGTAAGCTTAAAAATCTCAAGTCGTGTAATAAGGTGAAAAGCTTTGAGCTACTTAGTGACGGGCGGAGCGGGCTTCATTGGGTTTGAGCTGGTCAAAGCGCTACTCAAAAGTTGCGAAAAGGTTTACATTTACGACAATTTTAGCGGATCCGACCCCAAAAAGGTTTTGCGGCTTTCAGACGAACGCGTTAAGCTGGTGGTCGAGGACTTAAAGCGTCCAAGAGTTTTGAGAGAGATTGTGAACGAAGTGGATGTGGTTTTTCATCTTGCGGCAAACCCAGATGTTAAAGCTAGCTGGAGCGACACGAAAGCCCACTTAGAAGACAACGTTTTGGCGACGTACAACCTTCTTGAAGAGCTAAAAAAGAGCAAGAAGCAACCCCTTCTTGTTTTCACCTCTTCGTCCACGGTTTACGGGGAAAAGGAAAAAAGCGTGTCCGAAGACGAAGCTTGTTTTCCAATTTCGGTTTATGGTGCGGCAAAACTCGCGTGCGAGGCTTTGATAAGCGGATATGTGGGAAGCGGGCTTATTCGCTCAGCTGTAATATTAAGGCTTGCGAACATCGTCGGAGGCTCCTCTTCTCACGGTGTGGTTGTGGATTTTGTGAATAAGCTAAAAACAAACCCTAATGTGCTAGAAGTGTACGGAGATGGAACGCAAAAGAAGTCTTATCTACACGTAAGCGACACAGTAGACGCACTTCTATTGGTCGAAAGGCGATTTCGTGATCACAAAGGACTTGAAGTGTTCAACGTGGGTTCAGAAGACACGATAACTGTGAACGAAATCGCGCAGATCGTGTGCTCAAAGATGGCTTTAGAACCAGAAATCAGGTATTTGAATCAGTTTGAAGGAAGAGGGTGGAGGGGGGACGTAAAGCACTTTCACTTAGATACAAAAAAACTGCGTTCTCTAGGTTGGTCTCCAAAAAACAACAGCAAGTCTTCGATTGAAAAAACAGTTGAAGAGCTTCTGTTCGTGGGTTAACCCGATGTCTCTCACTATTGATTTTTCCACGTTGTTTGAAAGCGTTCAACTGTGGTCAAATTCGCTTATTTAAGTTTCCAAAACCTCGCCTTTAAAGAGCGGAGATTCTAGAAGGATTCACACTGAAAAATTGTAACCACTGCGGAAAACGAGTACCCATGCGGGGAAGCGTGTGCACACCAAAGCGTAACGCTGTAGTGGGGTTCGAGCGCGGTGGAAGAAGCAGGAAGCTTCGACATTTATGGCGAGGTAGTTCACAAATGCATTCATTGTGTGTAAGATTCAGCAGTTTTCGAATTTGGGATTTTGAAAAACTTGTATTTACTCTGAATCTTCTAAAACAGTAACACCTCGTTTTTTAATCTTTTCAAGACGCGTTATAGGGAACGGATAAAACCGTTTTACTATGTTTAACACTCAAGTCGTAGAGTCTGCGTGTTGTTGTACGCCATGAGTTGTGCTTGGAATTTTTAGTCCAAAAGCGAGTTGTCTGAGCTCATTTCTACCATTGTGTGTTCCTTTGGCACTTTTTCGTGTGTGAATTTCCACGCTAAGCTGGACTTTTTATCGGTAGCAGTTGATTCTCACACAGAATTTTTTGATCGCGTTTACAAAAATTGGGGGTTAAGGGGGTGGAAAGCCTCGCCTCTCTAAGGCGGGGATGGATAGCCCCCCTTATATTTAAATACTTTTTTCTAAATTTATTTTAATGGCTAGGAGGGTTAAAGCGATCAGAGCTACAGTTTCTATGAAGATCGCCCTCTCTGAACCCCTCCTAGCCCTCGTGAACAACTATGTTAAGGCACTCCGTTTCACCCTATTTTGGTT
>Ga0074076_100197_pt1 | contig 10828 bp, 13 predicted proteins | sample YNPg_D_FD_63713 | JGI IMG/M metagenome (GOLD analysis project Ga0074076, IMG submission 63713) | Hot spring microbial communities from Beowulf Spring, Yellowstone National Park, Wyoming, USA - YNP_Beowulf Spring_D v2 (version 2) | ecosystem: Environmental > Aquatic > Thermal springs > Hot...
AAACAGGAAACACAGGAAGTAAAGGTGAGCGAGCAGAGACCTGTTGAAGTCTACCTCATTCACGTTGAAGTCTACCTCATTCACGGCTTCAACATAGCGTGTCTCGGGGTAACATAGCGTGTCTCGCGACCGTTGATGTTTCGACTGCGACCGTTCACATGAGGTATTACAAGGGTGATAAGCGGATAACCGTTGATTTCGATGGAAGCGCAAAGATTGATTCGAGCTGTGCGCTACCTGGAGAGCTGTGAGGAGAGCTACAACTACATCATAGAACTCCATTCGTGGGTGCGGATTACGTAGTTCTGGACAACGTGGATAAGGTTCAGCAGATAAGCGAGATGACGATGAGGCTCAGGAACGGGCTTTCACCATTTCAGGGGATTTCAAACCTCAACCTGTGGAAGGAGAGAAACCTGTATAACAACTTCATAAACATAAAGGCTGTAAGAGCTGCGAAGAAGGGGGTTATATACACCGTTTACACAGAAATCAGCGAACTCATGAAGGATGGGGAAGTTATAGAAAGGAAGGAGGTTCCTAAGTGGGTTGAAGCGTTCACCCTGAGTGCTGATGATGTCATAGCGCTCTCCAATGAGAAGGGTGTGTTCTATGCCACTGTGGAAAGCTCAAAGCTCTATCCTCAACTCACGGGAAAGAAATTCAACGTTACAGGTACTGGCTGGAAGGGTGTTTACGGTCAGGTGGTCAAGATATGAAGGTTGAATTTGACATAGAGCCTCACCTGTTTGAGGCGCTGGTGGAGACCAGTCTGGGAAGGAGCGAAGACCCGATGAAACCGAAGTTCTATTTTGGACGCGAGGGAGTTACGGTTAACGCAATATCAATTGGGATGACTATGGCGTTTCGGGGGGAATACAGGAAGCCGTGGTTCGCAAAGTATGAAGTCGAAGAGGAAGGGGAAATAATGCTTCCTTCAGTCATACGTCAGCTGGTTCCGAATCTGAAACGCGCTGAAGTGCTACACGTGAGTGTGAATGAAGGTGAAATCAATGTAAACGCGGATAACAGAAAGCTATCACTCAAACTCCCAGAGTTAGAGGACACAAAGGAGTTCCCGTTCTCCGAGTATGACTCCTTCTTTGCACTTCCAGAGAAGGAAATGGAAAGAGCATCCATCATATCGATGGGTCTGGATAACTGGGAAAGCATGCCCGGAAAGGGGAAACTCTATAAAGTGCGGATTGAAGAGGGGGTGTTCGTTGAAGTCGAAGATGATAGCGGTATGTGGAAGTTCGTGAAAAAAGTAGTCGGCTGCAAACATTCAGCAACACAACAGGGAGGTTTTGGTTCCAGCAAAACAGGTGGATTATGTGATGGATACCATGAGGCTGCTCCCCTCGAAGGAAGTGGTAATATTTGTTTCAGATGTACTCTTCGGCGTTTCGAGCAGGGATGCAAAGAACGAAGTGTACAGGGCTGGGTACATCTTCACAAACGTGGATAGAGGTGCCTGATTTGGACCCCACAACCCTAACCCTTTTTTCTCCTTTTCAGAGGGAAATCGGCAGATACAGGAAGAGGATTTACTCACAGAGGGATTTCGAGGTCTATATTATACGCATGAACGGTAAAGAAGAGAACTTCATTTCGCTTTTCTCTTTTGAGGGTGGTAGCATATACGGTACAAACGCGGTTTTCTTTGATTTCGATGGTTACGACGCTATACCCACTGCTAAAAGGATGTACAGGGAAGGAGTTGAGAGAGGATACGGCGTTATACCGGTTATAACTGGGAAAAAGGGAATACACCTCTACTTCCTGACACAGTATGAAAAGTGCGATTCGTTTACGTATAGAAATGCATCGCGTTTCCTTCTGAACGAGCTCCTCGGTAAGGATATACCGAAGTGTGTGGATATGCACGTTGTCGGAAACATCAGGCAGATGGTCAGGATACCGAATACAAAAAGATACAATCTGAACACATGGGCTTCCTACCTTCCCCCATACTGGGATAAACTCGATTTCATTTCGCTACTTCAGTTTGAGCTTGGGCCAAACATATTCGAGTATGATATAAGCGGTAAAAGGATGAAGATGTCTTCCCTTCCAACTGTGGTTGATGAGAAAGAGAAGGAAGACGTGAAAGAGGATGTGAATGTCAGGATAGATGAGCCGATACTCAGGAAGGTGTTGAGACCATGTCTCTACGAACACATAACATCGCTTAACCCAAAACACCATGTCAGGGTTGCTGTAACAATCGACCTTCTGCATCTCGGATTCACGAAGGATGCGATAATAGACATATATTCGAGGCTTGGGTGGATTGACTGGAACAGAGAGATAACGACGTATCAGGTCGAGAAGATAATTGAGGGCAACTACAGAAGATACTCGAAAAGGAGGTTGGAAGAACTGGGGATTTGCAGAAATTGCGTGTGTGGGGTGGTCAGAGTTGATAAAAGTTGATGTAAGGGAAAACAATGGACCCATACCTTCGCTTCTACGCAGTATGAATGTGAACTTCGATACCGTTGTGCTGGAAGTTGGGGACTACGTTGTTGGTGATGCTGTGTGCATAGAGAGGAAGGAAGTTGGAGATTACTTGAACTCCCTGTTTGATGGAAGGCTTCACACACAGCTCTACGAGATGAGCAAGAACTATGAAGTCTCTGTTCTCATTGTAGAAGGGAACTTGCTCAAAGAGGCGTGGAAGCGGAGAATGGTCAACCCAAAGCTGTATGCTTCATCTCTTGCTGGTGCGATGTGGAAGGTTGCTCCTGTTGGAAAACAGGGAAGAATCTCAGTTTTGTCCCTTCCCGACGAGGTTCACACGGCTCATTTTATTGTGAGTATGAGTGAAAAGGTTGCGGGGGATGGAATCAGGCTTCCTGAGGTTCACAAGGAGAAGGCTGATGATAATGAATGGGCACTCAGGGTTGTTTCGATGCTTCCCGGTGTGGGAAGGGAGAAAGCGAAGAGGTTGCTCATACGTTTCGGTTCAATTGAGAACCTCGTAAAGGCGGATATAGATGAACTGATGGAAGTCGAAGGTATAGGTCATGTAACGGCCACGAAAATAAAGAATGTTTTTTCTACGAACTTTCTGGGGGGTTTGGTGAATGAGATTAACAGAGAAATACAGACCTAAAACATGGGATGAGCTTGTCGCTCCAGAGGATGTCAAATCATCCCTGAAGCGTCTTGCTCAAGCCCTGAAGGAGAACTGGAGTACCCCGCCCAGTTTGCTTTTTGTTGGGCCACCGGGTACCGGGAAGACTACAAGCGCACAGCTTTTCGCAAAGGAGGTTTTTGGAGATGAGTGGAAGGAGAACTTTGTTGAACTCAACGCCAGCGATGAGAGGGGGATAGACGTCATAAGGGGAAAGGTTAAGAACTTCAGTCAGCTCAAGGGTAGAAGGATAATATTTCTTGATGAATGCGACGCCATGACCACGGATGCCCAACAGGCACTCAGAAGAATAATGGAGACAACAAAGTCCGCGATGTTCATACTTGCAGCCAATCAGGAGAACAAGCTGATAGATGCGATTCAGAGCAGGTGTGTCAAGTTCAGGTTCCAGAAATTCAGAAAGGAAGAGTTAGCCACAGTTCTGGATAGGGTTATTACAGCGGAAAAGGTGGAGCTGGTTAAGAACAGCGAAGAGGATGAGAAAATGATGGGTATCCTAATCAGCCGTTTCCTAGATGAGTGCGATGGGGATATGAGGTATATGCTCAACCAACTTGAGAAACTCATGGATGGAGACAGGAAGGTTGACACACAGAAGCTGGTTCTACTGTTAAAACCGGTCGAGGTGAGTAAGAGTCTTGAGCTAGCGCTTAAGGGGAATCTCGATGATGCCAAGAACCTGATTGAGGATGACATCAGTAGTAGTGGATGGGAAAGAGTTGTGCTTTCACTGTGGGATGCCGTTGGTGGAATTAAAGATGAAGAATACAGGAGCAGATTGATGATAAAACTCGCTGAAACAGAGTTCAGGTGCAGGATGGGCTCAAACCCCACCATTCAGATTGTGGGTTTTCTTGCTTATGCTTGGCTTCTTCCTCATGCGAAGCCGGTGGTTTGATTGAAGCTTTCTCCAAACTCCGTGAACATGTTTACTCTGTGCAAAAAGAAGTTCTACTTCCACATCAAAGAGAAAGAGGGGAAGGTGGTTGCTCTTCCTATAACAAGCGACTCGATGGAGAAGGGTACAGAGTTCCATGCCTTCATTAAGGAGTATTTCAAGAATAAGGTGGAGAAGATAACTGATATAAGAAGGGTTGTTAATGATGTAGCGGCACGTTTCTTTGCGCCCAACCAGAACAGGAAGCTCATTGAAAATTTCATAGCCTATGAGGAAGAGAGGTTCAGGAAGTGGAAAAAGTATGAGCCTACATTCGTTGAGAAAGAGCTTGAAGGAAGCGTGTTCCATGGAGTCATAGACTTTTACAGTGAGGATGAAGGTGTCGTCCTCGACTGGAAGACGGGTGTGGAAGAGATGAAGAAGTCGTATGTGGTTCAGATGAACATTTACAAGAAAATACTTGAGGAAAACGGATACCACCCAAAAACCATGAGGTTGGTGTTCCTTGAAACAAAGAGAGAGCTTCAGGTTCCGCTGATGCCCGATGCGTGGCTCAAGAAGGTCGTTGATGAAATAGAGGAAAGCGTGAAGACTGGTTTCTACCCAAAGAACGTGGGGGAACACTGTTCGAGGTGTGCGTATGTGCTTGACTGTCAGCTTGAAGGAAGTGAAATGTGGTGGGGTGTCCTCAGTGTTATGTAGAAGGTGTGGTAGGAAGCTCAGAAAGATTGAAAGCATAAAGCGGGGGTATGGTGATGTGTGTTGGAAAAGAACTAAATATGATAGAGGAGGTCTTGATAAATGGATAGGCCTACAAACACAAACCTCTTGAGATGGATAGGGGGAAAGAGCTTTATAGCAGACTGGATAGTTTCCTTCTTCCCTCCGCACAGGGTGTACGTCGAGGTGTTCGGTGGTGGAGCAAGCGTGCTTTTCGCAAAGAAGCCATCGGATGTAGAGGTTTACAACGATATAAACGGCGACCTTGTTAATTTCTTTAAGGTTCTCAGGGACAGGACTGAGGAATTGAAGCGGTATCTTGATCTGACACCCATGTCGAGACAGCTGTTCTATGAGGCAAAAGAGATGCTCAAAGAGGGGAAGTGCAGGGATGAGGTTGAAAGGGCTGCTTTGTTCCTCTATGTGAACTGTGCATCTGTGAACGGTGTAGGTGGTTTTACACCAAGAGTTTCCGCTTCGAGGCTGTCTACGGCTAAAAGGTTACGTAGAAAGGTGGATATGCTTTACGAATATGCAGAAAGGTTTAAGGAAGTTATCATAGAAAATCTGGATTTCAAACAGGTTATAAGGCAGTATGATGGAGAAGACACGCTGTTTTATGTAGACCCACCGTATATGTTCTCGAAAAAACTACACACGAAGAGCGAAGGCAGAGATTACTACGGTACGGGTTGGGGGTGGACAAAACACGTGGAGCTTGCGGATATACTGAAAAACATAAGGGGTAAGTTTGTATTGTCTTACTATCCTCACAGCGACGTGTACACCCTGTACCCTCAAAAGGATTTCCACTATGAAACAAAGGAAGTGGTGAGGTTCTCTGTCAAAGTGAATAAGGGTTTCTCGAAGCCGAAGGCAACTGAACTACTCATAATGAATTTCAACCCTAAAGAGGAGAAGAGGGGACTTGAACAATGGTTTCGCTAGTCTCTCCATTTGAGTTGAAGGATAAAATAAACCTTCTTCTTAACACCAAGAGACCTGTTATAGTGGTGGGGCCAACGGGTTCTGGAAAGACGTATTCGGTTTATGAAGTAGCAAAGTCTCGTGGTTACACTGTTGTTGAAGTGAATCCGAATACTCCGAAGGAAGTTGTTGAAGGTGTGGTTGAAGCTATTGGTCATAAAGCGCTCTTCCCTGTTCTGTATTTGTTCGATGATGTAGATAAATTCGAGTCTTTGGATGCAATTGACACAATGAAGGTTGATAATTTCGTGGTGATGACGGCGAATTCCCTTCCAAAACTGAGTCAGAAGATGCTCACGCTGTGCAACGTCATCAACGTGAGGAAGGCGTATATGAATGAAGTTGTTTCCCTTCTTTCCAAGAGGATAAAGAACGGGAAGGTGAACATAAGCGGTCTATCAGAAGATTTAAGGTCGGTTGAGGCGGTTCTGAAAGGTGGGGAAGGGTATAAAAAACGCAACATAAAGGATGATGTTAATTCGTTTATAGAAGGCAATAGGGAGAAGGATGTGGAGAACATGGATGTGTGGGTAATGGATAATGCGACAAGGTGCTGGTGGGGGATTGACGTGTACAGGGCTATAGAAGTGGCGTGTCTTTCAGATTTCTACTCGAATAAAAAGCTGATGAGAGCGCTTCCTAAGGGTCACGGTATAGCGGAGTTTCCAAGATATTGGGTAGCTGGTCGTCAGGGGAGGAAGACGACCAGGGCTACCGGCTGGGGGGACGGATCCATATGAATATATGCATTTTAGTATTTAAACATTTCCTCATGGGGTGAAGGGGTTTGTTCACAGGAATAGTTGGAGAGTTGAGAGAGTATATTCTCGAAAGGATACCGAGAGCGGATGAGTTGTGGGCAGAAACAGTGAGTCTGGCTTCGTTTTCCACGATAATCAGGGGGATTCAGTGTGTAACGAAGATGGGGGAAGCGAACCTGAACCTGTTCACTATGGCTATCGGCCCGAGTCAGATAGCCGTGAAAACCCTTCCCGTGAAGGAAGTTGTGATACCGATAATGCATAAATTGGGTGAAATGAGTGGTTATGATTTCCTGCTTCCCGATACTTTTTCAGTTGAAGGTCTCATCCAGCAGCACTTTTCACAGTATACGACGGGTCTCCTTGTATCAGATGAGTTCACGTGGCTCATAAAAATGGCTCAGGGGAGCGGCTACCTTGAAACCGCCTACGAGTTCCTCTCAAGAATCTACGATGGTCAGGAATTGAAGAGGACGACCAACAAATTTGGGGTTCTGAAGGTGAGTGGAACCTATGTGAGCCTGATTTCGGCTACAACTCCAGAGGTTTATAAGGTGATTAAGCCTTCCTTCTTCAAACAGGGTCTTGGAAACAGGTTCCTTTACTGTGTTATAGAGAACATAAAGTCTCCCAACCACACGGATGATGACCTGAACCCACTCATAAACAAACAGATGAGGTTGAATGAGATAAATGGGTTTGCACAGAAGTTCTACGATGTGTGGAAGAACACGAGCATGCAGACGTGGAACGTTGCCTATGAACCTGGTGCTTCAAAGAAGCTGAGTGAATGGTGGAACAGGTGTGATAATGAAGCTATAAACCAGTACAAGAAGGACGAGAATTCGATGAAGTACAGTTACCTTGCGAATGAGGGTGTGAATACAATAAAGTTGGCTGTGATATCTGCCGTATCCAACTCACACAGCCTCATTTCGTCGAGTTTGAACCGCCGGGTTGTCCTGGTGCGTGAGAGTGATGTCGATACCGCAATCGAATCAATGAAGGTGTATGAGCAAAACTTCGATAAATTCATCGATCAGTGGAACCTGAGCAAGGGAGACGTGAAGAGGGATGTGGACTACTCCGATTACAAAGAAAAGGTGAGGGCAGCCATAAAGAGGAATGGGGGGAGGGGCTACCAAAAGAGAGCTCCTTCGTTCTACGAACTGGCTCGTGAAAGACCTCGATCAGGTTCTGGAGTCGATGGAAGATGAGCTGAGCGTGGCGCAGAAAATAAATTCTCAAGGGAAAGTGATAATATACTATTCTTTGAAATGATATCTTTTAGTGTCATATGACACTGTTTTCTCTTCATTAGTGTCGTCGTCTTTATGACAGTATTACTTAATTAATAAAAATATTCGCAATATTTTTTATATTAAGATAACACTGTCATATGACGACAGTATGACAGTATATGAAGAGAGAAAATATCATCGAGCGTGATTAATGACAGTTTACGACAGACGGAAAAGAAAAAAGCCAAAATACTCTACATATATATGCAAAAGATTTTACTGTCATAGAAGAAATACTAAGCATAATACGGCTATGAATTCCCCAAAACTATGAGTGTCGTTACATATAGTTATCAATTTTCAGTATTCGCAGGGAAGCCTGTGATAAAATAATTAAATGTGAATCTCCACAATGGTATGAATAACGCAATAATTATAAAGTTTAAAATCCCTATAACTGGGATGAAAGCCATAGCTATGGCGTAGGTGCTCGGTATACTCATGAAGTAAAAACCTATCGCCATCTTCCTCTGGTTATACGTCTTCATCATGAACGTGTAGTACTGGCTACGATTGGTATGATGAAGAAAACGAGTGCTGGAATATAGTGATACATGAAGTAAAGAGGGATGAGGGACGAAGCCTTTATTATCGTGGGTATGAGGCGCACAAATGTAGGAACCTCGATTCTATCCCCTTCAACCCTTCCCCCTAAGAGCTTCATCAGATTCCAGTCATCATACTTTAAATCCTTCAGGCTTCCCATGAAGTGGGTGTTGTGTACTAGATACAGCATGGCGTAAACCACGAGCATTATGATGGGTATCGAATAGTGATGGGTTATACCAGAATACACGGCTAACGGTAGAGGAGAATAAGATAGCATAACAGCGGGTACGGATACCAGCGAACTCTTACTCGTCCTGTTATACAGTAATCCGAACCCAACCATGGTTCCAAGTATAAATGGGTCTACACGGAGATATATAGAATACGCTATGAATACGGCACTCACAATGGCTTCAAACCTATATACATCTTTAACCGATACGCTCTTCCCTATGGGGAACTCAGCCTTATTACCATTCCTTATATCAACCATCCAGTCGCACGCATTATTATCGGTGAACGCAAGCACGTGGAAGAGCAACGCGAAAACAAACCATTCAATTATCACAGGAAGCGACCTTGTAACAGCAAGAGCCGCAACCAGAGCGTAAACCGTGGAAATCGGCACGAGTGGGAACCTTGTGATAACCATCCAATCTGAAATACGCTTCCTGAGAGGGGGGAGGGGGATATACCCATCCTATTCAACTCGTAATCAGTGTTTTAATTATTGCCCTTACATTCGTACCTATACTCTTCTCCCAACCCTTATCGAGAACCTTCCCCATCTCCATTCCATACGTCTTTATCATCCTCGCAGACTTATCGAGTGGCTGCGAAAGGAACCTGTTCCTCATCCTATACAGCAACTTATACATTAGGTTAAGTGATAGTGGGAGCGACCTATTATTGGAAGCAAAATATGCGGAGTAGAGGGCTGCCTGTATTCCCCCACCCGTCAGTGGGTTGGTCATGTAGGCATCATCACCCAATATTGTAACACGCTCATACCTCCACTTCTGAGGGTAATTCGTGGGTATTATATGGGTCTGCTTTATTGCAGGATTAATCTTTATCCCGTTCTCTTCCATCCATTTATACAGGTATGGCCACGCTTCCTTTGCATGGGGAAGTGTAACACCAAGCCCCACTTCCCCACCGAGATGGTGTGGAAACACCCACGCATACCCAGTTGAAGCGTATTTGGTGAGGTATATCTTCACAACGTGTTCCTCTACATTCGGAGTTTCACCTATCAACTGAACACCCGTATGGAAGTCTGTGAGCTTCCTCTTCTCATCCAGACCCATACTCTTCTTGACGAAACCACCCGCTCCTTCGGCAAGCACAAGGTGTTCATCAGGTATCTCAGAGGGGTAAAACGCCTTGTATATTATTTTAGCCCCTCTTTCTCAGCTTCCTGCTGGAGTCCACCTTTCAAAATACCCCCTTTTTAATATGTAAAGTATCGTCCTGTTCCCCCTGTAACTCACAATCTCCTTCCCCTCAAAATATATGTCGTATCCAGTTACTTCATCGGCTATAACATCCTTTGGAGGCTCGAGCCCTACATGATTCAACCACATGGTCGCCACACCTCCGCTACACGGCTTCGGACTCTTTTCCTGATTAGGGTTCCTCTCATACAGGACTACTTTTTCACCCTTTTTTAGCCTCTAGGTAAGCCATAAAAGAACCAGCTATCCCGCCACCCACAATAATCAATCTACATCCCCTCGATTCCTGACTACACCCATCAAATCAAGTCCCCCTTCAATAGGTATTACGCTTATATCAGCATTTCTAAAGGTCTTCACTAATAGATTAGTCATACTGGCTTTCGTCCAACTATAAATATGGTTATCGTCGTAGCTATCAGCTTCATTCACCTTAGAATTAGGAACAACTATAACAACTAGTCTGGCTCTCACAAGATTTTTCAGGATGAAAGCTGGACAAAATGTGTGTTCAAGCACATGGCTGAGGAGCACATGTGAACCCACAACTTCATCTCCATTCATCGCTAGGTATTCTTCGATACTCATCTTTACTATTTCCGCATTAGGGTTATAAACAAACCCATAATACGCGAAATATCTATCGAGGTGCACGTGTTCCTGATCCAGTGAGTCATCGTCTAATGTAACACCCACATCCCCCCTACACCTCTTACCACAACCCAAATCTATTCTCAGACTTTTAGCAACCCCCATGCTACACCAGCCCCCAAAACATAGAATGCCCAATCAATTACCCCACTAGGCCATAGTGGGTTCTTTTCAACGATCTGGTCAAATAAACCTTCCTTTAAAACCAACTCCAGAATAAGTATAACAGGTATAAACCAGTGTGCGAGGTGTCCTGCGTACACTCCAAAAGTAATGGCAAGACCCCACGCAAAATGAGAGTCCTGCGCGAGGAGCCATGAACTAGGACTCCAGCCTTTTTCCTC